>Ga0307378_10004976_pt1 | contig 18692 bp, 17 predicted proteins | sample UN1MG_FD_202238 | JGI IMG/M metagenome (GOLD analysis project Ga0307378, IMG submission 202238) | Soil microbial communities from Risofladan, Vaasa, Finland - UN-1 | ecosystem: Environmental > Terrestrial > Soil > Coastal area > Acid sulfate soil | place: Finland: Risofladan, Vaasa | collected... | reverse complement strand
TATCATATATCGTTAAAAAACCCAAGAAAAATTGAGTGCGAATTTGCCGCTATTGAAAGATTTATGCGAAAATGCCTATCTGTAAAGACTTACAGACACAAAAAAGCAAAGTTGCGGAATTGCTGCTTCGTGCTTGTAATCAACCTTTAGTTCTGTATAATTGTGAGGCTAATTAAACTTATTGGAGAATCTGACTATGGGCAAAATTGCCAAACTTGACGACATCGTGTCGCTGTGTAAGCGAAGGGGTTTTATATTTCAATCCAGTGAAATTTACGGCGGTCTGGCGAGCTGCTACGACTACGGGCCGCTCGGCGTCGAATTAAAAAACAACGTCAAAAAGGCCTGGTGGAAAAGCGTCGTGCAGATGCGCGATGACATAGTGGGTCTCGATTGCAGCATCCTGATGCACCCGATGGTGTGGAAGGCAAGCGGGCACGCCGACAAGTTCGCCGATTTGATAGCCGAATGTAAAAAGTGCAATACCAGGACCCGCGTTGACCACCTTAAAGAGAACGTTGCAGAGCAGGCTCAGGAGCACACCGAGCATATTGCCATCGATGCAGCTATGGCCCAGGCACAGGATTTGAGCAACAAGGTATGCCCGGCCTGCGGAGCGGTGGGACAGTTTACCGAGCCGATGCCTTTTAAGTTGATGTTCGAAACAAAAATGGGCGCCAATATAGACGATTCTATGACGATACAACTTCGTCCTGAAACCGCTCAGGGAATTTTTGCCAATTTCAGGAACGTGCTCGACACCACGAGAGTAAAAATTCCCTTCGGTATCGCCCAGATAGGCAAAAGCTTCCGTAATGAGGTAACCACCAAGGCCTTTATCTTCCGGACACGGGAATTCGAGCAGGCGGAGCTTGAGTTTTTCTGTGAGCCCGGCACCGATGAGCAGTGGTTCGAGCACTGGAAAGAGGCCCGCTACAACTGGTACCTCTATCTGGGCATAAAAAAAGAAAACCTGCACTTCCGCCAGCACGATGCGGACGAGCTCGCCCATTACGCCAAGGGCTGCGTGGACGTCGAGTACAAATTCCCGTTCGGCTCCGGCGACTGGCAGGAGCTCGAAGGCATCGCCAACAGGACAGACTACGATCTGCGTCAGCATCAGCGAGGAATGAGGACGCTCAATAAATGGTACGAAAGCAAGGGCAACATGACGAGCATCGAATTAGCCGACGAGGCGGAGGAATATCAGAAAGGCCCGCTGTCATACTTCGATGACCAGACCAAGCAGCGATACATCCCTTACGTGATCGAGCCGAGTGCCGGCATCGACAGAAGCTCGCTTGCCTTTCTGGTAGATGCCTATGACGAAGAGGAAGTTCGCGGCGAGACAAGAAACCTCTTACGGTTCCATCCTGCCCTTGCACCTGTGAAGGTTGCGATTTTCCCGTTAGTCAAAAAAGATGGTCTGCCGGAGATCGCAACGAATATCTACAACGACCTCAAGAAATACTTCAACTGCTTCTACGACCAGAAAGGCGCGGTCGGCCGGCGCTATCGCCGCCAGGATGAGGCCGGAACGCCGTTCTGCCTCACCGTTGACGGCCAGACAAAAGAAGACAACACTGTAACCGTCCGCGACCGCGACTCGATGGACCAGGCAAGAGTCTCAACCGACCAGCTCCTCAGCCACCTGCGGGAAAAACTGGAGCTGTAAAATCAAGGAGACCGGAAGTGAGAAGATTACATTTATCTAAGAAAGAAAAGAAAATCTTCGGTGTATGCGGCGGTATCGGCGAGACATACGACATTGATCCGACGCTGATAAGGCTGGCTTTGGTCTTTCTGTGCCTGGCAAGCGGAATAATACCGCTGCTGGTGACCTACATTATCGCGTGGGTAATTGTCCCGAAAAGACCGTCAGAATAGTTGCAACCAAAAAAAGCAAGCAATGATAGTTGATAAAATTGAAAATGCGCATCTTTACGGCAATATCTCGGAGAACATTGTAAAGGCTCTGGAGACCTTAAAGGAGCTTGATCCGGCTGAATTATCCGATGGGCGGCACGATGTCGATGGTGACAATGTCTTTCTTATAAGCCAGCACTACGAAACCAAACCGTTCCGGCAGGGCAAACTCGAAGCCCACCGCAAATATATTGATATCCAGTTTTTAGCTGCCGGTCAGGAACTCCTGGGATATGCTCCGGCCGGCAATCTCGAAACGGACCAACCATACAGCGAGGAAAAGGATGTCGTTTTCTACAAGGTGCCGGACAGGATAAGTTCAATAGTTTTAACTCCCGGCTTGTTCTGCATCCTTTTCCCACATGATACCCATATGCCGGGGTGTCAGCTCAATGCACCATCCAGCGTACACAAAGTAGTCATAAAGGTAAAATTAATAGCTCAAGAGAAATAGCAAACCGATAAGAAAAAGACCGGATTGGTCTGGCGAGTTTTCAAGTGGATTGGCTTAGGTCTGCTCACACTTCTGTTAATTTTGGCTCTTATTTTCCAAGCTCCATGGAGCAAACACGCATCTCGATCGACCAGATTCGCAGCTATCTGCGTGAGAAATTAGACACATAGCAGGCGCAGAACATAGATCGACCAGAAGGTATTCTGAATCAAATCATATGGCATTCTTAGATTTCCGGATTGTTAATCTCACTTCTCAAAGCACATATCCCTGATTAATCCAGTAATGCCAGTCCTCGATTGCTTCTGTCGTATCTTCGTCCGCCTCGGCGATTGGTTTTAATTGCGACAAAGGAATCGCAAGCGTTCGTCTCTCCCAGCGAGTCTCGACAAACATCTCATGTTGACATTCCTCTTCGTGAGCCATTCGCAAAATTTCAACCTCATCGCCCTTGCGTAAAGGTGAGGTAGCCCTTTCAGTGATACATGTGGCGAGAAACGGGAAACACAATTTGTCTTCAAGATAGTAATACCAGCCCATCGCCTGTTCTTCCGGGCCATAAGCATCAACGATGATCTCTTCCGAGATGCGATTTTCACGTTCGGAATTCTTCTTCTCTTTAGCCATACTGTTTTTTACTCTTTCGACCCCCAGTCTAATGACGCGGCTCACAGATGACCTTTCGTTTCCAGAAACAGCCACCGTTTTATAGACTCGGATTTACCACTAATATGTGGCCGTGCTTTGTTTCGCTCGCATCCAACGCGGAGATCAGCGGCGAGCGCTAGCGAGTCCTCTGAATTGAAATAGTAGAAATCCATTCGTAATGAGATAACTTCACTTACGTTTTACTCGCGCCTGAACTCTGGTGACTTCCGTAATTTTTCGATCTCAGTACGGAGTTCAATTACTTCCAATGGGCACTCATTTCTCCAGTTGTCTTCCCAGCAGACTATAATATTGCAACCTTCAAGAGGATGATTAAAGTCCCTGCTCCTAAACTCAAACTCGATTTTAACAGTCTGCTGTCGTTCTTTTCTCCCCTCAATAAATCGCTTCGCCTCACAATCTGGAAACTCTGTACCGATATGCTCGATTGAAAAACCCAACTGCCTGCTTACCATGCCGAACAGAAAGACAACACCTTGTTCGTTAGTAGGCGCATATATTAGATTCCCGAAATTGAGAGGTGCTCCAACTTCTTTGCCAGGAACCTTCGGCCATTTACTCCTTATAACACTTGCGTCCCTCTCAGCCTGTTTCGACCGAGGGGTTTTTGTTTTATCTTGACCGTTGAGGTATGCGTCAACCAATTCAATGTTTTTCGACTTTGGTTTGTTTTTCTCCAGCCATTTACGATAGTGGCTGTATACTTCACGTATTCCCTTCTTTCCAAAACGTTGTTTATATACTTTATCGGTTCTTCCGGTCTCGGTCCTAATCTTTGACCAAGTGAGTATACCTTTTTTCTCGACGATATTGTCTAACTCCTCAAGAAGTTCATCATCTGAACGCGGTCGTTCCTGAGCAGATATTTTTAAACCCAATCGTTGTTTCAATTCAGTTAGCCCTTCAGGAATTAGCTTCTGAATCCAGTATCCATTAATCCCCTTCAGTTCCAGATATGCCCGACTAGGCTGTTTCCCTTCAGCATCAGCCTCTTTAAGAACTTGAATTATTTCTTCTCGTGTATGTGTCTTTTTTCCCATAACTATAATATCCTTGTTGGAATTCCAGGGACGCCAAGCTCATTTCTGCCTCCCAGCATTTTGCGATTCGTACACCATTGAGAATTCTCCCTGTTTTGACTGTGACGCTTAACAACAAAAATCAGCATCAGCTACCAATCGCCCGCTGCAATGGACTGTCAGGCGTTTGTTCATCTATCTGCTCATAAGAAAGGGATGGTAGACTTGCCTGTTGACTGGCATGTTCAATAGTCATTGAAACCAGATTACCCGATGCATCCAGATCAACATAAATGTTCTCGTTAATCTCTTTCGTTTCGGCAACTTGAAGCGCCGCAAACTCCATCAAAGCCGTATCTGTATCAGGAAAATATTTAATTCTCATTTTAATTCCTCTTTAAAGCTTCTGTCGAAAAAAGCATTGTGAACTGTTTCCCCATCAGGGAGCAGAATAACTCGCAGAAATTTATCCTCTTCTGGTATCTTTTTCCACTTTCTTATTCTGCCGTCAGATTGAACCTCCGTATGGAATGGATTATCAATCGTATCCTTAATCCACTCGTTTTTTATTATAGCACGGTCCGGCCTTTTTCTTACATGCAGAAAATATTGGGTAAATTTCATTATATATTCTTATTGCCGCCTAATTATGTATATGATTTCCTATAAGACTCCCTGGACTTCCCGTTGCCAACATAAGAGCATGCCCCCATTCTGTACTCGCTGATTAACGCGACTCTGCTCATATAAAGGAGTTTTATCATAACATGAAAAAGTGTCAATAGAAAAATCATATCAGGAAGCATCTTAAAGTCGGGGAATCTCCAAATATGTACTTTGCAAGAATTGCCTTCTGTTGTATAGTCTATGGCTTGAAAAACAGGGTAAGTTGGCTTGTGCAGAAGTGACGGCGAAGCCTCCGTGAACCGGCTTAGCAGTCATGTTTGCCGCAATAACCATTGGGAGTTAGACTATGACAAAGAGCAGCACTGTTTATATCGATCAACTGAAGAATCACGCGGAGCATGAAGTAACACTGGCCGGCTGGCTTTATAACAGCCGGGGAAGCGGGAAGGTGCAGTTTCTGATTATCCGGGACGGGACGGGGCTTTGCCAGTGTATCGTTGAGAAAGGTAAAGTCTCCGATGAGCTTTTTGAAGGGCTTAAGCACCTGGGGCAGGAATCGTCGCTGGCCGTTACCGGCCTGGTACGGGCCGACGAGCGGAGCGTGGGCGGATATGAGTTAGCGGTGACCGATGCGAAAATAATCGCGCCGGCGACGGATTATCCGATTACGCCGAAATCGCACGGTATCGATTTTCTGCTCAGGCACCGCCACCTGCACCTGCGCTCGCAGGGCCAGTGGTGCATCGGGAAGATCCGGCACACTGTGATCGACGCCATCCGGAGATTCTTCAACGATAACGGCTTTACATTGATCGATACCCCCATTCTCACGGCGACTGCGGGCGAAGAAGAGCAATCGCTCTTCGAGGTCGATTATTTCGGAGCACCCCTGTACCTGACACAGACCGGGCAGTTGCATCTCGAATCTGCGGCGATGAGTTACGGCAAAGTTTACTGCTTCGGGCCGACCTTCAGGGCCGAAAGGAGTAAGACCCGCAGGCACCTGACCGAGTTCTGGATGGTCGAGCCGGAGGTCGCTTTTATCGAGCTGGATGGGCTGCTGGAATTGGCGGAAAATTTCGTATCCTCGATAGTCGCCCGGGTCCTGCAGGAAAATAGAGACCAGCTCGAAACTTTAGGCGCTGACATTACATCGCTTGAAAAAATCAAACCGCCTTTTTACAGATTAACTTATACCGAGGCGGCTGACATCCTGACCAGTCAGAAGGCGCGGGATTTTCTCGCAGGGCAGTTGGAAGAGTTCAAGAATCAAAAGCAGCAAATCGAAAGCAGAATCGCCGAGTTCGAAGAAGAGCAGAAAGGCCAGATAAAACAGTGGAAGCGGGACAAGAACGCCGCCGAGCTTATCGAGCTGGGCTCCGAGCTTGCCGAAGTCGATACGAAGATCGAGAATAACCCGAAGCACGCCCAGTTGGCGGCCGAATTTCGCTGGGGCAAAGACCTCGGCGGCTCGGATGAGACCATCATCTCGCAAATGCACGACAAACCGATCTTTGTCACGCACTATCCGAAGCAGGCCAAGGCCTTTTACATGAAGACCGACAGGGACAACGAGGACGTAGTTTTGAACTTTGACTGTCTCGCTCCGGCCGGTTTCGGCGAAGTCATCGGGGGCTCCATCAGAGAAGACGACCACGACCGGCTGGTTGCGCGAATCAAGCAGCAGGGCCTCAAGAGCGAAAATTACGACTGGTATCTGGACCTGCGAAAGTACGGCTCTGTCCCGCATGGCGGCTTCGGACTCGGCGTCGAAAGGACCGTTGCATGGATCACGGGCCAAAAGCACATCCGCCAGTGCATCCCATTCCCGAGAATGATGGACAAGGTATATATTTAATCTTGCGGTTCAATCTTGCTGCGGGGACATATTAAACTGAAAGGTAATTTATATGTCTGTTTCAATGAAAATCTCACAAACTTCTCCCGTAAATCCAGATACGAACGTTGCGCTGGAGACTGCGTACGACAAGACACAAATGGCTCGTCGGAGTTTCCTGGCGTATTTCTCCGGTCTGGGATTGTCCGGGACAGTTCTGCCGGGTGTTCTCTGGGCAAAAATACAGGACGATGAGGACACCATAGTTACCAAAGAGATGCTTGAAGATGCCCAGCAGATAGCCGGCCTTGAATTTACCGAGCAGGAGCGGGACTTGATGGTCGAGGGACTAAATGGGCACCTGAAACGTTATGAGAAATTACGCGAAGTCCAACTGGATAACAGCGTGGTGCCGGCCGTTCAGTTCAATCCGGTTGTACCGGGCATGACCTTTGAACAAAAACAGATGCCGATAAAGGCAAGTAAACCCTCAAAGACAAAACTCCCTTCGGATATTGAGGAAGTGTCATTCTGGACGGTAACTAATCTGGCCGGTCTGATTAAATCGCGTAAAGTAAGCTCACTGGAACTAACTGATATGTATCTGGGCCGGTTAAAAAAATACGACGACAAACTGCAATGTGTCATAACCTTAACGGAAGAATTAGCGCGGCAACAGGCGAAACGAGCCGATAAGGAAATCGCGGCCGGTCATTACCGGGGGCCCTTGCACGGAATTCCATGGGGGGCCAAAGATTTACTGGCCGTTAAAGGATATAAGACCACCTGGGGGGCGATGCCCTATAAAGACCAGGTTATCGATATGGATGCCACGGTGGTCAGGCGTTTGGAAGAGGCCGGTGCTGTGTTAGTGGGAAAATTAACTCTGGGTGCGCTGGCATTGGGAGATGTCTGGTTCGCCGGTAAGACAAGGAATCCTTGGAATACACAGGAGGGTTCGAGCGGCTCTTCCGCGGGCCCGGCCTCCGCTACCGTCGCCGGTCTGGTCGGTTTCTCAATCGGCTCGGAGACCTGTGGTTCCATTGTTTCTCCCTGTACAGTATGCGGGGCGACAGGATTGAGGCCGACCTTCGGGCGGGTCAGTCGAAATGGAGCGATGGCCCTGAGCTGGACAATGGATAAAATCGGCCCTATCTGCCGCAGCGTTGAGGACTGCGCGCTGGTTTTCAACGCCATTTACGGACCCGACGGCAAAGATAGCACCGTTGTTGATTTACCTTTCAACTGGGATGCAGGCCGGGGCATAAAGAACTTGAAAGTTGGGTACGTCAAGAGCGCTTTTGAGCAGGAGCGAAAAGACGAAGGCTCCAGGGCCAACGACGTAGCAACTCTGGATGTACTGCGGGGCCTGGGTCTTGACCTTGTTTCAATCGAACTGCCGGATTATCCTGTCGATGCCATGTCATTTATTCTCAGTGTCGAGGCGGCGGCGGCGTTCGATGAGTTGACCCGGAGCGGCCGGGACGACCTGCTCGTTCGCCAGATAAAGAACGCCTGGCCCAATCACTTTCGAGAGACCCGCCTGGTTCCCGCGGTCGAGTACATCCAGGCAAATCGTCTGCGCACACTGGTGATGAAGGCCATGCACGAACTCATGTCGGACATTGATGCTTACGTGGCCCCGTCCTGGGTGGGAGACAACATTCTTTTAACCAATCTCACGGGACACCCGGCGGTAGTGCTGCCCAACGGGTTCAACGAAAAGCAGGAGCCCACCAGCATTACTTTTGTCGGCAGACTTTATGGCGAGTCGGAAGTGTTGGCCGTAGCAAAGGCTTATCAGGATGCCACCGACTTTCATTTGAAACACCCCGTTCTCTGAGTCCGGAGTTTATTATAGATGTAAGTATCCGGAAAAAGCTCATAAAGATTAAATTTGTTTGCGCGGGGGGGCAATATAGTCCATAAAAACATTTACACATTCGCCTGTTTTTTGTACAGTTTCAGTCGTGTCCACTTGGCCATATTCTGTTCCGGCTAAAGTGGGAAAAGGTTATCGTTACAGTCTTTTGTTGAAAGGTATATCATGAAAAAGAAAATACTATGTCACATAACTCTGACGCTGCTGGTCATGGTATTTATGAATGGCGTCGGCGTTCATTCGGCCCCGGCGGCCGAGCGCGCTCAATCCGGGTCCCCGCTTGTAAGTGAGCGTGCCAGTGCCGCCAAAGCGGACAATTCGGGCAAGATTAGTGTCATCGCTTTTGGTGCGCACCCGGACGATTGCGAGATCAGGGCCGGAGGCGTGGCGGCAATGTGGGCCGCCCAGGGGCACAAGGCCAAATTCGTCTCGACCACCAACGGCGATATAGGCCACTGGAAAATGGCGGGAGGTGCTCTGGCCAAGCGACGGACGGCAGAAGTTCAAGCTGCTGCCAAAATCCTGGGCATTGAGACGCAGGTACTGGACATTCACGACGGAGAGCTGATGCCCACTCTCGAAAACCGTCGGACGTTCACCAGGCTCATCCGGGAAGCGAATGCGGATATCGTGATGGCGCATCGTCCTAACGACTATCATCCGGACCATCGCTACACGGGCGTCCTGATGCAGGATGCGGCGTTTATGGTGATCTGTCCGTTCTTTTGCCCGGATGTTCCCCACCTGAAAAGAAATCCGGTCTTCCTGTATTTCTCTGATAACTTTCAAAAGCCCAATCCCTTCGAGCCTGACGTCGTGGTTTCCATCGACAGCGTGATCGAGAAGAAGCTGGATGCCCTTGTAGAGCTTGAATCGCAATTCGTGGAGGGCTGTGTCACGGGCAATGAAAGCATGATTCCGAAGAACGAGGCCGAACGCGCTGCGGCCCACCGCTGGGTAAGGGACAACTTCAGGCGGCGATTTGAAGCGACCGCCAACAAGTATCGGGAGAAACTGATTGATCTTTACGGCCAGGAAAAGGGCAAAAAGGTGCGTTGTGCCGAGGCCTTCGAGGTCTGTGAATACGGCCGCCAGCCCTCAGCCGACGAACTGAAAAAACTCTTCCCGTTCTTCGAACGATAATACTTAAACATTAAAAACTAAAGATTTAGCCTGTTAGAAGTAAACTGCCGAAGTCGGTTGTTTATTTTCTAACCGGGACGAGATACCAATTTTATCGCCGCTGTTTCATAGCACGGACTCATCTCAGCAGAGAGTCGTTGCCCAGGGCCGGCTATAGACTCGGTCCGTATGAAAGACTTGTCATTGCGAGCACCTCACCTGATTCTCAGGATGCATAGAAAAGAAAATAGCCCACGAATGTTATTGCGAAGGAGCGCAGCCACTGTGGCAATCTCATCATTTTTGATTTTTGATTTTCTAAATCTTACCTTTTTAACCAATTCTCAAATCCGCTAAAATTAGTTTGCCTTTTAGGTTATTTTGTGTTATTTTATATAACTAAATGCGGAAACACCAAGGAGCGGAAACAACACAAGATGCGCTTCACGAGATACGATATTTGAGATACGCTTCCTTAGCCTGCCCTGGCCCAGCCAAAGGTGAGCGCAGCCGAAGGGAGATAAGAGATATGAAAAATGAGCCGAAGCAGCGTGTGACGGATAGGTGCCGCTAGTGATACGCAAAGTTAGTTTTTTGGGTACCATGAAGATTGTAAGATTTCCAGATTATGAAGCCGCAACAAAGGTATTGAATGAAGACAGTGATTCCTAATATATCATCACTTGATGTCTCTATGTCAAATTACAGACAAGCGAAATGTTTGTGTTAATAAAAGGAATTGCGTAGCGAAAATCAAAAGTATTGCTGATTAACGCAGTTATTTAGATAGGATAACAGGTAAATGAAAACAAAAGGTTGCGTTAATGATAGAATGGTTTGAAAATCTAACTGATTCGGATAAGATTTCTATTGTTATCCCTATTGGTATTGTGATCATAAGCGGTTTATTCGTGTTATTTAAATGGCTCTACAAAAAGGGGGACGCTTCCAAAACAAAAAAGACTTTCCAACAGAAGGGTTCTGGAAATAAGGACGTCGTTATCGATGGTGGCGGGAATATTGCCAATGTTGCTGGTAGAGATATTCATACTGGCGTAAACGAAGACGTACTAAATGCTGCATTGAAGGCACTTAATACGGCACTGTCTATGGTTGACACAGACCAGAGCAAGAATCTTGTGTCTTTACTTAAGAAGATTTCAGATGAGAAGCTAACCACCCCTATTGAACTGGTACAGGATAAACATAACAATCAACAGAAGCTTCAGTTAGAGAAAGAATTCCAACTCTATGGTGATCTTTGGGAAGCGCTTGTTAATTTGAAATCTTCAATAATTATTACCCCGACCCTTGATATTATGCCGAAAGGAAAATCACCTTATGATGTTTACAATGAAAGAGTTGAAATTGCTGTTGATGCCTTTAATAAAACTAATCAGTTATTGGAATATCACCGTCCTTTCTTTCATGACGATATTAGCAAGATAACCAAGGAATTTCTCGGTCAATGTCGAGGTTATATCGTTAAAGTCAAAAGAGCGTTAAGCTCTGGAAATTTTGACGAGGGATTACACGACGAAGCTGATGAGTTGCTTGAAATAATACCTAAGGCAATAGATGAAATTGAAAAAGCGATAAAGAGAAGAATTGGCTTGTCGCCGAAGTCTAAGATTGACGACAGTGTTTCTATTGGTCCAGGACTAGAATCTATAGTAAAGATCACAAAAGGCTCAATAACTTATCAAAGTAATACTTCAAATTTTAAGCCATTAATAGGCCTCAAAATGTCTATCACAGGGGAATATATTAAGCGCAATGACTTTGGTAAGTTAGAAGCGTATATTCAAACGGATGTCCCATTTCAGCCTCTTCAACGCCTAAATGAACGACTTGGATTGGATTCTATGCACCTTTTCAGCGAAAGCAATACTATTTCGGAGGACAGTGATAATCCTACCGTATTTACGTCATCTACTGAGCACATTCTTCCTAAAGGAGAGATGGTGTTAGATCTTACAACATGGCAGGAAGTGCCCTTTCCTATGAATTATCATGTTCAAACTCAGACAACAGCTTTCGGTCATTTGAAGGGCAAAGTATTTCAAGGGAAATTCGAAGCAATCCTTACTTACCATGAAATTGACTTACAAGTTGGCTTTAATGGTGATTTCCAAGTACATTTGGCTTAATACAGACACAACAAAAATCCAATTTTGGATTAGATTGAAAGATTGGATGGATATTGAAGAAGCAACAGAAAATTCTTGTATAAGCTGAAAAAGTCTGTGTTTCCCGTTCTATACTGACTGTATAATCATTGTTAGGAGTGATAAACTATGTCCCATATTGTCAAACTAAAGGGAACTGCGAAACTCAGTAGCTATTCTCTGCGTATGTTCCCTATGGGGATGTACGCATATGGTCATGAATTTTATGACATTTCTCGAAAAACAAAACATTCACCTGTGAAATCATATCTGCTCGGTCATGCCCTAGAATTGTTCCTAAAGTCTTTCCTAATGAAAAAGGGATCGAGCATTAGACAGTTAAAAAGCCCCCCCTTCTCTCACAATATAGATAGCTTGCTTAAAGAAACATTAAAACATGATATTGAAGATTGTTTTCATATATCAGATGAACTAAAAGCAGACATTGCTTCTTTTTCTAAATTCTATTCAACCAAGCACTATGAGTATTTTCCAATCGTGTCTTGGATTTTAGGTGTGCAACAACCAAAGACGGTCAGATTGTTTCGTTTTGCACAACAGTTGGATAAAAAGCTGCTTGCAATAATTAAGGGCAGCTAACATCGAACAAGGCGTTTGAGCCGAACCGCGTGGAATGCTGTCGCTCAACTTCCCATTCCGTTGAATTCTGTGCAGGAAGCGCTCGACGCGCCTGCGGCGAGTCGTTAGTATTTAGTATATATCCATTTGAGGTTGGCAAATCTGGCTTTTGTTTTAATAGGTCCTTCGTCTGCGCTCAGGATGACTAAAAAGAAGTTCTTTAGCCGTTATTTTTTGACTTTTGTTTGAAAATATGTTATAATACGCTTATGTTTGCCAGCAGGCTAACATAAACCGCCAGTAGGCAGAGATAAACAGGCATTTCAGATTTCATGTCGTATGACGACGGGTGGCAGCCACTGAGCGAACTCAGTGAGAGAAGTGGATGATTTTTAGCCAGGATTTCACTCGACATTTAGCATGTTTTATGATATAATGTGTTTCGTATGTAGTATGTCGAGCAGATAATCGACATTCATCAATCACAAATACCCAAGGCATCCTGTGGATAGTCAATCTGGTGCGGCTCCTCATGGCCACCAAAACACAAATACTTATCAATCAATAAGATGTGCGAAAATATGCCAGATGGCGCAGAAAGCACGATAAAAAGAGGCAAAATAGTGAGTAAAATTGAGACTAATTTGAAAAAACAAAGCCAATTTGCGAAAGGCACAGAGTGGCAGAGGCACACAGGCACAAAGTTATTAAAATCCACTCTGGACATCTGTGCCTCTGCTCCTTTGAACCTTACAAAGCTATGCAGCTTTGTAATGATTTGAAAAAACAAAGCCAATTTGCCGGAAGCATAAATGAATATTAAGTCAGTTATAGCAAGAGATTATGAAGAAAAGCGGCGGTTTTGGCTCGAAAAAAACAAAGCCAATTTCCGAGAGGGTCAGAGTGGCAGAGCCACACAGGCACAAAGTTGATAAGATTAGTCATAACCGTCGTTCTCAGTGCCTTTGTGCCTTTGAACCAAAGTTTGAAAAAACAAAGCCAATTATCGATAGGTCAAAATGAGCGTAAAGTCAGTTATATTAAGGATATATGAAGGTAAACCGTTGTTTTGGCTCGAAAAAAACAAAGCCAATTTCAAACCAGGTGCAGTATCTGTGAGCTCTTTTTGTTGTTCACTTTTCATTGCCCCGGCTATAATCTGGAAATGGATACCTGGACGATACAGAAGCTCTTAAACTGGATTACCCAATACTTAACGGACAAGGGCGTTGACTCTCCCCGCCTGAGCGCTGAGTTGCTGCTGTCACACGTGTTGGGCTTAAAACGTATCGAATTATATATGCATTTCGATAAGCCGGTCGCGGGGCAGGAACTAAATCTACTGCGCGATCTGGTAAAACGGGCAGGGGAACATGAGCCTGTCGCGTACCTTATCGGCAGGACCGAATTTTATTCGCTGGAACTCAATGTATCTTCAGATTGCTTGATTCCCCGGCCGGAGACGGAGCTGCTCGTCCAGAGAGCTATAGAATTTCTGCGAACTCGTACGGGCGTTCAGTTCGTTTGTGATTTGTGCGCCGGCAGCGGATGCATCGCCGTGGCAGTCGCTAAGAATTTTCCGAATGCCCGCATAATCGCGACGGACATATCCGCTGCCGCCCTTGACGTTGCTGCCGGAAACGTTGAGAAACATCAGCTAAAGGAGCAAATAACTCTGTTGTGCGGCGATCTGTTCGAGCCTCTTATCCGACAACTTGACGTGGATGAATTTGATTTGATTGTCTGCAATCCGCCGTATGTAAGTGACGTCGAGTATGAGAAACTCGACAAAAACGTGAGAGAATACGAGCCGAGGCTGGCCCTGTTCGCGGGAGTTGATGGCTTGGATGTATACGGAAGGATTATTGAAAAGGCGGACCAGTTCTTAAAACCCGGCGCCGCATTGATGCTGGAAATTGGCTATGCTCAGGGTCCTGCTGTCAAAGAGCTGCTCGAACAAACCGGCGCCTTTGCTGAAATCAAAATTGAAAAGGATTTCCATAACAACGACCGCATTGTCACCGCAAGAAAAGTATCATCCTGATTGTGCGTTTCGAATCGCCCAGATAAACGGATAAATCCTCTATAGACATTAAATGCATAATGCAATATCCTCAACTATATGTATCAATATAGAATGATATGCATCTATATGCACCATATTTCGAGATTTTCTTAAGATATTTTTGTTGGAATTCCTGTAATCAGGTGGATTTAGAGTTCACATGGACTTGTAATTCTTCTGGCTTCGGCAGCATTCAAGAATTTCTTTGTTATAGCTTTCTTAACGGTGACACTATTTATTCTCTTTTTTAGCTTTGATATCGATAATTTGAAATGTAAAAGAAGAAATCATATATCTGCTTGGAAGCCGCCGTAAAGTTTTGCCGGCTTATTTATTTAGGAGGGTGTCATGGTCTATTTGAATTGCAATAATTAAAATAAAGTATACTATTAAACACAAGCCGCTTCCCATCTTGTTATCTAAAGCATTGCTGCGATTACCTATGTTAACAGGCATGAAAATAAAAAAGCCAGATTCTAATAAGAACAGAATCTGGCTTCGGAGGAGGGTGATGAAAAGCTGATAATAACTTAAATATAACTCCGTTTCCTTTTTACTATTTTATTTCCCTATAGTTATTTAATCGAATAAATACAACTAATTTCTTTAGTAAATAAAGGACAAAATCTGAAAAAGCTAAAACTTTTTTACCACAATTTAAGCTTTGTAAAAAAAGAAATAATAAAACTTTTTCATTTTTTGTTAAAAACGGCTAAAACAAACGTAATTCCGTTCTAATTTACGCTTGATAAATAAACTTTGTTCTCATATTTTTAACTGTCAGGCTGTTATTTCTTTTGGTGTTTATTAACCAGAAAGGCTGATTATGAATAACCGAATTACGATTTCAGAGCTAATAAGTGCCAAGCAACAGAACCGCAGGATTGCTGCGATCAGTTGCTACGATTATATCACGGCCAAACTGATATCTCAAACCGGCGTACAGATGATATTGGTGGGCGATTCGGCTGCCCAGGTTGTGCTCGGACACGATTCAACCCTACCGGCTACAATGGATTATATGGTTACCATAACAGCTGCGGTCCGGCGAGGGGCGCCGAACGTATTTCTGGTAGCTGATATGCCTTTTCTTTCTTACCAGGTTGGAATAACCGAGGCAGTGAAAAATGCCGGTCGATTTGTTGCGGAAGCTGGGGCACAAATGGTAAAAATAGAAGCAACCTGTGCATATCTCGATGTAATTAAAGCAATTAGCGATGCAGAGATAGCAGTTATGGCTCATATTGGCATAAGGCCCCAGAGTATAAGCAGGGTAGGAAGATTAAAGGCAGAGGCTACCACGGCAGAGGGGGCTGCGGAACTTGTGAGTCTCGCCGAGCAAATGGTTAATCATGGTGCCGCTTCGCTGCTGATTGAGGGAACCGCTGCGGAGGTGGCTCAGATTATTACAAAACGCTGCGATGTCCCGGTGATTAGCTGCGGTTCCGGGCCGGGCTGCGATGGACAAATATTGATCGCACCTGATATTCTTGGACTGACGCAAGGACCGAGTCCGAAATTCGCAAAGAGTTATGAAAATTTGGCTGAGAGTACAATTGAGGCATTCAACGCCTATAACGAGGAAGTGGAAAAACAGCAATTTCCTGACGCAGAGCATAGTTACCACATGAAATCAGGAGAATTTGAAAAGCTGCAGAAATTATTAAAAGGCAAAACTAAAAAGTAATACCCAGTCCGTTTTATGAATTCGCCGGGCATATTCTACAAAACAAACCGATTTGACTATTTCCTTATCAGGAGCTGCTTTATGCCACGCATCAGCCGCAGCGAGGCAAGGAGCTTCATAACCGGCGAAGATTCTGTTGGCCCAATAATGGCTTTGCAGGTAATGCAAAAGATTCTAAACAGGATTGTGTTAAGGGGAATATGGTGACAATGGCACAATGATCACTTTCTTCGGAATTTTCAATATCTTCGGAGTATGAAAGCCCGCCTGATTCCATAGAAAAGAATATGAACATTTTGTGAGACTTATGCCTAAGGTCTTCGCACGTAATTACAAAATATGGATAAAGCCCGAAAGTACGGAAAAGTCTCGTTTTCTTAATGTTTTGGTGATTGAGGTCCGACATTACGACGTATGATAAGTTGCTAATTCGTATTTTTACGACTATTTCGGCTAAAAAGCCTTGGGTTGCAGGAAAAAGCTTGAATTTTCCAAACGTGCTTGATATCCTGTTTGAAATTAAGCTCAACTGTGTAGTTGAGCACGTTGTATAAATTGGAATTGCCCTTTATGGTTGTCTGCAGCTTAGTGAGCGTGTGAATGAAATCGCATAAGTAGCAGGTTTACCAGCGGCTTACAAAATATAACAGAAAGAAAAAGAGATAAACAAAAAGAGGATGTTACTACTACAGATTACTGTATTAAGCTCACAATATTTTAGTCTTAAGTGGAAGCACCTCTGTCCGTAATGACAGCAGCGTACATTTTAGCGGAACTCCCGGTGATCTAAGGGACTTAATCCTCCTTTTGTGGCATGCCCCTCGAATTATTGTCGAACGGTAGGAATATTCGTTGCTGGTCAAAGAGGTTAATAACATGGCAAGTGCTTATAGTATATTACAAGATACAAAAATTAGTGAGACAAAGCAGTTCGAACATGTACTTTGTGTGTATCCCTATCGATGCGACTTGAAGAGTATGGGTTTTTTCCCGCCGTTAGGCCTCGAGTGCATCGCCGCAGCGGTTGAACCATATGCACGGATCCTGGATGTTGTTGATATGCGAAAGGAGACCGGACGTACCAAAGATTTCTTACGTCCTGAAACCGACCTGGTGTGCTTCTCTGTCAATTGGGACAGCGATGCTGAGTTCTTGCGCGAGGAAATACTATCTGTTGGACCCGATATTCCAGTTGTCCTTGGCGGACGGCATGCTACGGAAGATCCTGAACTGTGGCTGTCTCAATTCCCAAACGTGAAGATGGTGGTTCGCGGAGATGGTGAAGAAATAATGGAAGACTTTTGCCGAGGTCTGCCACTCGAATCAATAGCCGGCCTCAGTTTCCGTCGGAATGGTCGGATATTGCACAATCCGAATCGCAAGCCGGAGTCAGTAAGGGATGATCTCTATCCAAACCGACAACGTCGCCGATATAATTACGAAGTGAGTTTCGATAGTATCACCACAGGACTGATGATCGACACAATATCTTCCTCACGTGGCTGCCCGTTTAATTGCACGTTTTGCTCTTTCAGCCGTAATCCCTGGGGCGAAAAACGGGCATGGTCGGCACGTTCACCGGAATCCGTTGTATCGGAACTTGCACAGATCAAAGCCCCCATTGTCGTATTTACCGACGATTTGTTCACATTTAAAATGGACCGGGTAGAGCGAATCTGCGATCTTATTGTGGAACGAAAAATTCGTAAGAAGTTCCTCATTAACGCACGGCTGGAGATCGCCCGACACCCGGAGATACTGCGGAAAATGGAACGAGCGGGTTTTGTTTTACTGATGCTGGGCATCGAGTCGGCCTGTGACAAGACACTGAAATCCATGGGAAAGGGCTTCGATACTCTACGAATTCGAGAGTACTTCAAAGTGCTGCGGAACAGCTCTATGTTCCTCCATGGCTATTTCATTATCGGGAATATCGGCGAAAGTGTGGATGAGATACTTCAAATCACTACTTTCGCGCGCGAGCTTGGCCTCGATACTATTGCTCTTTCATCGCTGCGTACCAGCCCTCATTCCGGCCTGGAAGAACTCGTGGCTAACAACCCGGGTTACCAGATAGATGCTAAAGGAAAGATCTACTCGGATCACTGTTCCCGCAGAGAGATCAGACAACTGCGCCGACGTATGGTGAAAGAGTTTTATTCTACCGGACAGCTTCTTCGACTCCTGTACAAGGGGATCCGGAACGGTGCGCTCCGTCTGCTACCCGGCCTGTTCCTGCGCTTGCCAAAGATTGTCATAATGCTGGCCGGAAATAGGCACAAGCATTCGCGATACCCGATTCTCTGAGGCACTCGATAGCTTACATTGCGAAGAAGTGATGCAAAGGCACAGGTTTTGCCCTTTCCAAAGAAGCCTCATTACCAGAATTCCCGTGGAGATATCCTTTGGTTGCAAAACACTGTTCATACGCATTATGATTAATTAATGCCTTGAGTATCTAAACGACGAAATGGATCGTAGTAGTCGCTTGAAAATATCTTTAAGCACTCTGATGGTCAGTTTGAGTAATTTCAGAACTCCTGATCTCTGTGAAAATGAGGTGTCACCAAATCAGCCGCCCGGAGCCGGTAATTCGGGTGCACCAAGGCTGAACCTCATGGTTAATTTCGTCCCGGGGTATTTGTAGTCCGCGTCGT
>Ga0307378_10004974_pt1 | contig 18692 bp, 13 predicted proteins | sample UN1MG_FD_202238 | JGI IMG/M metagenome (GOLD analysis project Ga0307378, IMG submission 202238) | Soil microbial communities from Risofladan, Vaasa, Finland - UN-1 | ecosystem: Environmental > Terrestrial > Soil > Coastal area > Acid sulfate soil | place: Finland: Risofladan, Vaasa | collected... | reverse complement strand
TCGCAGCCGTGGTCGGCGCTGATGACCAGCAGGTCGGCCGGGCCGAGCCCGGGCAGGAAGCGGCCCAGCTCGCGGTCGAAAAGCTCCAGGGCCGCCCCGTAGCCGGCGGCATCGTTGCGGTGGCCGTAGAGCATGTCGAAGTCGACCAGGTTGGCAAAAACCAAGCCGCGGCGCGTTGCCGCCAGTTCCTCTTCCAGCAGGCCCATGCCCTCGGAATTCGAGTGGCTGGGCCGCGAGCGGCCGATGCCCCGGCCGGCGAAGATGTTTTCGATCTTGCCGATGGCGGTCACTTCCAACCCGCTTTGGCGCAGGACATCCAGAACCGTTTCTTGGGGCGGCAGCATGGGGAAATCGCGGCGGTTGGCCGTGCGGCTGAAATGGCCGGGACTGCCGACAAAAGGCCGGGCAATGACCCGGCCGATGCGCCACTCATCACAGAGCTTGCGGGCCCGCAGGCAAATTTCATACAGTTGCGGCAGCGGCATGATCTCTTCATGGGCCGCGATCTGCAGCACACTGTCTGCCGAAGTATAGACAATGGGAAAACCGCTATCCAAATGCCCGGCACCGAGTTCGGCGATGATCTCCGTGCCCGATGCGGCCTTGTTTCCCAGGATAGCGCCAACCCCGGTTTGCTGCTTGAAATCGTCGACCAATTTGGGAGGAAATCCCTGCGGAAAAAGCGCGAACGCCTTATCCAGGATGATGCCCATCAATTCCCAGTGGCCGGCGATGGTGTCCTTGCCCCGCGATTGCTCCGCCATGCGCCCCCATGAGGCGAGCGGATCAGGCACGGCGGCCACCCCCCGGATGGGGAGGATGTTCCCCAACCCGAGTTTTTTCAAGTGGGGCAAATTCAGGCCGCCGCAGCGCTCGGCGACGTGGCCCAGGGTATTGGCCCCTTCGTCGCCGTAGGCGCCGGCGTCGGGCAGGCTGCCCGCCCCCACAGAGTCCAGGACGATGAGGAAAACACGATTGATTTTGTTTGCGACCATCGTTTTAAATAATTATCACACGGTTGGTGGATTGTCAAAAGCTCAGTGACAAGTAACCAGTGACAAGTGACATGGAAGACTAAAATCCCAAATCAATAGCAACAAACACCAAATAAGAGCCAAGCTCCAATGACCAAATGAACTAAACGAGGAGGGCTGGCGATTGCCTAAACGATCAACTCATCCCCCAACCCCTTCTCTTCCCAAAGAGAAGGGGAGTTGAGCTTTACCCCCTCTCTTCGCAAGAGAGGGGGCAGGGGGTGAGTTGAAGGATACAGGCGTTTAAAAGAGCTTTTGTTTGGTCATTGGAATTTTGAATTTGAATTTATTTGGAATTTGGTGCTTGTAATTTATTTCTCTTACTATTGCCTTGGGCACGGCACGCCGTGCCCCTACCCTGGTCACGTGTTACGCATCATAGTTATTTCGGCTGGTTCTTTATTTGAATAATCTCCGCAGCAATACTGATAGCGATCTCCTCAGGAGTATGGCTGTGGATGGGCAGGCCGATCGGGGCATGGACCTTTTTCAGGCTGGCGGCCCCAACTCCTTTCTTTTTCAGGTGGGCGAATATCTGGGCGATCTTGGCCGGGCTGCCCATCAGCCCGAGATAGCGCAGTTTTTTTTGAGCCAACTGCCCCAGTACCCGCTCGTCGGCCAGGTGGCCGAAGGTCATGATCACCACATAGCTTTGGCTGCCTTCGCTTACATGCTTGCCGATACTTTTGTAACTGGCCACCTGTTTTTCCTGGGCATAGGTGTTGGCGGCCATGGTCGCCAGTTCGCTGCGGTCATCCAGGACCACGATATGGAAATCCAGGTCGGCCATGACCCGCGACAGGGCCAGGCCGACATGGCCGCCGCCGATGATGGTCAGGGTCGGACGCTGGCCTGCTTCTTCCTGGTACAGCCACTCCTCTGCGGATTTGAACGTGAAGGCAACGGCGGCAGAAGGATTTTTCCGCGGCTGGAACTCCATCCCCTGCCGGGTAAATTTCAAGCAACCGGGGCGATTCCGCTTCAGGGCGAAAAGCAGGGAATCGACGGCGTCGCTGTCGGTGCCGGCCAGGGGCAGCAGGGCCAACCGCTGCCAGCCCGAGCAGATCATGCCCGAGCGCTTGCCGGCCCCGCCTTCATGGTGCAGGAGTTTCAGCAGTTGCGGATGCCCCGTGCCGCGGCCAAGAAGTTTTCCGGCCTTGTCGACCAATTCCTTTTCCATGATGCCGCCGCCGATGGTACCGTGGCTGCGGCCATCCATGGTTACCGCCATTTTGAACCCCGGCCTGCCGGGGGACGATCCGCCGCTTTCCACCACCAGCAGCAGCATGACCGGTTCCTTATCCTGCAAGCATTCGTGCACAAATTCCCAGAATTGAATTTTATTCATTTTTCCCCCTGGCACGCAGCAAGGCGTCCATTTTTTTCAAACCGGCCTGATCATCCAGGTCGGCAAGGATCCCCGGGTCGTCGACGTCGATGGTCTCCGCAGTTCGGAGGGCGATGAACCGCCCCAGGCTTGAAACGGCCGGTTCGGCCAGAATCTCCGGTATCAGTCGGCTCGAAATCAGCACCGGGTGACCGCGACGGCCCCGGTGCACCGGCACGGCTATTTCAGCGCCGCAGGCCAGCAATTGCCGATAGACCTCGGTCTTGACCATGGGCATGTCGCCGGGCAGGAGAAAGAAACGGGGGGCGCGCACCAGACGGATGCCGGTTTGGATCGATGACAGCATGCCCAGGGCGTAATGCTCGTTGACGGCCACCTCGACCCCGGGCCGGCCGGCGGCAAGACGGCGCACTTTCTCGGCCGCGAAGCCGGCGACCACGATGATCCGTTCGCAAACCGCGGCCAAAGTTTCCAAACTCCATTCCAGCAACGGTTTGCCGGCGAGCAGCGCTTCCATCTTGAAAGTCCCGGCCCGGCTGGAGCGGCCGGCGGCCAGCAAGACCCCGTCAACCGCGGTGTCCATCGTTGTCCCGGCCCCAATCCCTGGCCAGGTAGTTGCCCCGGCCCGCTTCGGCCTGGATCGTTTCATTTTCAAAAACCGGCGCACCACGGCTGAAAACCAGGTGCGGGCTGCCGACAAGCTGAAGCCCCTCATAGACAGTGTGGTCGCCAGACTGCCATTGCCGGGCTGCCGAGATCACCTTTTTGTTTTGCGGATCCCAGATCACCAGGTCGGCGTCGCTGCCGGTGCGGATGGTGCCTTTGCGCGGATACAGGCCGAATATTTTTGCCGGCCGGGTGGAGACCAAGTCGACGAATTTGGCCAGGGAAATTTTGCCGCTCTTGACCCCGAAACTGTAGAGCAGGGACAGGCGATATTCGATGCCGCCGCAGCCACTGGGGATCCTGGTGAAATCAACGGCTGCGAATTTCTTTTTCTCTGCCAGGGTAAAGGGGCAGTGGTCGGTGGCCAGTGTTTGGATGATCCCCTGCCCCAGCGCCTCCCATAAGGCTGCCTGGTGCTCCCCGGATCGCAGCGGCGGGCTCATGACATGGACCGCCGCGGCTTCGTCGCCGCCCAGGTAACGGTTTTCGTCCAGCAGCAGGTATTGCGGGCAGGTTTCGCCGATCACCGTTTGTCTGGCCTGCCGCGCCGCGGCCACGGCTTCCACTCCCTGGCGGCTCGAGACATGGACGATATAGAGGGGCACGCCGGCCAGGCGGGCCATGAGCAGGGCCCGGCCCACGGCGTCCCCTTCCACTTCGGGGGGGCGGGAATGGGCATGATAGCGGGCCGATATTTTCCCCTGCGCCAGCAGTTTTTTCTGCAGGTAGGAGACCATGCCCCCTGATTCGGCATGTACCATGACCAGGAGGTTCAGCCGGCGGGCCAGGTCAAGGACAGCCAGGAATTCATCATCATCCAGGCCGATGGTCTCCTTGTAAGCGAGGTAGGTTTTAAGCGAAGCGATCCCCTCGTGGCGGCGGCATGAATCCAACTCGGCGCCCAGGCCGCCGTCAATAGCGGTCACGCTCACGTGCAGTCCGTAATCGCACAGTGATTTTCGCGCCGCCGCTTTCCTGGCGGCCAGGGCGGCAAGCAGCGACTCGCCGCGCCCTGGGGTGACGAAATCCAGGATGGTGGTCGTGCCCCCGGCCAGGGCGGCGCGGCTGCCGGACGCGAAGTCGTCGCTGGAAATTCCCTGGGGCGTTTCCATTTCCAGGTGGACGTGGGGATCGACGCCGCCGGGAAAGACCTCGAAGCCCGCGGCATCGATGACCCGGTCCATCCCGTCGGCCTTGGCTATTTTTTTATCCACCGCAACGATCTTTTCATTCTCGATCAGGATATCGCCCTGAAAACTCCGGCCGTCGGAAACGATCTGCCCGGAGCGGATCAATGTCTTCATGTCAGGAAAGTTCTTTCAGCAGGCCGGTGCGCTCGTTAAAAAGCCGGATCATCTCGTCCCAGCGCTCCACCTGGCCGAAGATCCGCGGCCAGATCCCCCGGTCCTGCCAGAGCTGGTTCAGATCGGCGATCTCCTTGCCCTGCTGCTCCACCCAGGTGAAATACTTCAGGTTGTGGATGGCCTTGCGGTCAGCGTGGCCCAGTTCCTTGAAAAAATCCTCGCCCTGGCCCCACAGGCAGCGCTCCAGGTCGCAGGCCGCCTGCACGGGTGAGTAAGCGCCCCGTTCGGCCGTGAGTTCTTCCAGGCGCGACGTGTACAACGCGGCCGAATCGGTGGCCAGGGTGACGATGATGTCGTCAGCGCTCATTTCAAAATACTTAGCGGCCTTGATCGCGGCCAGGATATTGGCGATGCCGGAAATTCCCAAAAGTTGCAGCGCCTCGACCTGCAAGCCGTCCATGCCCAGGGCGGTCAAACGCTCCCTGCCGCCGGGTTCGTTGAACAGCCGGAACAGCCGCATGCAGTCTTCGTCGTCGATGGCAGCCACCGCGTCGGTGTTGCGCACGTTGTGCACCCAGGGCACGTGCTTGTCGCCTATGCCCTCGATGCGGTGCCCGCCGAATCCGTTGCGCAGCAGGGTCGGGCACTGCAGCGCCTCGGCCGCCACCACCTTGATGAACGGGAAACGGCCGCGCAGACGATCGCCGGCGGCAATGGTGCCGGCTGAACCGGTGGAGGAGACGTAGGCGGCCAGGGTCGAGCCGGGGCCGGCGATTTCAGCAAAAACTGCTTCGACGGCGGCGCCGGTATTGAAATAATGCCAGCAGGAATTGCCGAATTCATCGAACTGGTTGAAAATAACGCAGTCAGGCCTGGTTTTTCTGATCTCCCAGCATTTGTCGTATATCTCCTTGACATTGGATTCGCAGCCCGGGGTGGCGATGACCTCGGCCCCGATTTCTTCGAGCCAGTCGAAGCGCTCGCGGCTCATCTCTTCAGGCAGGATGGCCACGGCCGTGCAGCCCATGAGATAGGAATCGAAGGCCCCGCCCCGGCAGTAATTGCCGGTGGACGGCCAGACCGCCTTGTGAAAAGTCGGATCGAACTGGCCGCTGACCAGACGCGGCACCAGGCAGCCGTAAGCGGCCCCTACCTTGTGGGCGCCGGTGGGGAACCACTTGCCGATGAGCAGCACAATGCGTGCCTTGACCCCGGTCAGGGCCGGCGGCAGTTCCAGGTAATTGACACCGCCGAACAAGCCGCCTTTCTCCTTGGGCTCGTTCTTCCAGGTGATGCGGAAAAGGTTGAGCGGGTGCAGGTCCCACAGGCCGATTTTCCGCAGCTTGTCCTTGATCTTGCCGGGAATCAGCCCCGGATCCCGCTGCTCGGCAAAGGTGGGAAGGATGATCTTTTTTTCACGGAAATGGGCGACGGCTTTGTCTAAAACTGCCTGGTCGACGACGCGGTCAGTGATAGGAATCATTTTGTGCTCCTTTTCGCATTTCGGTCATTTTCACGCTTATGGCCTGTTGTGTCAAGAGTGTCTGAAAAGAAACGATATCGGTGTACGGCGCATGGTGTACGGTTTACGGCAAGAAAAGAAAAATTCAAATCGCAAATTCCTATGGCCAGAATAAAGGCCATTCTAAATACCTCTAGCCTTAAACTCACCCCCTGTCCCCTCTCTTGCGAAGAGAAGGAGCGCATCGCCATGCCGAGGCTTTGCGAGGCATTTGGCGATGCCATCCCGCAAAGCGGGGGGCCGGGGGATGAGTTGATCATTAGCGCATGCACTATTCCTCCCAGATTTGGATCATTCGGTCATTGGAATTTGGTATTTGTTTGATGCTTGCGATTTGTATTTTAATCTTCACCGTACACCGTCAACCGTAAACCTTACACCAAGTTCCTGGCGGCCGCGATTATGTTATAATAAACCATGCCTAAAATCACGTTCACCCTGGCTGACGGAAACAAGATCGAAACTGCACCAGGCAGAAGTTTATACGAGATCTCCCATGTCCACGGCAGCGGCGCCCGGGGCTTGGTGCTGGCTGCCAAGCTCGACAACCGGCTCTGCCCGCTGGACACAATGGCCGACAGCAGCGCCCGCTTGGAGTGGGTGACCTACTCCGCCAAGCCGGGAGTGGAGATCTACCAGCGCAGCGCCTCCTTCATCCTGAACATGGCCGTGTCCGAGCTGTATCACAACATCCGCCTGGTCATCGGTCACTCCATCTCCAACGGCTTCTACTACGACTTCTACTGCGCCATCCCGGTCACCCAGGAGCTGCTGAACGAGATCATGGCTAAGATGCACGAGATCATCGCCGCCGACCTGCCTTTTCGGCGCCAGGTGCTGCCGCGCGACGAGGCCATCCGTTATTTTACCGACCGTTCGCTCAGCGACAGCCGGCGCCTGGTGGAAAATTCAACCATTGAACAGGTTCAGATATATGAGAACGGTCAATTCGCCAACATCGAGATCTACCCGCTGGCCTATTCCACCGGCGCCGTATCGCGCTTCGAGCTGAAATCCTACAGTCCGGGTTTCGTCATCCTCTTTCCCGAACAGGAGGATTTCACGGTCAACAGCCACATCGGCAAGACGCGCAAGCTTTTCCAGATCTACCAGGAAAGCAAGAACTGGGGCAAGATCCTCGGCGTTAGCGACGTGGGCCGCCTGGACCAGATCGTCGCCAAGGGAAATATTTCCGAGATCATCAAGGTGGCTGAAAGCCTGCACGAAAAAAAGATCGCCCGCATCGCCGATACGATCACCATGAAAAAGGAAGACCTGCGCCTGGTACTGATCGCCGGCCCGTCGGCTTCGGGGAAAACGACTTTTTCAAAACGCCTGGCCACCCAGCTGCAGGTCAACGGCATCCGGCCGCTGGCCCTCTCCATGGACAACTATTTCGTCGACCGCCAATCCTGCCCCCGCGACGGCAGCGGCGAACTCGATTTCGAGGCCCTGGGCGCCATCGACCTCGACCTGTTCAACCGCCACCTGGCCGACCTGCTCGAGGGCCGCGAAGTGGCCGTGCCCAGGTTCGATTTCGAAACGGGCCGCCGCAAGCACGAACATCGCAATTTGTGGCTGGAAGACGACCAGATCCTGGTGGTGGAGGGTATCCATGCCCTGAACCCGAAGATCAGCACCTCGGTGCCGGAACGCAACAAGTTCCGCATCTACGTGTCGGCCCTGACCCAGCTGACCATCAACGACCACAGCCGCATCTCCACCACCGACACCCGCATCCTGCGCCGCCTGGTCCGCGACAGCAGCTTCCGCAACTACGATGCCGCCCAGACCCTGAAGCGTTTCCCTTCGGTCATCCGCGGCGAAAGGTGCAACACCTTCCCCTTCCAGGAAATGGCCGATGTCATGTTCAACTCGGCCCTGGTCTATGAACTGGCCGTCTTGAAGGACTTGGCCCTGCCCCAACTCGAAAAGATCGACTCCACTGACGAGACCTTCACCGAAGCCCAACGGTTGTTGAAGTTCCTGATGCTCTTCCAGCCGGTCGCGGCCGACGAGGTTCCGCCCACCTCCATCCTGCGCGAGTTCATCGGCGGCTCCAGCTTCCGCTATTAGCGAACTCATCATCAGGGGATTTTAAAAACAGTTTCCGAATGAAGCCCTACCTTGGCTTCTCCCGTCGTTTCATGGGGAGTTTGAAGCGGCGCACGCCGTCATACTGGAACAGGGCGTTGGCCACGGCGGCCGCCGTCGGCACCAGGCCGATCTCGCCCACCCCCTTGGCGCCGTAGGGGCCGTGCTCGTCGGCGACCTCCACCCCGATCACTTCGATGGGCGGGACGTCATGCGCCTTGAGCAGGCCGAGGTCGGCCAGGCGATAACTGGCCGGCAGGCCGTCGCGCAAAGGCAGGTCTTCGCTCAAGGCGTAGCCCAGCCCCATGACCACGGCGCCCTGGATCTGGCCCTCGAACAGCGTGGGGTTGACGATGCGCCCGGCATCATGGGCGGCATGGACCGAGGCGATCTCCCCTTTTTCGTCGAGGACCACCAGCTGGCTGGCATAACCATAGGAATAGTGGGTGACGGTTTTTTCGCCGGCCTCAGGCGTCGTCGTCCAGTCGCAGCGCCAGCGCCCTTCATACACCCTGCCAGCGAGTTCGGCCAGCGGTTTTTCACGCAAGTCGCGCTTCAGGGCGGCGCAGGCGTCGATCAGGGCGTTGCCCACCAGCGAGGTGGCGCGCGAGGCGGTGGTCATGCCGCTGAGGGCCCCGGAAGCCGTGTCCACCCGGACCTCCATGATCCGCGGGTCCAAACCGGTCTCCTGGCAGACCACCTGCCGGGACACGGTGTGCACCCCCTGTCCCATCTCGGTCCAGCCGTGCTGGATGACCAGCTTGGCGGCCGAAACGACTTCAATTTTCACAACCGAGTCGTCGACCATGCCGTTGCCGATGCCGGTGTTCTTGATGCCGCAGGCCAGGCCGGCCGTTTTCGAGCGGTAAAATTTATCTTGCAAAGCCAGCAAAGTGGCCCGCACGCCGACGCCGGGACCCAGGACCTGGCCGGTCGCGGTCATGCTCCCCGGGCGCAAGGCATTGTCGTACCTGAACTGCCAGCGGTTGAAGCCCCCTTTTTCGCAGAGCATGTCGACGCAGCTTTCCATAGCGAAGGTCACCTGGTTGACGCCAAATCCGCGCATGGCGCCGCAGGGCAGGTTGTTGGTATAGACGGTCTTGGCCTCGATGTCGGCGGCGGGCACATGATAGGCGCCGGAAGCGTGTCCCGCGGCCCGTTCCAGGACCTTTGTCCCCACCGAAGCGTAAGCGCCGGTGTCGCCGATAAGGCGCGCCCGCAGCGCCGTCAGCATTCCTTGCGCGTCGCAACCCAGGGCATATTCCATCAGCAGCGGATGACGCTTGGGGTGCATGCGGATCGACTCGGGCCGGCTCAAACGCACCCGCACCGGCTTCTGCAGCAGAAAAGCGAACAGGGCGGCATGGCCTTGGGTGGTAATGTCCTCCTTGCCGCCGAAGCCGCCGCCGTTGGCTACCTGGATGACCCGCACCTTTTCCAGGGGCAAACCCAGCAGCGAGGCTACCTGGCGCCGATCCTCGTAGACCCCCTGCCCCTGGGAATAAAGGCGTACGCCGCCCTCTTCTGGCAGGGCCACCGAGGCCTCGGTCTCCAGGAAGGCATGCTCGATCATCTGGGTGCGGAACAGGCCGGAAGCGACACAAGCGGATCCGGCCAGGATCTTGTCTACGTCGCCGCCGCGGCGGATGCGGCAGGTTTCCAGCAGGTTGCCCTTTTCATGGATATGGACGGGGCTGTTTTCCGCATGCAAAACGTCGGTCAGGGGCTCGAGGACTTCATATTCCACATGGATGGCTTGCACGGCGGCGCGGGCCGCGGCTTCGCTTTTCCCCACCACTCCGGCCAGCACGTCGGCGCCGCTGCGGCTGGTCTCGCCTGCAAAAAGCATCAGCGGCCAGTCGGCGACGATCAGCCCGGTCATGCGCTCGCCGGGGATATCGGCGGCGGTGAACACGCGCAATACACCGGGCATTTTTTCGGCTATGGCGGTATCGATCTTCAATATTTTTGCCCGGGCATGGTCGCAGAATTTCAAGGCGCCGTACACCAGGCCGGGGATGCGCAGGTCGGCGACAAAGGGCCGGCGGCCGGTCGCCGTTTCCCAGGCCTCGTATTTTTCCTGGCGGCCGCCGACACCCTGATTGGGATCCACATTATAACCATTCTCCCCGGCCAGAACCCTGGCTGCATGTTCGATAGCCTCCACTATTTTGACGTACCCGGTGCAGCGGCACAGGTTCAATTTCAGGGCTGCCAGTATTTCAGGGCGCGTGGGGCGTGGATTGTCCTGCAGCAGGATCTTGGTGCGCATCAGGAATCCAGGCGAGCAGAAGCCGCACTGCACGGCGCCCTTTTCGACAAAGGCATTGCCCAACTTGCGGCGCAGATCATCGGGCAGGCCCTCCAGGGTAACGACTTGTCCGCCGGCGACTTTCTTCATCAGGGTGACGCAGGAAAGCGCCGGTCTGCCGTCGAGTTCCACCAAGCAGGCACCGCAGGCCCCCTGGCCGGAGCAGCCGTCCTTGGCCGAAGTGATCCCCGCCTCCTCGCGCAGGAAATCGAGGAGGGAGCGTTTCTCGTCACCGCGGTATTCGATCAAGGTGCCATTCAACTCAAAGCGGATCATGAAAGTATTATAGCATATGGATAAAAATGAGGTTCGCTATTTCTTGGTCTGGTGTTCGCTGTTTGTAATTCCCATTACTATTCTTTAGAATACGATCATGGGCAAAGCGGTTTTCCTGCCGGGTGCATCGCGGCTGAAGACAGAGACAAAGGAGGGCATATGAAGATACATATTTTTGTTCCAGCATTGATGCTGTTTTGTTTTTTTGCTTTTGGTCAGCAAGGTACTTCCCCAACGGATGAATCCAAGGCCGAAAAGAAGATCACTTATTATGAGAATGGCGCCAAAAAAAGCGAAGGCATTTACAAGAACGGCAAGTATGAAGGTCCTTTTATAGAATGGCATCCCAATGGCGCCAAAAGCATGGAGGGACAATACAAGAACGGGAAAATTCACGGCCTTTGGCTCTTCTGGTATGAAGACGGCAAGCCGCGCGGCAAGGGGGAATACGAAAACGGAATGGGTATCGGCACCCATGTGTTCTGGCACGAGTCCGGAGCGAAGCACGCGGAAGTATCCCTTAAAAACGGGAAATTTCACGGGATATACAGGGAATACAACCCGGACGGAAAGCTGTTGGAAGAAGTCGAATTCAACGAGGGCGTGCGCGATGGGGCCTTTACCTGGTGGCATGAGAACGGTAAAAAAGCCCTGGAAGGGCGCCTCAGCAAGGACAAGCGAACCGGCAAATGGACCTCTTGGGATCAATTGGGCGAAAGGTTTACCGAACGGGAGTACAAGGATGGCAAGGTGGTAGCAGAGGATAAGGAACTCAATGCAAGAAGCCTGGCCAACAACAGGGCGACATATGAGATCATAACGTCCCGTGGCTATTCAGCGGACCAGAAACATCCGCTGGTCCTGGTGCTGCATAGCGGCACCGGCAGTATTCTGCACGACAAGACGTTCTGGAAGGCCGATCAGTTGAAGGAATTGCCGGAAGGGTTCATTTTTGCTTTTCTCCAATCATCCCAGGTATTTGAAACGAACTGCTACAGTTGGGATGATCCCGAAAAAGCCGGGAAGGACATCCGGCAGCTTTACGATCAGATCATCCAAAAATATCCTGTTGCCGCCAATCAGGTCATCCTGATGGGCATATATCAGGGCGGACAGCTGGCGATCGATGCCGTCATTCGCAATACCGTGCCGGCCAGGGGCTTTTTTGTCTGCCGCCCGTCGAAGCCGGAAAATCTGGACAAGGAAGCAGTGAAGCAGGCGGCGGCGCGGGGAGTTCGCGGCACGATCCTGACCGGGGAGGGGGACAAGACCCTCCTGACAGTGTCCGAAGAAATGAGCGCACTGTTCAAGGAGATGGGCCTTGAGCATCGCTACCTTATCATTCCCGAAATGGGACTTCCCACTCCCCTCGATTCCACAGAACAATTTAAAACTGCCGCCGCCCATATATTCGGCCAATAAATCCAAGGACCGCCACGTAAGAATGAGCCTTTGAATGCCAATGCGGTGGACTTGCTAAAAAGGATTGAAAGCTTCGAGAAATAAAGAGTTCCAGTATAAGCTGAGATTGGCGGACGGTAAGAAAAGCAAATTCCAAGTAAAGGCATGGAAGGTCCCTCTTCCATTGAGCTCGAATTCGATCATGAATCATCTTAGCAAATCGGCAACGGCGATTCAATGTCCGGAACAGGATGGAGATCGGGAAATGGGAATCTATAAAAATAAATTTTCAAAGGCCTTTATGTTTCATCTTTTCGTTTTTTTCGGGCGGATAGGGAATACAGTTTTTTCATGCACTCAGGACAGATACCATGGCTGAATTCGGCATCCGTGTGATCACTGATATAACTCTCCACCTGGCTCCAGTACCCTTTGTCGTCGCGGATCTGCTTGCAATTGGCACAGATGGGGATAATGCCGCGCAAGGTTTTGACCTCATCCAGAGCCTTCTGCAGTTGTTGGCGTTCTTTCTCCAGCGTCTCTTCCACCTGCTTGCGCTTGGTGATTTCCCATGCCACATCGGCAAAATAGGCCACAAATTCAATATCCTTCTCAGTATAGTCCTGCTCTTTATTCCCGATGCCCAGGACGGCAACGATCTTCTGTTCGCGCAGGATGGGCACCACCAGTTCGCGCTTGACCTGCGCATGGCCTTCCGGCAGCCCTTTGCGATGAGGGAGCGCGGCATAGTCGTTGTGAATGACCGGCCGTCTTTGCCGGATGCAGTCCACCCAAACACCCGCTTCTTCGATGTTGTAATGAGCTCCCTTGGGGGTCGCCGTGCAGAACTCCTGCAGCGTTCGGGTGGACCAGCCCTGCAGGGTAAGCGTAACCTGGTCCGGGTCGACAAAATGGTAAAATCCGATCGGGCTGTCGGTCAGGGCGCAGACTTCATCAAGGGTCTTTTGCAGCAGTTCAGCTAGGGAATGGCCGACGGCGAATTCGACCAGCTGCAGGCGAGTGCGAATGATGTTTTCTGCCCGCTTGCGTTCGGTGATATCGAGAATAATGCCGAAATACTCATCGCCGCGCGGCGTATGTTTTTTGATGGCTCGATCATAAAACCATTTATAATATCCATCTTTGCACAGCCACCGATACTCAAGAACAATTTCGCTGCCGGCTGCCGGATCTTTATATAAATTCAAAACTCTTTCGCGATCGTCCGCATGCAGACGATTTCTCCAGAAATCTTTCTCCGCCAGGTATTGGTCGGCGGTGAAGCCGGTCACTTTTTTAATATCACCGCTCACCCAGGAAGTGTCAATTTCAGGATCAAGCGGAGAGGCATAGATCGCGATCGGAACCGTTGCCAGGATCATTTGTTGCAATTCTTCGCTCTTCTGCGCTTCTTCATGCGAGGCAAACAGCTCGAACGCCGTCTTGATTGACGTCTGCAGTTCCACATCACCAGAGTTTTTCAGCACGTACCTGAAGATGGGGAGGTCGGGAGTACTTATCGGCATCCTGCGTTCCGGATGCGAGGCCAGGAATACAATGGGCAGATTCCGCGCGGCTAGAATCCGCCGCGCCGCCTCCCGTCCGTCGATCCCCTGGCCGAGATCGGTGTCCATGAGAATAAGGGCGATTTCCGGATTGCTCGCGGCCAGCTGGACCGCCGCTTCGCCGGAATGGGCGACAACACATTCATAGCCGAGCCGCATGAGGGCCTGCTCCTGGGCCATGGCGACGGGTTCTTCATCATCGACCAGGAGGATGATTCTCTTTTCCTGCTTGCTCAAGGTTCACCTCTCAAACAGAAACCTTGCCTTGGCCGCGTAGACAATGGCTCCAAGATTTTTTTAACAAATTCAAAATCGAATGTCAAGATGAATTGATTCCGAGACCTGAAAACGGGAAAGAGAGCCGTATCTGATCAGTATTTATTCTTATCTGTTTTTTGGCAATGCAAACAATGATGCGCTTTATGATCATTCTCAGCGCGACAGTCCTGGCACATGTTTTTATCCCTGAGAAAGGCCAAACAGATCCCGCAATTCATGCCGCAGGGAGCGATCGGGGCAATGTCCATATTAATGAATCATTCTGATGGCAAAATATTTATTCAATAAAAGCGAAACGCCGAAGACCGCCCCGCTTAAAACAAAACCCAGCAGCAGGCCGCCGAGTGAATATTTCCACTCTTTTTTTGTAAAGGGTCTGATGTGTAAGGCCGACAGGATTTGCTTGGTCCCCTGGTTGCCTTCAGCTTTGGCCATCATCAACGCGGAAACAAAAATAGGCACAAAGAGAAAATAGCCGGTGCCGAACCAGTATAAAGCCGGATTCACGGAAAAATTCGACTTTAAAAACGGCAGCAAAGTAAACAAAAGCAGGAAAAAATATAGAGCGCCTGCCAAAAAAATCAGAGCCGCTTTCAAAAGCGTGACTTTTTTTTGGATCATCTTTATCCTCCGCTTCAATTTCCCAAATGATTCTTCAGCCGCTGTTTGTAAAACCAAAAGGAGTACAGGATGCCCAGCAGCGCAAAATTCGGGATCAGGATCAATGGACTGTTCCAATGGAAGCCGTTTATTTTAAAATTCGCGAGCGGCCAAAGAAAGGGGGTGGGAAAAAGCGCAAGGGAGTGGGTCGGGATATCGATCAAAATATGGATCCCCCAGGCAGCCAAGGGCAGAAATACTTTTTTTCTTAGCAGCCAGACAAGGGTGAAAATGAATAAAAAGATGACCAAGCTATGAGAGGCATTGTAAAAATTCTGGGCATACATGGGAAATTCGCTGATATCGGGATGCCCGTGTTTCAAGCTGGGCATATTGTCCAATCCGAGAATGACCAACAGGAACATGACGCCTTCACCGAAAAAATCCGGCAGGAGCGAGAAGGCAGCGGCGAAAAAGAAATTGCTGCGCTTTTTTCTTCCAAGGCTGACGCCTCCCCAAAGAGCGTGAGAAAATATGTCCATATTCTTTATTTCACCTTATTTGCGGTCAGGCAACCAGCTGGCTGCTGATCAACCACTTATTTCTTCAACCTCGAACGTCGAACCACGAACTTTTTTACTTCGCTTCGTCGACCATCATGATGGTCTTTTCTTCGACCTCTTTGGCCACCGGCGCCAGCCCTGCGTCATTGGACAGCGCCGCCAGCATCTGCCCGGGCCTGATCAGGCCGATCCTGGTTTTGCCTTTTTCGGTGAACACCGAGATGCGGCAGGGCAGCGCCATGTTCAGGCGCATGTCCGCGGCCATCACTTTCGCGGCCTGCAGCGGGTTGCACACTTCAAAGATCCGGCACTGCTCGTCGAAGGCGACGCCTTTGCCGCGCAGCGTTTCCCCCACGTCGTGGACGTGCAGGACCCCGAAACCGTGGCGTTTGACCGCCGCATCCAGGTCGGCCGCGGCCTGCTCGAAATTTTTTTTACTTTCAACAATGTAATACATTTTCGTTCACCTCGAACTTTTGAAAAATCCGGTCTCAGGCCCTGTGGTCAAAGGCCCGGCCTAATGCTGATTTTAGCAAATTATGGGCGGCGATGAAAGACCCGGGGCCGCCGGCCGCGGTTGTTTTCGGATTCGACAAAATTTACTATTGTAATTTTATTCGCCATCCTTTACAATTATAATCAGGTAAAAAAATCTCCCGGTCAAGCAGCCGGAAGATTGAAAAAACAAAATGATCGAACTGAAGAAAAATATTCTGAATACTATCAAGTATTGTCTTTTACGGATTTTTGGGAAAGATCACGACCATATCATGCACAAAAGCAAAAAGATAATAAATGAAATATTCTTCGAACCGCGAAAGTTCAACACGATCGAATTGTGGAAAGATGTAACCGAGGAACAATGGCAGGACGCGCATTGGCAATTGAAAAATTCAATTCGCACCGTCGCCCAGCTCAAAAAGGTCATCAAGCTGAACCCATTCCAGGAAAGTGAGATAGAAAGAACTGTCAGCACCTTGAAGAGCCAGGGTAAAGAACCGATGCGCATCACTCCTTATTATGCCACCCTGATGCAGGCCGACCCTTTTCACCCGGTCATGCTGCCATACGAAAAATCCAAAAAACGGCTTGATCCAATTTTTTGGCAAAGCGTGCCCACACCGGCGAATCTGTTGTTTCCGGATACGGGCGCCGAAGGCGCGATGAGCGAAGATTCCCGGAGTTATGGCGCGGCCTACCAGCGTTATCCGAACCGCGTCGCCCTTTTTGTGGCCGAAAACACAAGTTGCGCATCTTATTGCGTACACTGCCAAAGGGCAAAATCATTGGACGGCACCATCGATGTCAATCTCAATGAAATCAACAAGGGATTGTTTTACATCGGCTACAACAAAAACATCAATGAAGTCCTGGTTACCGGCGGCGACGCGCTCAGGATAAGCAGAAACCGCCTGCGCTATGTATTGGAGGAACTGAGCCGCATACCCCATCTGCGCGCCATACGCATCGCCACCAGGGTGCCCGTGGTCCTGCCCATGGCCATCACCGATGAATTGCTGGACCTGATCAGGATTTCCGCAAACAAGCATACCTGGGGCACGGAGAAGCATGTCTATTTCATGACCCATATCAACCATTACCATGAAATCACTGAAGACCTGGCCAGGGCCGTGAAAAAGATCGCTGCCAAAGGTTTTATGGTCAGGAACCAGACCGTATTGTTGAATCATGTCAACGATTATTACAAAACCCTGGCGGAAACCTTCAGAAGAATGTTTTGGATCGGCGTGCACCCCTATTACCTGCTGCAATGCCACAAGGAAAAAGGCATCGTCCATTTCATCACCCCGATCCAGATCGGGAAAATTTACATGAAACATCTGCAGGGCTGGCTGTCCGGAGTATCCATTCCCAAATATGCCGCCAATATTGAGGGTGGGGGCGGGAAAATATTGTTGATGCCCACCGGGCACGACACCCTGAATATTGAAAACAAAATAGATTCCAAAATTTCTGAAAGCTACGCCACGGTATCGACATGGGATGGCAAGGAATTATACAAATACGAAGCGCTGGGCCGGGCTTCACGGGAAGAATTTGAAAATGCAGTAAAAATAATGGATGACTTCATCGGCAGAAAAGGGGCATTCCTGCCCAAGGTCATTATCGTCGACGACGAAGGAACGCATATTGAAACAACCAACAGGACGAAATTGCCCAATATCGAGAAAATAAAAAAATCCGAGCGCCTGGAATACGAATTAATGGAAAATGACATGCCCCTGACCAACCCGGTGGACATATTTGCAGAATTGGAAAAGCAATTTAATAAATCAAAATATAGCGAATCATAAGGGGTTTTGATTCCAATTTAAAAAAATCCCCGGTCCGATCGCAAGGCAAAAAAACGGGGCGCGGTGGCAATTCGCTCACCTTGTCCGGCCTTTACAGGCACGCAGATTTATTTCCTGAACCAAAGCCGGGCTCGTTTCGTATAAGAAAATGTGTGGAAAGCGGAAATGGAAACGCTTTCCGGTCAAGGCATCGCCAAAGCGGCGGCCCGGCAGCACAAGAAAGGAGAACAGCCACATGGCCAACGGAAAAAAAGGTAAGTCACGCAAAAAAATCGTCTGGATCGCAATTGGAAGCATCCTTATATTGATCTTGCTCCGGGTAGCTTTCTGCGGCAAAAAGGTCCCCGGCATCACGGTGCAGACCGAGAAGGCCGCCCGCCGCGACATCACCCAGCTCGTGTCGGCCACCGGCATCATCAACCCCGTTTACATGGTGGCCATCACCCCGGAAGTGACCGGCGAAATCGTCGAACTACCGGTCAAGGAAGGCGACCGGGTGAAGAAAAATCAGCTTTTGATCCGCATCAAACCCGACTCCTATATCGCCCAGCGCGACCGGGCCAAGGCCAACCTGGAATCGGCCCAGGCCACCCTGGGAATGAGAAAAATCGAGAAGGACTACATAGAGAGCAACTACAAGCGGACCGAGCAGCTCTACCGCGAAGGCGTCTCCAATAAGCAGGAGCTGGATCGGGTGCAATCGGACCTGGCCTCCAGCATCGCCCAGTTGGAAGCCCAGAAGGCCTTCGTCCAGCAGGCCGAAGCCAGCCTGAAGGAAGCCAACGAAAGCCTGAACAAGACCGCCATGTACGCGCCGATGGACGGCACCGTCAGCAAACTCAATGTCGAACTGGGTGAACGCGTGCTGGGCAGCGGCTTCAGCCAGGGCACCAACCTGATGACCGTGGCCGACCTGGGCAAGATGGAAGCCATCGTCGACGTTGATGAAAACGACGTCGTGATGGTCGCGATCGGTGACACAGCCAAGATCGAGCTTGACGCCTTCAAGAACATCACCTACAACGGCGTGGTCACCCAGATCGCCAACTCCGCCGAGACGACCGGAGCGGGCACGCAGGCAGAAGTGGTTAATTTCGCCATCAAGATTGCCCTGAACGACTTCAATGCCCAGGTCCGGCCGGGCATGTCCTGCAACGCCGACATTGAAGTCGAGACCAAGAACAACGTGCTGGCCATCCCGATCCAGTGCGTGACCGCCCGCTCCGAGGAGGAAGCCAAAGCGATGGAGCCGCAGGCCTCCGGTGGTGGATTGGTCGTCGGCAAGATCAGCAAGAAAAAGCAATCCAGGCCCGAAGAAGTCGTCTTTGTGGTGGACAAGGATGCCGTGGCCATGAAAGGGGTGAAGATCGGCATCAGCGACAACGAATTCATCGAAGTCATCTCCGGTTTGAAG
>Ga0307378_10004973_pt1 | contig 18696 bp, 17 predicted proteins | sample UN1MG_FD_202238 | JGI IMG/M metagenome (GOLD analysis project Ga0307378, IMG submission 202238) | Soil microbial communities from Risofladan, Vaasa, Finland - UN-1 | ecosystem: Environmental > Terrestrial > Soil > Coastal area > Acid sulfate soil | place: Finland: Risofladan, Vaasa | collected... | reverse complement strand
TGCCAATTATGAGCTGGTTGAACATGCCACTCTTATGTCTGAATTTCGGGTTACTGAATTGGAGGATGCAGACGCGTCCACCCTCAAAGAGTGGATACTTCGATTGAGAGTCGAGTTTTAGATGCTGTGAAGATACTGGTAGCCAGAAGATACTGGTAGTTTGAGATGAAATACGGGTATGGGCGGCCCCAAAGAGGGTCGCCCATATACCTTTTGACTCCTGCCGACTCTGGCAATCTTTAACCCCTAACCGTAACCCTAAACTCCGCACCTCTTAACCCATAACCTCCACATCCTTCACCTCGCAACCTTCTGGCACAGGGGGCAGAGGTAGGTGCCCCGTCCTGCAACCCGGATTTTTTCTATCCTGGTGCCGCATTTTAAGCAGGGAAGGCCAGCTCTTCCATAAACCTGATGCAGGTTTTGATATTGGCCCCGTTCTCCGGACGATTCGACATAATCACGGATGGATGACCCTTTATACTGAATTGCAGCCAAAAGTACGCTCTGCATCTTTTGATAAAGGGAGCTGATCTCTTCGTCGGATAAATGCAGGGAAGAGGATTCAGGATGAATTCCTGCCTGGAATAAGGTTTCATCCACATAGATATTTCCCAGCCCGCCCAGGAATGCCTGGTTCAGCAGCACTGCCTTAAGCTTTCCCTTCCTGCTCCGAAGCCTTGCCAGGAAGCAGGGAAAGGAAATCTCCAAAGGGTCTGGACCGATAAAATCACCTTCGACCCAGTCTGCCAGTTCTTGTTCGGTCAGGATCTGGATATAGCCAAACTGGCGGATGTCCCGATACCGCAGATCCAATTTTCCTCCATCCAGAGAAAAGATGACATGAGTATGCTTTTTGATAGGATCTTCCGGAAGATTAACCAGAAGCTGGCCGGTCATCTTCAGGTGGACCCGTGCATACCAGCCTCCTGAGAATTGCAGAATGATATTTTTGCCCAGGCGAGAGATGTTTATCAACGTCTTACCGACCAGTTCCTCATGTTTAGCGGCCAGTTTATCAGGGGTTTCTTTTCCTGCGGAGCGGATAATCTTGGGCAGGAAGACTTTGATGCTGAAAATTTTTCTTCCAAGAATGTATGCCCGTAAACTTCGGACAATGGTTTCAACCTCCGGCAATTCCGGCATAGGGATCTCCTAAAAAAGTGTCAATCAAAACAACAATAACCAAGCATAATACAAACCGATAACAAAAATCAAGACCAGGATTTATACTTGACATGTGCTCTTTTCCTATGATAAATTGAACCAAAAGTTTACTCAGGAATTTACAATTTTCATCCGTGGTGAAAGGAGTTAGCTATGAAACAAAAGAGGGGACTGGCTGCTTTCCTCTTAATCGGTTTTATGACCATAACGAGTATAAGTTGCCCAATACGATTGGCAGGTGCTCAGGTCATCCCAAAAGAGGCAAAAATTCATAATCAACTGGGAAATGACTATTGTGATAAGGGGGAATTCGAAAAAGGGGTAGTGGAATATGAGAAAGCTATCAAGCTGTATCCCCGGTATACCGATGCACTGTACAATGTGGGCCTGACCTACTATCTTGACGTCAAGGATTACGCAAAAGCGATCTCCTTTTTCAGGCAGTTCGTGCAGGTAGAAGGTGAGTCTGCCGATGCCAAGCAGGTAAAAAAATGGCTGGCCGAGGCCGGGCAGAAACTAGCTGCACAAAAAAATGCTCAGCCGAAAAATCAGCAGACTGAAGTAGCTCAGGCAAAGAGCTCTCCCTCTGGCATAGGAGTGCAAAAAGAGTCTCCTCAACCAAAAATTACCCCTACGGTAAAACCCATAGAGCCACCTCAAGTGGCAGGGCAGGCAGGGCAGCCCCCTCATGATACAGCTCAGGCGACAGCGTCTCCCCAGGAGGCCGTGCAGGCAGCAGCACCACCTTCAGAGGAGGCCGCACAGGCCGGGCAGCCATCCCAGGTTTCTGTGCGGGAGGCAGAGCAGCCGCTGATCCCCAAAGAGGAAAGCCCAGCGGTAGTAGCGGCCACAGTTACTCCTCCCCAAAGTGCCTCTCAGGAGCCGATAGAGCAGCAGCCCCCTTCACGTGAGGAACAGGCCCGAATTTATAAGGAGCGGGGCAATAATTGCAATAACAAGGGGAAGCCTGCTGAGGCAGTGAAAGAGTATGCGAGGGCACTGCAAATCTACCCTGAATACACGGATGTTCTGTATAATATAGCGAAAACCTATGACTTTAATCTAAAGGATTATGCAAATGCAATCCGCTACTATAAGCAGTTTCTGCAATATGAGCCTCCATCCTCGCGGGATGCAGCTCAGGTAAACATCTGGCTGGGAAGGGTGGAAGAGTCAGTGCAGGCACAGAATAAACCGGAGTCTCCGAAAGTCGCGCAGCCCCAAAACATCCAGCAGGCAAAGATCGCTTCTACTCCGGCAGCAACCGCTAAGGCACCTGGCGGAAAGGTGCTCACCAGAGGAAAGAAGGCGGGAGATTTCTACATTAAGGAGTTTCTCTCCCCCACCCCGGTAAGTGCCCCTCCTCCGGTAAGAGGCGTCCCTATGGAGATCCGTGGTGAAGTCGATACTAAACCCAATGCCGAACCCAATGCCGAAGCCAATGCTCAGCCTCTTCTTCAGGAGGTGGTGGCCGCCACTTTACCAGTGGGATCACCATCCGAGTCACCTGCTCAAACTCAGGCTCAATCAACAGGCAGTCGAGAAGTTCTCATTGAAACTATCATTCCCAAAGATCTGCGGGCTCCTGATCTGATACCTATGGTCATGCGCCGGATGCAGATGGAGATTACCGAAGTTCTTGCTCAGGCCAGAGTACAGTCTCCCGAAAAACTGGCAGAACTGTATCTATCCAAGATTCAGAGTGATATTTTACCTTCCGGTGAAAGGATTTCTTCTTTCCGATTAGGAGGTAAAGAGCTGGCTGATCTCCCGAACATACGCATCCTGACCGAAGTGGAGAAAAAGGATCTGGAAAAGGAGAAATGGGAATTGATTCGAACCAGAAAATCTCCGGCAAGGCTGAAGGAGGTGTTGATGTTTTTGCGCGACGGATATAGGGTTGTTCCTCAATAGATTAGGAGGGTCTTGGGATTGAACCAGCATGAGGAAAAAGTAAAGGATTCTTTGAGAATTACCAACAGAGAGTTTAAACGGTTGGAAAGCCTCCACCAGGGCTACGATCAGGAACTGGAGTCTTTGATTAGAACCCCCCACCTGAGCCAGGATCAGGAAGTCAAAAAAATAGAATTAAAAAAATTAAAACTGCAAGCCAAAGATCAAATGGCCCGGATTATACGCGAATACCACGATCAAATTCATTAAAGGGAATAGGGGATAGGGATTAGGGATTAGGGAAGAGAGTATTTTCCCTAGCCCCTATCCCCTATCCCCTAAAGTAAGAGGATAAGATGAAGAGTGATGATATTACCAAAGGGTTAGAGAGAGCGCCGCATCGGGCTTTGTTGTATGGAACCGGATTTCCCAAAAGTGCCCTGGATTTGCCGAAGGTGGGAATTGCATCTTCCTTTACTGACCTGATCCCAGGGCATGTAGGTATGAGGGACCTGGAGAGGGCTATTGAAAAAGGGATTCACACCGGAGGAGGATATGCGTTTCTGTTCGGAATCCCCGGTATCTGCGATGGCATAGCCATGGGGCATTCGGGCATGAAATATTCTTTGCCTTCCCGTGAGCTGATTGCGGATATGGTAGAAACGGTTGCCTCAGCGCATTGCCTGGATGGATTGGTACTTCTTACCAATTGCGATAAAATTACCCCTGGTATGTTAATGGCTGCGGCCCGGCTTGACATTCCGGCTATCGTAGTAACAGCCGGTCCGATGCTTTCCGGCAGGTATAAGATGAAAAAGTTATCGCTGGTCAGGGACACCTTTGAGGCTGTCGGGAAATGCCAGCAGGGTTTGATTTCCGAGGAGGAAGTAGAGGGGCTGGAAATCGAGGCATGTCCCGGAGCCGGTTCCTGTCAGGGACTTTATACGGCCAATACTATGGCTTGCGTAACCGAGGCACTTGGCATGTCGTTGCCGGGATCAGCCACGGCTTTAGCCGTATCAGCCAAAAAGAGAAGACTGGCCTTCGAGAGTGGCCGCAGAGTGGTCTCCCTGATCAGGGAGGGTATCACTCCGCGCCAGATCATGACTCCTGCGGCCTTTGAGAATGCCATCCGCATTGATCTTGCCCTTGGCGGCTCGACCAATACGGTTTTGCATATCCCGGCCATTGCCGCTGATGCTGATCTGGAGACACCGCTTGAGCTTTTCGACCGTTTGAGTAAGGACACTCCGCACATTACCAGTCTGCGTCCGGGTGGGGAGTACTTTATGGAGGACCTTGAATACGCAGGCGGTATTCCGGCAGTATTAAACCGGCTTCTCAACAAACTGAAGGACAGCCCTACGGTGAGTGGCCAATCCATTATCCGGATTGCCGAAGAGGCCCAAATCTTTGATGAGGAGGTCATTCACTCTCTGGACAATCCCTATCATGCCCAGGGTGGAATTGCGGTTTTACGGGGAAATCTGGCACCGGATGGAGCCATTGTCAAGCAGTCTGCTGTCAGTGAGAAAGCCATGCGATTCACTGGTCAGGCACGGGTTTTCGATTCTGAAGAAAAAGCCATGCAAGCTATTATGAGTAAAGAAATTGCCGAAGGCAGCGTTGTTATCATCCGATATGAAGGGCCAAAGGGAGGCCCAGGCATGCGCGAGATGCTTTCTCCCACGGCTGCCCTGGTTGGCATGGGGATGTCTGACACGGTGGCCCTGATCACTGACGGACGGTTTTCGGGTGGAACGAGAGGGCCATGTATAGGCCATGTCTCGCCTGAAGCTATGGAGGGAGGACCTATTGCTCTGGTACAGGATGGAGACCGGATTACGATCGATATTCCTGCCGGAAAACTGGTCCTGGATGTAGATGAGGAGACTATAGCCGATCGTCGCAAGAAATGGATTGCACCTGTGGGCCGTGTCCAGAAAGGGTATTTGAAGCGTTATGCTCAATTGGTGACTTCGGCTAATACGGGGGCCATTCTTCGAAAATAGTAACTACTTAAGGTTGTTTAGGCTGTAGGCATTCAGGCTGTTAGTCATTCTCTTTTCCTACAGCCTGAATACCTACAGCCTAAATACCATTCACTAATTACGGGAGCGACACTTGAAAATCAGCGGATCGGAAATATTCATTCGTAGTCTGAAGGAAGAAAAGGTAAAACACATTTTCGGTTTTCCCGGAGCGGTCCTTATTGGCATTTATGACCAGTTCCTGAACTCGGATATTCAGCACATTCTTGTTCGGCATGAGCAGGGAGCAATCCATGCCGCAGATGGATATGCCCGTGCCTCCGGAAAACCCGGTGTATGCCTGGTAACATCAGGGCCAGGGGCCACCAATATTGTGACTGGCCTGGCCACCGCTTTTATGGATTCCATTCCTGTGGTGGCTTTTACCGGCCAGGTTCCCACCAGCATGATCGGCAATGATGCCTTTCAGGAGGTGGATATCGTAGGCATTACCCGCTCTATTACCAAGCATAATTACCTGGTCAGCCATGTCAATGACCTTGCCGAAACCATTAAGAATGCATTTCATATCGCCACCACCGGAAGGCCGGGTCCTGTGCTCATTGATCTGCCCAGGGACGTTCTTGTGGGTGAGACAGAGTTTCATTATCCTGCAGAGGTCTCCATTCGAGGATATAAGCCAAACTATGTCGGGCACCCCAAGCAGATTGAAGCGGCCCTGAAGCTGATCACCAAGGCCAAGCGACCGATTATTTATTCAGGCGGAGGAATTATCCGCTCCGGTGCAGAGTCGGAATTGCTTGAGCTGGCTGAAAAGGCTAAAATTCCTGTTACCAGCACACTCCTGGGACTGGGTGGCGTCCCTGGCGATCATCCTCTGTTCCTGGGTATGCTGGGTATGCATGGGACCCAATATGCCAACATGGCAGTCACTGAATGTGACCTATTGATAGCTATAGGTGCCAGATTCGATGACCGGGTTACGGGAAAACTGGAAAAATTTGCGCCCAAGGCAAAATATATTCATATTGATATCGATCCTGCAACCATCAGTAAGAATGTCCAGGTCCATCTGCCGATTGTCGGGGATGCCAAACTGATCCTGCAGGAAATCAACAAAGCCATAGTTCCCGGAGACTATTCTGCCTGGGTCGAAAAGGTCTCGGAGTGGAAGAAGGAGTTTCCGCTCTTCTATCAGCAGAGCGATGAAATCATCAAGCCCCAGTACGTGATTGAGCAGATTTATGATCTGGTCAAGGACAAGGCCATCATTGCCACGGACGTGGGACAGCATCAGATGTGGGTTGCCCATTATTATAAATTTAATGCCGACCGGATACTTTTGACTTCCGGAGGATTAGGAACTATGGGTTACGGCTTTCCCGCAGCCATTGGAGCGCAGGTGGCCCGCCCTGACAAGATTGTTTTCGATATTGCCGGAGATGGAAGCTTCCAGATGGTCCTCCAGGAGCTGGCCACAGCAGTGCAGCATAATCTGCCGGTGAAGATTGCCATCATCAATAACCAGTGCCTGGGCATGGTCAGGCAGTGGCAGGAATTATTCATGAACAAGCGGTATTCCGGCACTTGCCTTAAGTGTGCGCCGGATTTCGTCAAACTGGCGGAAAGCTACGGAGCAGTCGGGCTGCGTGCCACCAAACCGGATGAAGTGCGGACCGTAATCAATGAAGCCATTTCCGTTGATAAACCGGTGGTCATCGACTTTCGGGTAGCCTGTGAGGAAAATGTTTTCCCTATGGTTCCTGCTGGCGCGGGCATCGAGGAAATGATATTGTCATAAAAGGCAGGGATTAGGGGTTAGGGATTAGGGAAGAGGAGCTAGGGATCAGGGAAGAGGGATTCGAGTATTTTTCCTAATCCCTAACCCCTTCTTTTCCCCCTAGCCCCTAGCCCCTAGTCCCTAATCCCTAGCCTCTATAGTAACAGGAGTCATAATTTGAAAAAAACAGGCGCGAAAATATTTGTGGAAACTCTGCTAGAACACGGAGTGGATACCATGTTCGGCTATCCTGGTGGGGTGCTTTTGCCTATTTACGATGAACTCTACGATGCTCCGATACGGCATATTCTTTCGCGGCATGAGCAGGGGGCCATACATGCAGCGGATGGTTATGCCAGGGCCACCGGCAAAGTAGGTGTCTGCATGGCCACTTCCGGTCCGGGGGCCACCAATCTGATCACCGGATTAGCTACGGCCTTCATGGATTCCGTTCCTCTGGTTGCCTTTACCGGCCAGGTTTCAACCAACATGCTGGGAAATGACAGCTTTCAGGAGGCCGACATCTACGGCATCAGCATACCGGTAACTAAATACAATTACCTGGTCAAGGATACATCCAGATTGAAAGAGGTCATGTACGAGGCCTTTCATCTGGCCATGTCCGGCCGACAGGGTCCGATTTTGATTGATCTTCCCAAGGACATTCAGGTCAACAAGATCGATAATCCGCCAATCCCCATCCTAACCCTGCCGCAGAGAGGGCCGAACTACAGCGCCGGAGAACGTGAAATGCACGTTGAAAGAATCATCTCTATGATTCGCAAGGCTCAGCGGCCAGTGCTTTATGTCGGAGGCGGGGCGATCAATTCCGGGGCACATGAGGCTTTGCTGCAATTGGCCGAGAAAGCCGCAATCCCGGTGACCACCACCTTGATGGGGAAGGGAAGTTTTCCTGAAACGCATGATTTGAGTTTAGGTATGCTGGGTATGCATGGAACCAGGTATGCCAATTATGCGGTCTCAAAGTGTGATCTTTTGATTGCAGTTGGTGCCCGGTTCGATGACCGGGTAACCGGAGAGCCTTCCACTTTTGCCAAGGGTGCGAAAATCATTCATATCGATATAGATCCTGCCGAGGTTGGAAAAATCATTCAGGTGGATACATCCCTCATTGGCCATGCACGGGACATCTTGCAGGAATTATCTGATAAAATCGAGACTAAAGCCCACAAGGAATGGCTGAAGCAGATTGCCGAATGGAAGAGGGATTTCCCCTTGTCCTACTCGAAGAAGGAGGGGGTAATCAGCCCGCAATATGTGGTGGAGCAAATCTACGAGAAGACTCACGGGGAGGCTATCATTACCACGGAAGTTGGTCAAAACCAGATGTGGGCGGCCCAATATTTTAAGTACACTCAGCCCCGGACCTTTATTACCTCCGGGGGCTTGGGAACTATGGGGTATGGGTTTCCGGCAGCCATTGGGGCCAAAATCGGATGCCCTGACCGCATCGTGTTCGATGTAGCCGGAGATGGAAGCTTCCAGATGAATATTCAGGAGCTGGCCACGGCAGTATATAACAAGGTCAATGTAAAGGTAGCCATTCTGAACAACGGAGTTCTGGGTATGGTTCGACAATGGCAGGAGCTTTTCTATGGCCGCAGATATTCGCAGACCATACTCCACGGGAACCCCGATTTTGTGAAGATTGCCGAAGGCTATGGCGCGCTCGGCATACGGGTGGAAAAGCCCGAAGATGTCCCTTCGGCCATTGAACGGGCTATTGCCCAGGATCAGCCTGTAGTTATCGATTTTCATGTGGACCCGGAGGAAAATGTGTACCCAATGGTGCCACCCGGTGGCGCTATTCATGATATGCTGGATAGGAAAGACTAAATGAGACACATTATCTCAGTTTTGGTAAGGAACCATCCTGGAGTTTTATCGCATGTGGTGGGTTTATTTACCCGACGCTCGTATAACATTGAAAGCCTGGCTGCCGGGGTAACCGAAGATCCCGAAATCACCCGGCTCACTATTGTGGTCGGCGGAGATGACTTGGTACTGGACCAGGTCATGAAGCAGGTCAACAAGCTGGTGGATGTGCTCAAGGTTACTGATTTGAAATACGATCAGGCCATAGCCAGGGAACTGGCCATTATTACGGTCAATACCACTCTCTATACACGCGGGTCAGTCATTGAAATTGCCAATGTCTTCGGATCAAAAATCGTTGATATGTCTGAAGATACGATTACCCTGGAACTTTCGGGGACGGAAAAGGTACTCCAGAATCTGCTGCGTCTGTTGACTCCTTTCGGTATCAGCGAAATGGCCCGGACCGGTATTATTGCGCTGGCCATGAAGAGCAGTGAAAGTGATCGGTGAAAAGCAGTGATCACTGAGCAGTAAATAGTAAAGAGCAGTGAACAGTAAGTGATCGAAAAGAGAAGGGGAAAAGAGTGCGGCATACCATATCCGTATTTGTGGAAAACAAGTTTGGGGTGCTGGCCCGAATTGCCAGCCTGTTCAGTGCCCGGGGGTACAATATTGACAGCCTCTCGGTAGGTGAAACCGTAGATCCAAGCGTTTCGAGAATCACTATTCTTACCCACGGAGATGACCAGATCATTGAGCAGGTAATCAAGCAGTTGCGCCGCCTGGTGGATGTGATCAAGGTCAGTGATCTGACTCAAAGCGATTATGTGGAGCGGGAGATGGTTATGATCAAGGTGGACGCTCCCCAGTCTCATCGGGCTGAGATATTACGGATTTCCGACATATTCAGGGGAAAAATTGTTGATGTGAATCCCAGAAACATGACTGTAGAAGTTACCGGAGATGAGGGCAAGATCAATGCCTTGATCGACCTCCTGAGACCGATCGGAATCAAAGAAATCGCCCGGACAGGAAAGGTGGCCATGTCCAGGGGAAAACAGGAAAAAACTACAGGGGCCAGGAGCCAGGATGCAGAATAAGGCAGGAGTCAGAATGGGTAATTATTTTTTTCTGGATGCTGACTCATGGATTCTGAATTCTCTATTTTATAACTAATTATCAAGGAGGTTAAATAGTGGCTAAAATGTATTACGAGCAGGATGCAAATTTGCAACACATTCAGCAGAATAAGACCATTGCCGTGATCGGCTTTGGAAATCAGGGTGCCGCACAGTCGAAGAATATGAGAGATAGCGGCCTCACCGTAATTATCAGTGATGTTAAGGGGAGTACGCAGTGGAAACAAGCCGAGGCGGATGGTTTTTCGGTCATGACCACCAGCGAGGCGGCAGCCAAGGCAGACGTGATCCAGGTTTTGGTTCCCGATCAATATCAGGCCGATGTTTATAGCCAGGATATTAAAGAACATATGACAAGCGGCAAAGCCCTGGTCTTTTCTCATGGCTTTAACATCCACTTCGGCCAGATTGTGCCCCCGCCAGATATCGATGTTTATATGGTTGCTCCCAAAGGCCCCGGACATTTGGTCAGGGAAACCTATGAGCAGGGCAGGGGAGTGCCTGCTTTAATTGCTATCCACCAGGATGCCACAGGAAAGGCCAAAGATCTGGCACTGGCACATGCCAAAGGGATTGGAGCTACCAGGGCGGGAGTTCTGGAAACCACCTTTGCCGAAGAAACGGAAACCGACCTGTTCGGTGAGCAGGCTGTTTTGTGCGGCGGATTATCGGAATTGATCAAGGCCGGATTCGAGACCCTGGTTGAGGCAGGATATCAGCCGGAAATCGCCTATTTCGAGTGCCTCCACGAAGTAAAGTTGATTACCGATCTTATCTATTCCAAAGGAATCACCGGCATGCGTCAGGCAATCAGCGACACAGCCGAGTACGGGGATTTGACCCGCGGAAGCAGGGTGATCAATGAGGATGTCCGCGACGAGATGCGGGAAATTTTAGCCGAGATCCAGTCCGGCGAATTTGCCAGAGAATGGATTCTTGAAAACAAAGCCAATCGGCCGGTATTTAACGCCCTGAGAAGAATGCAGAAAGAGCACCTGATTGAGCAGGTAGGCGCGAAAATTCGGGGGATGATGAGCTGGCTGAAGAAATAGAGAAACAGTGAAGTAATGATGCGTATACCAATAGCCAAACAAGGCTTTCCTTTTATTCTTTTTTTTGCTGCTTTGACTATAGTGGCTCTGCTGGCAGGGTTTCCCCTGCTGGCAGGGTTTCCCGTGCTGGCAGAGCTTTTTTTTTGGATGACCATCTTTGTTATTTTCTTTTTTCGAGATCCGGAACGGTCCGGTCCGGAAGGGGAAGACCTGATTATTTCTCCGGCGGATGGCAAGTTGATTCAGATCCGTGAAGTCCCGGCAGGTGATGCATTGGGATGCCCCAGTATTCAAATCAGTGTGTTCATGTCTGTTTTCAATGTTCATGTCAACCGGATGCCTTTCAAAGGGAAGATCCTGAAAAAGACCTATAATCCCGGCAAATTTCTTCCTGCCTACAGAGAGAAGTCCTCGCTCTTGAATGAACAGACTTCGCTGCTGATTGATACCAAAGGGGGACCTGTCCGAACGACTCAAATCGCTGGTCAGGTAGCTCGCAGAATCGTCTGCTGGGCTGAGGAAGAAAATACTCTGGCCAGGGGTGAGCGAATTGGCCTCATCAGGTTCGGCTCTCGCGTTGATTTATTTCTGCCACGGGAGAATACGGTCATTGTTGCCAAGATCGGAGACAAGGTAAAAGCAGGAAAGAGTATCCTGGCACGTTTTTCCTCTTTGCAGAAAGAGGGGTGAGAGGGGGATTGCACGGAAGGCTCCTGAAGGATAGAGGAGAACCTATTGAGGGACAGGAAGAGTAAACTCCATGAAATCTGACATCATCGATAAGCGCCACATCCCCATAGATAAAATTGCAGAATTCTGCCGCAGATGGCAAATAACCCAAATGGCTTTATTTGGCTCTGTTCTGCGGGAGGATTTTAACCAGGAGAGTGACATTGATGTCCTGGTGTCCTTTGCACCGAATGCGCCCTGGGGCCTCTTTGAGCTTGTGGATATGCAGGATGAACTGGTCAGGATTTTTGGACGCAAGGTTGACCTTGTGGAGCGTGAGGCACTCAGAAACCCCTTCCGGCGTAAGCATATCCTACAACATCTTGAGGTGGTTTATGAAGCCTGAAGACCGGGATTTGGCCTATCTTTGGGACATGCGCGAAGCAGCCCATGATGTAGTGGAATTCACTAACTAAGGGGACCAAGTATGCTCGCTTTTGCTCTGATAAAAATGCTCCGCCAACTAATCTCACCAAGATAAGGCGATTGCATTTGACGCCTGACCTCTTTCCCTCATTGGGTGCCGTTGCGTTTTTCCTGAAACTTGTTGAGATATTCCATAAGAATATAGTGATCCGTGTCCTGGGCAAAGGAGATAAACTGGGCCCCGATTCCCGGTAGTTGGTGAGGAACCTCCCAGGGTCTCATCCAGACAACTCGAACAGTTGTTTTAATCGGATCAGGTGCCACATCGTAGATCTGCACTTCAAGAGATCCGTTGTACTCAAAGGAAATCAAGGTGGTGATGAACAGTCCCCCGTGGGAAATATTTAGCGTATTGGCCCGCAAGAGTTCAGAAGACTGATCCTGACTTATGGTCACCCTCATGATTGATTGATGCCGCTTATACTTACGAAGATTGGCCGAGATCTCCTCTCCCTCTTTTAACTTATCAAAAAACTTTTGGAGAAAAACATTCAGATCCTCAATAGTCCGTTGCTCCATAAGGAGTACATCCACATGGTGCTGTCTGGGGCGAATTTTCAAAATAGGAGGGGAATGCGAAAGGGAATTGAGTCTATCAAGGTATAATCGCCCCTGACCGAGGCTCAATTTCAGATCAACGAGGATTAAGTCATAGTAGTTTTGCAGGCATTGCTGATAGGCCTTATTCAGTTCGATGACCAGGTCGAAATGGGCCACATCTTTCAGGTATTGTTCGTACTTGATCCTGTTTGCTTCATCTGCGACAATCAGAAGAATGTTCCCGCTGATCATGTGCGTGTATCTCCTATAGCGGTTCTCAATTGCGTATGCTACAGATCACGTGAGGAAAAATAGGACAGGTTTTTAAAAAATATCAGAAATGGGAAAGGCCGTCAAGAGCAAAATGCAAGAGTTAGGTGCGGATGCTGAGCAGTGGATACAGGATGCAGGGTGCAAACCTCATTATTTTCTATTGTCTTTATTATTTTCTATTGTCTAATATATGCTGATCAGGTAAAATAAAATCATAAAGGGGTCAGAGAGGTAACTACCCAGGTAGATAGGCTGTAGGCATTTAGACTGTAGGAGGACAATGCGTCTCGACCGCAAAAAGGCTTTTAGTTTAACAGCCTATAGCCTAAACAACCTGAGTAGTTACACTATCTGGAACAAAACGCAGTACGGCAGGATATTTTACGAGACAATGGTGTTTTTTAAGGATCTGCCTGAGTTGGCTCATTTTTTTGATGAGGGAGGTCTCAAAATGAAATCATTTGCAGATACTATGCCTGAACCTACCAGAAAGATTTATGAAGAGGTTCTGGTTGCTCCTGTGGTTAAAAGATTGACGCAAGAATATGGAGAGAAATTAAAACTAGTGGAGCTGGAAAGGGAAAGGGAAAGGGCTGAGGCAACGCTGGAAAGGGAAAGGGCTGAGGCAAGGCTGGAAATTGAAAGGGCGGAGACAAAGCTGGAAATGGAAAGAGCGGAAAAAGAAGAGCTCAGGGCGACCTGTCAGCAGGTTATTTTCAATAGATTTCCTGATATTTCCGCCGCTGCTCTGGTGGCTATGAATCAATTGAGTTTCTCTCAGTGTAATCAGTTGCTCAGGGGATTGGAGAAAATTAGAGATGCCCAGGAGTGTGAGGCTTTTCTCAGGGACCTCTGATGCCTTCTTCATTATCATATCCTTAATCATATCCCTATCACATCTTCTTCTACTATCCCTGCCATGAAGAATGCGGGCATCTCGCACTAATCCAAAGTCCGCCGAAGGGCGCTAACTTGAAACCCGCAACTCATAACCTGCAATGTATCATTTGCAAGCGGTAAAACTCATAAAGGAGAGAGAATGAATCTACAGGATCGCATCAGGCAAATTTTCCGAAGGAGCATTGAGGTAAAGCAGTCCTTTCTGAGCACAAATCTGGATCTTATGGAAACCGTAGTCGCGCACCTTGTGCAATCCTTGCAGAACGGACGCAAGGTTTTGCTTTTTGGGAATGGAGGAAGTGCGGCAGATGCTCAGCATCTGGCAGCGGAGTTTGTCAACCGGTTTTTGTACGATCGCCCGGCATTGCCCGCAATTGCGCTGACTACCGATACCTCAGTTCTGACCAGCATCAGCAATGATGATGCCTACTCCAGAATATTCAGCCGCCAGATTGAAGCTTTAGGAAAAGAAGGGGATGTGGCGATCGGCATCAGCACCAGCGGCAATTCTCCTAATGTTTTTCTGGGCTTGCAAACAGCCAGAGAGATGGGGCTGTATACCGTAGCTTTGTCCGGCGGTGATGGGGGGAAGATCAAGGCTGCTGCTGACGTTTGCCTGACTGTCCCTGTCAGGGAAACGCCGCGCATTCAGGAGGTCCACATCACGATTGGCCATGTGATTTGCGAATTGGTAGAAGAGGCCCTTTTCCCCAAGGTAACGGTAGCATGAGTCGAAAATCATTCTCCCCCTTAAAGCCACTGAATATTGATAAGCTCAATACTAAGCCTTTGGCTGAGAGAAAGAGCAAAGTGAGGGTTGAACTGTTTGCCAGTGCAGGCAAGGCAGGGCAAACTTTTTCGCAGTTTCTGGATGGGCTGCCCAGGATTCTGGCAGGGCAGGACTTTCTGGACGTGGTGGACCGGGCAGTCGAGGCCATCAGGCAAGATAAAGGTATCATTCTGGCTATGGGAGCCCACGTGATCAAGTGCGGCCTCAGTCCGGTTTTGATCGATCTCATGCAGCGGGGCGTTATAACCGGCCTTGCTCTTAACGGAGCAGGAATCATCCATGACTATGAACTGGCTGTTCAGGGCCAGACCTCTGAGGATGTTGATCAGGCCATTGTCAATGGTGAGTTTGGCATGGCAGAGGAGACAGGCAGGCAAATCAATCAGGCTATCAATAAGGGAGTGGAATCAGGAATGGGCCTGGCCGAATCAGTGGGAAAATACCTCTTTGAGCTTAATCCTCCCTTTGCGAACTACAGTCTTTTGGCGACAGCCTACAGTCTGAAGATTCCGGTAACCGCCCATGTAGCCATAGGTACCGATATTATTCACATGCACCCGGAGGCTCGTGGGGATCTTCTGGGGCAGGGAAGCATGCTTGATTTTCGACTGTTTTGCTCTGTTATCACCTCCTTGCATCAGGGGGGAGTGTATTTCAATATCGGATCTGCCGTAGTCCTGCCTGAAGTCTTCCTCAAGGCGCTGACCCTGGTCCGCAATCTGGGATATCCGGTATCTGACTTTACCACGGTTAACATGGACTTTATCCAGCACTATAGACCCAACACCAATGTGGTCCGAAGACCGGTCATCGGCGGCGGAAAAGGGTACTCCCTGACCGGCCATCACGAGATCATGCTTCCCCTTCTGGCTGCCGCTATTGTAGACCGGCTGGAGCCATGAATGAACAAGTTGGCAAGCAAGGCGGTATGAAAAAAAATCGGCCTATGAAGAAACAAGTCCCGTGAAGAAACAAGTTCTATGAAGAAACAAGTTCTATGAAGAAACAATTCCCGTGAAGAAACAACTCCTATGAAAAAACAACGAATTGATAAACTCCTTTTTGAGATGGGCCTTGCAGTCAGCCGGGAAAAAGCCAGTGCTCTGATTATGGCAGGATGCGTCTATATCGGGGAAGTTCGGATCGAAAAGCCCGGCCAATTGGTAGCCGATGACAGCCCGGTGACTGTCCGTACATCGGGCAACCCCTATGTGAGCAGGGGAGGGCTGAAACTGGAAAAGGCATTGGTCGAGTTTGCCATTTCGGTAGAGGGGAAAAAGGCTCTTGATGTCGGGGCATCAACCGGCGGGTTCACCGACTGCCTGCTCCAGCATGGTATATTGCAGGTTTACGCACTCGACGTCGGACATGGCCAGATGGACCCCAAGATAGCACGTGATCCGAGGGTGGTTCATAGGGAGCGGGTGAATGTCCGGCATGTATTATTATCCGATTTTCCAGGATCATTCGACCTCATCACCATCGACGTTTCCTTTATAGGCTTGCGCCTGGTGCTCCCCGTAGTCAAGGAGCTTTTGTCCGGCGAAGGGGAGATCGTTGCTCTTGTCAAACCCCAGTTTGAAGTGGGCAAGGGGCAGGTGGGCAAAAAGGGGATTGTTCGCGATCCTGAAAAACAGCGGCAGGTCTTGCGGAAGGTTATTGATTTTGCTCAAAGTATTGGCCTTTTTTTCAGGGGCCTTATTGCCTCGCCTATTACCGGCGCCAAAGGAAATGTGGAGTTTTTACTTCATTTGACACTGACACAGTCCCAGACCCTGACACGAGAGAATGCAGCGACATGCGAGGATACGGCTCAGGATGCCATTGAAGCCCAGGATGCCATTGAGCGGGCTATCCGGCAGCGCGACATCCTAACCACTTCCTGATGCGATGATTTCCCTTATGCGATGCTATGACTTCACCTGATGCAATGACTCCCCCTGATACGCTGACTCGCACTTGATGATGCGATAGGATAACCTCACTCCACTTCTTCATAAAAAAAAGGGCGGCCCTTTGGACCGCCCTTGCGATTAGCGATGTTTTTATCCAAATATTATTACGCAATCATAAAAACATACGAGGAGTAATAATTATGGGTGACCTTCCGGCTTGCCTTCCGATGAGGCTCCTCCAGGAGGCATATTGCCATGAGGTGAGCCCATTCCGGGTGGCATTCCAGGCGGCATTGCCGGAGCTGCTGTCTTCGGCAAAAAGCTTTTAATGTCAGCTTTTTCCCGCAAAGACTGGATATAGTTTCTAACGGTGTCGCTTCTTTGTTTTCCGCTGAGGTACTGCTTGATTCGTGCTTTACTCTCCTCGAAAGAAGTTTCAGCCGCAGGTTTGTTATCAGTAACCTTGATAATATGATAGCCAAATGGGGTTTCAATGACGCCGCTGACCTCTCCTTTTTTCATGCTAAAAGCGGCCTTTGAAAATTCAGGAACCATCTGCTTGGAGGTGAAAAATCCAAGATCTCCGCCACTTTGTGAACTGGGGCAGTCAGAATTATCCTTGGCAAGCTTTGCGAAATCTTCGCCTGCCTTGACCTTTTTGAGAATTCCGTCAATCTTCTCTTTGGCTTTTTTCTTTGTTGCCTCATCAGCACCTTTTTCCACCTTGACCAGAATATGGCTGGCCTTGACCATTTCTTCCTGCTTGAATTGGTCCTTATGGGCATCATAATATTTTTTTAGTTCTTCATCTGAATTTGCCGAATCGGATTCAGTCTGGCTAGCCATTTGTTGCTGGATAACCTTCGAAATAATCATGTTTTTCCTTAACTCATTCTTCAGATCTTCCAGGGAAATTTGGTTCTCTTTTAGTTTTGCCTCAAATTCCGCTTCAGTGGGGAATTGTTTTTTGAATTGCTCGATTCGGGAGAGAATTTCCTCATCAGGGGCCGTAATGTTGAGTTCCTTGCCTTTCTGGCTAAGCAGTTCACTCTCAACAAGCCGGTCCAGGATGATTTGCTGAAGCTGCTGTACCTGCTCGGGCGGTAGATTGTTTTGTCCGTTTTGACTCTGGTTGATGTGGGCGTTAAAAGTTCGATCGAGCTCTTTTTTGTAAATCTTGACCCCATTGACCGTAGCAACAACATCTGGTAGGCTTTCGGGTTTAGCGGATGTTTCGGGAGATGTTGCTTGAGGACGGTCTTTTGCCTCTCCTTCCTTTGTTGTAACGGAAGTGGATTGGCTCCCATTATTTCCCTCTTTGCCTGGCGTCGGAGAAGAATGACAGGCATAAAGGAATAAAGAGCTACAAATAAGAAGTGTGAAGGCAGATTTGAGGGGCTTTTGCAAATTCATCGTTTTCCTCCTTGGTTTTATTTTGGTTTTATTGACGGTGTCTGGGCTAATAAAACGACTGATAATCAGCAAGATCCTTGAGATAACAAGATCATTGATACAAAAACGAAATTATCTCAGGAAGAAGCACCTTTGTCAATAGTTATCAATTCCCACGCACGCTTTGTTACGTTATCGTGCATAAAATATTTTGCTAAGTTATCGTGCATAAGATATCCAGGATTGAATTATAAGATATTCCGAATTGAATTAATTGAATTCAGAAGCACGGAAAAAATTAAGGCCATCAGCAAAAACTGCTGATGGCCTGAGCCAACAGTATTGTAATCTTCATTCACTGGCTGACAGTATCAGACCGGATTCACGAAGCCTACAACCCTGGTGGCCTAATGACCTTTTGACCAAAAGATGAGGCTCAGTCTGCCTTATTTATCGGCTTTTTTTGTCAGGCCACTCACTCTAAATCATGAATGCTCTGTTTTTTTCTCTATTTTCGTGACCGCATTTGATTTACCAGCCATATCTCAATTCATTATTGAAAACCTGCTTGGTGATGCTTTTATGGGTTGGTTAATGAGCGACGGGTATCAAGTGTACCGGAGGTACAAAAATTGGTTGCGCTGCTGGGCGCATCTTCTTCGCAAAGATCGAGGTCTCTATGAGAGCCTGGATAAAGAGGCTCAGCCTTTTGGGGAAAAGACACTGGAGGTTCTCAATACTCTGATGAAAGCAATTTACCAGGCTCGGCAGGGACCGGGAGAAAACCTGGTTGATAAATATCAAAAACTTCTTGAGCAATTCCGATTGCTTTGTGAAACATACCAGAATGCCAAGCATGAAAAAACACGCGCATTGGCCAGGGAGGTTCT
>Ga0307378_10004972_pt1 | contig 18698 bp, 19 predicted proteins | sample UN1MG_FD_202238 | JGI IMG/M metagenome (GOLD analysis project Ga0307378, IMG submission 202238) | Soil microbial communities from Risofladan, Vaasa, Finland - UN-1 | ecosystem: Environmental > Terrestrial > Soil > Coastal area > Acid sulfate soil | place: Finland: Risofladan, Vaasa | collected... | reverse complement strand
GAGAATCCTGCGATCCATAGTAGATATCAGAATAAAATAGTAAAGCTAATATATTATATAAAAAGTTCTCTTCGTCAATCTGGGTCCTCAATATTTCTCTTTCTTTCATACTTGCTTTGTTTAATGAAATAATACGAAAATTCCGGGTAAATCACTCCCTTTAATTTTATGAATGGGAGGGGGTAAAATTCCCTTCTCCTTTCCACTGTTAATGTTTGAACAGGGGAAAGGCATTTAGAAAATTTATTCTATCTACATCATGTTATGTTTGTGTAAAAGAGGTAATAAAATGGAAATTAACGGAGTTGCGATTGATAGTACTTATGCAGAGGCGTTTCCTACCTGGATTTCCAGGATTATTATTACGGCCGTAACTGAGGAGTGGGCCTACCGGGCTGCCGTTGAGGCTACCGGCTTTGCCACGTCGGCTATAGGCTGTCCCTGTGAAGCAGGTATTGAAGGAGTCCTGTCGTTAGACGAGACCCCTGACGGAAGGCCCGGAATTGCCATCCTGATTTGTGCATCTAAAAAGAAGCTGAAAGAACAGGTTGTGGAGCGCCTTGCCGAATGTGTCCTGACCTCTGCGACAACCGCCGTGTTCGACGGTCTTCATGATGTCGAAGAGAAGATTGCGGTAAAACTGCATTTCTTCGGTGACGGATACGAGTATAAAAAGGACGTTGGCGGCCGGAAGTGCTGGGTTATTCCAATAATGGAAGGTGAATATGTCGGTGAAGAGGAATTTGGAATAATCAAAGGTGTGGCCGGAGGAAATTTCTTCGTCATGGGAGAGAACCAGATGGCGGCGCTGATGGGTGCCCAGGCTGCAGTTGATGCCATCGCTGCAGTCTGCGGGGTAATCACCAGCTTCCCGGGTGGTGTGGTTGCCAGCGGCTCGAAGGTAGGTTCCAACAAGTACAAGTTCATGCCCGCCAGCACCAATGAGAAGTATTGCCCGACCCTCCGGGATAAAGTTCCCGACAGCAAGATTCCTGCCGGAATATCCTCGGTATACGAAATCGTAATCGATGGACTCGATGAGAAGTGTGTGGCAGATGCTATGGCTGAAGGAATCAGGGCAGCCACCACCGTCCCGGGTGTCAAATTTATCAGTGCCGGGAATTTCGGGGGCAGTCTTGGTCCCTTCAAGTTTGAACTCGATAAAATCCTTTAATTCTCTCTCTTTTTTGATCACTAATCGATCTCCTTAAATAGAGTTGTTGCCGAATATCCTGTTAACGATATTCTCGGTGACAAACCATGCATATATATACTCCTGATATGGTTAAGGAGAAGTCCGGCTCTATTTTCTGGAAAAAATTCGGGGATTTCATTTATCGATTCCTTCGTGAACAAGGGGAGAATCGGAGTTCTTGGGGCAATACTCTGGGCAAAAAGGGAGATGGTGGCGGCGGGGCTTTATGATGAATCTGGATGATCCCTACATTATCCGGTATCCTGAAATAGTCGGAGTTGCCGACGAAACAGGCGATAATGTTGAACTGATCGAGTTCTTCGATTGTATTGGCGGGGCAATGTGGTCGCGCCTTCACTATGCAAAGAGCCCCGTTGTAAGGTCGGTACGAAACGTCGGAAGCAGTATGCGGTATTTGCTGACCCCCGGCAATGCTGAACTGGACCTGAAGGGTTCAACTTTTCCTGCAGGAATTCGCGGAGTAGTCCTGGATGATCACCAGATCGCTATTTCGTATGAAGGGCTTGGCGGAGGAGGAGTGGGAGCAGCGAGTTGCCGGTCATATGCCGGAGGAGTGCTTAAATGCCAGAGTGATCCGGCGGGAGGCGGCCGAAAGGCAGGGGCGACTATCTGGATCCCGCGGCGACAGCGTGTTCTCATCGGTGTGGATGATACTGACACTCCGCAGGAGGGGGCTACCTGGACTCTCGCCCATAACATCGCCCGGGCGGTGCAGGACGAGTCTTCACGGTATCTTTCCCATACCATCGTACAGCTCTTCCCGGTTCAGTTCAGGACCAAGAACTGCGTGAGTATCGTCTGTGAATTCGCCACCGGAGACCCTGCCGGGTTAATTGGTCGGTTCAGGTCTCTCCTTGAGCAGTACACGCTTTCCAGCGAAACGGGCATGGCAGCCTATACTGGCTTTGATCCCATGGAACTCCTTGATTATGCCTGGAAGGTGAAAAGGGGACAGGTGGATCCGGGACTTGTGGGGACCCTCCGGGCAAGAGGACTGGAACTGGTTTTAGAGGGAAGGGGAATTGTAGGTGCCGTGGCTGCGATTCCATTCTACACCCGGTACGAGGAGGCGCTATTGTTATGCGATGGAAAGACCTGAAGGCAGATCTCCTCTCGCGGGGATCGGTGCGATTGTGCGGAGAACCTGCAGGTGAATATATCGCCACTTCAACGGCAGGTCCGGGAGCAGGAACAGCCGGTGCAATATTTTTCGCCAGAAATACACAGAGGGTGAGGCTGGCGGTGGATAACGACTCCGGGTTGATACTCACGCATCTTGGAGGCGGAAAAGCTGAGATCGTGGTAAAAGGGGAGATTGTCAGGGGCCGTCTCGAACCTGTTGCGCTGCATTGCCCGAGGCAGGCCTATATCACGGTAACAAGCGGCTGCATATACAACTGTCTCTACTGCCGGGTTCCCGCAATTGCGGGAAGAAGAAAAAGCATCGAGGAGATCGAATCAATGGTGGCAACAGTAAGGGATAGTATCGATGCGATATCAATCACCAGCGGAGTGTTGTACAGCCCGGAAGAGGAACAGGAGTATGTGGAATCGGTCGTGGAAAGGATAACTCGTACAGGTATTCCTGTTGGTGTATCCATATATCCCACAGAGGAAAGTCCGGAAAGGCTGGCCGCCCTGGGAGTAAAAGAGGTCAAATTCAATCTTGAAGCCGCTACCGAAGGGCTCTTTGCAAAAATGTGTCCCGGGCTTGATTATTCACTTATATGGAATGTTCTGGAACGCTCAGTTCAGCTCTTCGGGAAGGGGCATGTATTCTCCAATGTGTTAATCGGTCTTGGGGAGACAGACGGGGAGATGGAAGCCTGTATCCGCAGGCTTACCCGAATGGGGGTAATCCCCATATTAAGACCGCTGAATCCGGCTGCGGACCTTTCCGACCGGGAGAGACCTTCCCAGGAACGGCTGCTCAGACTTTATGACGTACATTGCCGGGCACTGAAGGAAGCAGGGCTCGATCCGACTCAGGCGTTATCCATGTGTGTGGCCTGCAGCGGATGTGACCTGGTCCCCGGGAGGGATGAATGAGCATTATTTATGGGGAGCAAATCCTCGGCGAGGCACTTCTTACCTGTGCTGAACGGATATATGCGGTCCCTGGATATCCAATCAACGGGCTTGCAGAAAAGACAGGGGCCGAGTTGGTTGTAAATGAGAAGGTAGGAATGGAGTATGCTCTCGGCGATTCGCTGTCAGGCAGGCGGGCGGCAGTGATAGTGAAAAATGTAGGGATCAATGCCTGTGCCGACCCCCTGATCCAGGCCACCACTCAGGGACTGGAGATGGGGGTTGTACTCGTGGCAGGCGATGACCTCGAGGCAGCCGGCTCACAGAATGCGCAGGATTCCCGGTATTATGGAGAACTCGCACAGGTTCCGGTACTTGAACCGGGTCCCGGGACATGCTTCAGGAGCGTTGAGGAAGCGTTCCGGGTTTCTGAGATGTTCTCCAGGCCAGCCATCATCCGGCTTACTCCAAACCTTCTATTTGGGGAAGCTGACCCGGATAGGGTGAACAGGAGAAACGGGAAAGGAAGGCTGGCTGACAGAGGACTGACCATGAAGGGCCGGGCTATTGAGTCAGAACGAATCCTTGCCGATATGTTCAGGTGGTCGGCAGATTCCCCGTTGAACTGGCTTACCGGAGGAGAAGTGGGAGTGGGAGCAGAACAGGCCGGATCGCAGGTGGTTACGGTTTATCCTCCCCCGGCAGCACCTTCTGTTCTGGCACATGCAAGGGAACTGGGAAGACCCTTTGTAAAGGAGCACAGGTTTTTGCAGCCCCCGACTGGCGGGGAGATCGCGGAAACGATGGAAAAAAGAGGATATTACAGAACTTTTTGCCAAAAATGCCCCTTTAAAGGATTATTTGATCTTTTAAAAGAAAGCGGGATAAAGGTGATTCCGGATGCCGGATGTTCTATTTTGACCCTGAATCCCCCTTACCGGATAGGTGTTGCGAGCTATGGACTGGGCTCTGCAGTAGGAGTAGCAGCCCGCAGCACAGGTGTGGCACTTATCGGTGATTATGCAATCCTGCACAGCGGGCTTGGCAGCCTGATTGACGTGTACGAAAAAGAAATCCCATTGCTCTGCATCATACTCGTGAACCGGTGCATGGGGATGACAGGGGGCCAGACCTCGTATGATCCGCTCCGCTACCTGGAATGGGCTGACCCTGTGATGATCAGCGCGAATGATGGTGAGCGGCTCAGAGAAAATATCCGTCCTGTGTCAAAGCCAAGGACGGTGGTTGTGACCGGAACTTGTCCTGAGGAGAGGCAGCATGAAACCGTGGCATATTGAAATCTGTGATGTGACTTTAAGAGACGGCGAACAGACTCCCGGGGTCTCGTTTACCTGTGAAGAGAAGCAAAATATCGCACATATCCTTGATCAGATAGGGGTGGACGTTATCGAGGCGGGTTTTCCTATTGTCTCGCCATATGAAAAGGAATGTGTATCCGCTATTGCCGGGATGGGGCTTGATGCCCGCATATGCTGCCTGGCAAGGGCCAGAAAGACCGATATTGAAGCTGCCATCGATTGCGATGTGGAGATGGTCAGTATCTTTATCGCTACATCAGACCTCCATATCAGCCATAAATACAAAAAACCAAGGGACATTGTCCTCGCAGATGCACTGGATATGATTGACCTGGCGCGTGATCATGATCTTAAGGTGCGATTTGCGGCAGAAGATGCATCCAGGACAGATATACAATTTTTAAAGGAAGTGTACCTGGCGGGGCAGGAGAGGGGGGCCGATCTCCTCTCTTTTGCTGATACAGTGGGATGCCTGTATCCTACTGAGATGTACAGGATCATGAGCGACCTTGTCTCTCTCCTGGACAAACCCCTCTGTGCCCATTGCCATAATGATCTCGGGTGCGCAACTGCCAACACGGTTACCGCCGCCGAAGCCGGTGCGTTTCAGCTGCATACGACGGTCAACGGCCTCGGAGAACGGGCTGGCAATGCAGCCCTCGAAGAGGTGCTGGTCGGCGTCAGGATGAAGGGCGGCGTTGACAAGTACGATCTCTCCCACCTGTATGTCCTTTCCAGGCTTGTTGAAGAGTATTCAGGCGTTATGATAGAGAAGACAAAACCTGTGGTGGGTGATCATGCGTTCTCCCACGAGAGTGGAATTCATATCGCCGCCATTCTTGAAGATCCGTCCACGTATGAGTTTATCCTTCCCGAGATGGTGGGGCAGAAGCGCCGTTTTATCCTGGGAAAGCATACCGGCAAGAAGGCGTTGGAACATGTCGTGACCAGCCTCGGGTATTCGCTCAATGAAAACCAGATATGCCAGATCCTTGACGAAGTGAAGGAACTCGGTGAGAGCAAGTGTGGTATTACCCCCGATACGCTGACTGCCCTGATACGGCACGCCCAGAAGGAGGTTTTTCCATGAGTACACTCTCCGAGAGAATCCTGAAGGCTGGTGCAGGTGAGTACGTGGACAGGAAGGTGGACAGGGCATATGTCCATGACGGAACCGGGGTCCTTACCCTGGAGGCATGGCAGGCCATGGCCACCGGGGAGATTTACGACCCTGAAAGGATATACGTGCTCTTTGACCATATCACGCCGCCGAATAACTCAACTACGGCAACCCTTCAGTCCGAGCTCCGCAAATTCGCCAGTTCCAGGGGGATTCACTTCTGCGATGTGGGAAGTGGCATTTGCCATCAGGTAATGGGCGAGGGGAATGCGCTTCCCTGGGAGATAATCGTGGGTGCAGATTCCCACACCTGCACACTGGGCGCTTTCGGGGCATTTGCTACCGGTGTGGGAGCCACCGATATGGCCGCCATATGGGCTTCGGGGTCTACATGGATACGTGTCCCAGAGACGATCGCCATCAACCTGGAGGGGAAACTTCAGGAGCCGGCAGAGGCCAAGGACCTTGCTCTCACCTATGTCGGGACTCTTGGAATGGACGGAGCCACATACGAAGCTCTGGAATTTATCGGGGAAGGATGCAGGCACCTTTCGATGGATTCCCGTCAGACCCTCTGCAATCTGGTGGTGGAAACAGGAGCAAAAAATGGCCTGTTTTACGCGGATTCCATCACCGTACGGCACCTTGGTAAACTGGGCCATAATGTGGAAATACAGGAGCCGGAAGAATGCAGGTACCGGCAGGAACAGACATTCAACCTGGAAAATATTGAACCTGTGGTGGCGGTTCCTCCCCGTGTGGACACAATCAGGCCGGTTTACGATATGGCGGGACTCCACATCGACCAGGTCTTCGTGGGCACCTGCACCAACGGCCGCTATGATGACCTATTCCGGTTTGCCAGGCTCCTGAAAGGCAGGAAGGTAAAAGTCCGTACAATCGTTGCCCCTGCATCCCGTGATGTTCTGTTCAGGGCGGTGAGTACGGGGGTTATTGGCGATATTCTCAAGGCGGGGTGCACCCTTCTGCCGCCGGGATGTGGCCCGTGCCTGGGTGCTCACATGGGCGCTATCGGGGAGGGAGAGGTCTGCCTTTCCACAGCCAACCGCAACTTCAAGAACCGGATGGGTGTTGGAGGAGATATCTATCTCTGTTCGGTGGCAACGGCGGCGTCCAGTGCGGTCAGGGGAGAATTGACAGAACCGGAGGGATAAAAATGCGTATTGAAAGAAAAGCTGTATGTCTTGGAACTGATATCGATACGGATGTGATTATTGCCGGAAGATACCTCCGTACCAAAGATCGAAGTCTATGGGCAGAGCATGTGTTCGAAGACCTTGATCCGACCCTGGCCGCCGGGTTGAAAGGATCGATTCTTATAGCCGGGAAGAATTTCGGGTGCGGCTCGTCACGTGAGCAGGCACCAATAGCCCTGAAGGAGGCAGGTGTACAGGCGGTGATCGCACCTACATTTGCCCGCATATTCTTCCGCAATTCAATAAATGTCGGTTTACCTGTGATTGAATGCGTATGTGAATGTGCCGAGGGTGAAATGATCAAAGCGGATTTGGGGGAAGGAAATGTGAAAATCGGACCCAGCGTCTACCGGATTCGACCACTTTCCCAAAAAATGCTTGACATTCTCCAGGCCGGTGGCCTGGTGGCTTACCTGAGGAAGAGGAAATGATATTTCCGCGCGAATACAAGCATATCGGACTCGCAACAACACGGCCATGCGGTGATATGGTATACTTCCTGTCCAACTATCTTATCCGGGAACGCGGAGACGGGTTCGAGGTGCTGGAAGTGGAGCCTGACCCAGTGGGGTCAGGATTAATGAGAGAGGTGAAAAACACCCGTGTTATTGCCGGACCCCCGGATATAGGGGTCCATCCGCAAAAGGTTCAGTTAAATAACCGGGTAAAACTTGTGCAACTGGCGATGGAGAGTGGAAACAGGTGCACAATATTTACCGGACTTGACGAGCACACCACCTTTGTAATGGACCCTGACATGTCGGCATTCACCACGGTCCATGTGTATGATGTAATACCCCCCCGTCCGACACTTTCAGCAACTATCAGGGATCTGGAGGAAACCGGTCTTTTCGGGGAATTTGATATTCTTTTTGAGCATAATCTGCGGGATATTTCACAGGTAGGCGCGGAGGTCTATCCCTGCCGTGCTTCGGGATTTGTAAAAACCCTGGACTCCGATCTGATGCTTGGAGGGGAGACGGTCGCAGGCTGCATGACCGCATCCCAGTTATTGAACGAGTGTTACGGGAAAAATTTCGAATTAAAAGACATATGTCCTCTCAATATCGTGGCAGAAGAACCATTCATCGCCCGATGCTGCCGGGGGCAGAGGGAAGGAATCGGCCTGTATAACGGGAAGTTCGGAGCGGTAGTGCACTGGGGTGCCAGTCCCTATACGGTCTTTACAGCGGTGACGGACCTTCTGAATAAATGGAGAGTGCACAATGAAAATCGCAGTGGTTGAGGGAGACGGTATCGGAAAGGAGGTCACACCCGTGGCCAGGGCCGTGATATCGAGACTATGCCCGGATATCGAATTTTTTGATGTTGAAGTGGGATATGGGCGGTGGGAACGGACAGGTTCTGCAGTCAGTCCGGAAGACATTTCACTCCTCGGCACCGCGGATGCCATCCTCTTCGGGGCCATCACAACTCCCCCATCGCCTGACTATAAAAGTGTGGTCGTACAGATACGCAAGGCGCTGGATTTATATGCCAATGTTCGTCCTGTATGGGGAAAGAAGTTTGATATGCTCATTGTAAGGGAGAATACGGAGGGGCTTTACTCGGGAATCGAGAAGATCGAGGAGGATTCGGCATGTACACTCAGGTGCATCTCCCGGATAGGGAGTGAAAGAATTGCCAGGTATGCCTGTTCTCTTGCCAGGAAGCGCAGGGATCTCACCCTGGGCCATAAAGCCAATGTGCTTAAGTCAGATGTCTTTTTCCGCGATATTTGTATTGATGTGGCCAATCGTGAGGGAGTGCCCTACAAGGAATGCTATATTGATGCACTTTGCCTTGATGTGCTCCAGAACCCGGACCGGTATGATGTCATAGTCACCACCAACATGTTCGGGGATATACTCTCGGATGTGGTGGCATACCTGGTGGGAGGACTGGGACTCCTTCCCAGTGCCAATATCGGCGAGCGGCATGCCCTGTTCGAACCGGTACATGGCAGTGCCCCTGATATCGCCGGCAGGGATATCGCCAATCCTATCGCCGCTCTCAGGAGCGCAGCCCTTCTTCTCCGCCACATCGGTGAACCGCAGTGTGCCGATCTGGTTGAGGAGGCCATACAGCACGTTATTTCCAGGGGGATCAGGACCAGGGATATGGGTGGAAACGCAGCCACATCTGTATTTGGGCGTGAAGTACTGGAGGAAGTTTCATATCTCCTGCCAAAAAAATAGATATGGTATTTGAGGAATCAGTCATATTCTTACCGTATCGCTGGCTGCTGAAACCATTACACCGTGTAGCCGATTGAGCATGGACTGGCAGGACCGCCGACCGATGGCCCTGCCATCATTGCATTCCTTCATCTTTTCGAAAGCCCAAATCTCTGTTCTGCCTGGCTGTTGAGGCACTCATTTTTACCTGGCAGTCACACGAAATCAGGCGTCCGGGTAAGCCGGGAAACCCCCGCTCACCGCAAAATTGTCTGACCAACAGGGTATTTATATTAATTAGATGCCTCCGGTTCAATATTGAATTCTGCAGTTCATGGTCCGATAAGACATTAATAATAAGAATAACACATTTTTGGATTTTATATGTGTGCCCGATAAGGGGAAAAATTGTGACAGGACGGACAAAATCCATCGCACTGTGAATCTACTGTTTATGCAACTGGCTGGAGGGAGCCGGATTTTCGGGGCAGCGACCAGGAGTTTTTTTTAACCATAGGAAGATATTTAAGCATAAAAGTTTTTTCACTTCAAACAGATGGGGAATATTCTACTAGTTGATGATTCGGTACTTGCCAGGTATCTGCTGAAGCAGATCCTTATATCAAAAGGGCACCAGATCGTCGGAGAGGCAGGTGACGGCTTGGAATGTATAGATAAGGTCAAGGAATTATCGCCTGAAATGGTGATCCTCGATCTTATCATGCCCAAAATGAAAGGAATTGAGACATTAAAGGAGATAATGAAGATCAATCCTGAAATAAAGGTGGTGATGTGTACCGGGGATCATCAGGAATTTACGGTTCGTGATGCGGTGAAGTACGGTGCATCGGGGTACATCATCAAGCCCTTCCAAAAGGAAATCGTACTCGAAGAGGTTCAGCATATATTGGCGGAAACGCACTCATAATTGAACGATATACAATTTTTTTCAAATCAGGTGGTAAGACTGAAATATGGATTTTTCCGGAGTATTATCTCCGCATCCCCAATAATTACGACCATTGCACAGGTTTTTTATGAAGTGGGCATCAGTTCTTGTAGAGGACTTTATTAAATGGTGAAAGTAGGTGTTCATGTCTCTATTGCCGGATCTATAGTCCGGGCAGTGGAAAGAGCCCGGGAGGCGGAATGCGATACGTTCCAGATATTTTCAAGGAATCCCCGGGGATGGAGGTTTCAACCTCTTGATCCCGAGCAGTCGAATCAATTCCGCGAAGAGGTAAAAAGGAAGAAAATCTACCCTCCCGTGGACCATATGCCATACCTTCCAAATCTGGCCACCCCAAGGGAGGAGATTTATAAAAAATCAGTGGAGACCCTGACAGCAGAACTCCGAAGATGTGCAGAACTTGGAATACCTTACCTGGTCACCCATCTCGGTCATCATCTTGGGGATGGAATAGAAAATGGACGGATGCGTGTTATTGAGGCCATTAACACGTCATTTCTGGACGAGGAGAATGAAGTCATGCTCCTGCTGGAAAATACTGCCGGGGAAAAGAACGGTGTAGGAAGCACTTTTGAAGATATCAGGGCGGTTTTAGAGGGTATAACCCGCATCGAAAGGGTTGGAGTCTGTTTTGATACCTGTCATGCGTTCGGAGCAGGGTATGATTTACGGACGACAGAGGGTGTTCGGGAGGTGATGCACGCATTTGACGAGGAAATAGGCCTGGATATGATCAAGCTGGTCCATTTAAATGACTCGAAGGGCGAACTGGGCGGCGGCCTTGACAGGCATGAGCACATCGGTCTCGGGCAAATAGGCGAAGAGGGGTTTTCCCATATCCTGCAGCACGAAGTGTTCCGCAGCCGCCCTCTCATCTGTGAGACTCCTGTGGACGACAGGAGGGATGATGCAGGCAATATCAGGAAAGTACGGGAACTGGCCCTGTAAATTTCCAAAACTCGATTTTTTTAATGAAATGAAGTAAGGGATATTTTGTGAGATAGTATTCCTCCTCATAAAAAGAGAAGCAAAATGCCTCATATGACCTGGCGATGCCCACTCATAATGCTGAGTGATCAGCGGGTCCGACTCTGCCTTGAGGAGAGCATTTCATGGCAGGGCCGCTGTTCCCTGTGTTCGTAACAGGTACAAATTTTTTTTGTACCCTTCTATAAGTGCTTCTACAACTGGGTCGGCTTTCACCAGGAAGTATTACAAAAGTATTACTTATGTAATCCAATAAGCCGGAGTCTGAGATCCCATCGCATTATAACTATTATCTTCTATTTCTCAAACCAGCTGTAAATATTCGTTATATCAATAATTATTCTGAACTCCGGGTGTTTCTTATGAATGATGTTTGTAATCTCTCTTGCGTTGCGGGGGAGCCCGGGCATCTCCGAAAACTCATTGCACTAATATATTGCAGCATATGGTTTATTTCATTTTTTTGAGTAGATTTCCGGCAAATTATATCCGTTTCCATCAGGTACGATGCATATTATTACCGCAGACGATCAATAATTCCCAAATGAAAGCCAGATTTGACGGGCCCCGGGTTATACTTGGCCCTGAAGGACGATCGCTGTACGAGCAGAGCGGGTATGGACGGCCGGAGAAGGCAGGCCTTCGCCTGGCTCCCGAAGAAGCAGCGTATCTTGTCCAGCGGGCCAAAATCGAGATACCCAGGTACGATTTTGACCGTCTCCTCTCACTTTTTGCTCAAAAATCCGATTTTTTAAGAAATTTTCTTGTATATCGGGATATCAGGGAGCGGGGATATGCAATTCAGACAGGTCCGCATGACTTCCGGGTATTCAAAAGGGGTCAGCGGCCCGGAAGCGGGCGTTCCCAGTATCTTGTGAGAGTACTTTCCGAACGGGATTTGATTGATTTTGACGTGCTTCTCAAAGAGGCCACCGCTTCGGCACATATGCGTAAACAGCATGTCCTGGCTGTGGTCGATGATGAGAATGAACTCACCTACTATGAAGTGAAAATAGCTGTCCTTCCCGATATATCAGGTGAGATAGACCCCAAGCCGCTCGAAGGAATCCTTGTTGGGAAAGCGGCGATAATCTCCACATCAGAGATGAACGCACCTGGCATGCAATCGTATGGCATGCGCCTTGATGATACGCGGATCATGCTCTCCCCTCTGGAAATATTGTACCTGGCAGGCACAGGGCGCCTGGCTCTTCGGAGGAACGGAGAATGCCAGGATCTGGGGGTGTATAAAGAATCTGTTGCCGCGAATGATGTGGAACTGCAGGAAAAGTTCCATGTCTACGAAGATCTACGGAAGTTGGGATACACACCCCGGACCGGTTATAAATTCGGACACCATTTCCGGGTTTATTCTGGACAAAAGACCCATTCCGAGATGCTTGTTCATGCCATCGCAGGAGGGCTGAGCCTGCCGATGAGCACTATATCACGTTCTGTCCGGCTTGCTCACAGTGTGAAAAAGAAGATGTTGTTTGGTTGTGAATATAGTACAGGTATCCAATACGTTGAATTTGCCCGCGTGAAACTGTGAGTTGAAGAGGATGCAGCAGGAGATCAATCCCTGGTCAAGCCAGCAGACCGTCGATATCGAGAAACTTTTTTCCGAATTCGGCATCGAACCGATAGATACTATTTTAGGTCTCCTCCCCGAGGTGCCCTATTTTATGCGAAGGGGCATCGTGGTAGGACACCGCGATTATGGCCACATTGCCGAAGCAATTCGCTATAAAACCCCATTCCATGTACTCACTGGGTTTATGCCCTCCGGCCACCCCCATCTCGGGCACCTCCTGGTGATGCGGGAGGTGGTATGGCATATACAGCAGGGAGGATCCGGATACATCGCGATTGCCGACCGTGAAGCCCATGCGGTACGGGACATCAGCTGGAATCAGTGCGACCGGTTCGGTAAGGAATACCTGCAATGCCTGTACGCCCTGGGATACAAGGGAGTGACATATTTCCAGAGCCGGAACGAGAGGCTGAAGGACCTGGCATTTGAATCTTCAACAAAAGTGAATTTTTCAGAACTCCAGTCGATTTATGGATTTTCTTCCGACACCTCCCTTGCTCATACCATCAGCGTGATCACCCAGGTGGCCGATATCCTTTTTCCCCAGCTGGACAGCCAGCCCGCACCGACTATTGTACCGGTTGGAATTGACCAGGATCCCCACATCCGCCTTACCAGAGGTGTGACCCACAAGCTCAGGATGTTCACCATTGAGGACAGGGGGGAGTATATTAGTGTCAGGTCCAAGAATGCTCCTCCGGAGGCCCTTCTGGAGGTACACCGGACATTTCCCGGATCAAAGAAGTATGAAGGCCATGTTGATATCCCCGGATCGACCTGCCAGGATGTTACTGCAGAGACACGCCGGATAGAACTGGCACACGGAGGTTTTGGATTCTTCACCCCCTCCTCAACCTACCATCGGTTTATTCCCGGGTTGCAGGGAGGCAAGATGTCCAGCAGCATACCTGAAAGCATAATCAGTTTTACTGAACCTGACGCGGTAGTGAAAAAGAAAATAATGGCTGCATTCACTGGAGGACGACCGACGCTGGCCGAACAGAAAGAACTGGGTGGTGAGCCGGAGAAGTGCCCGCTCTTCCTTCTGAATCTTTTCTACATGGTGGAGGATGACCGTGAGCTTGAGGAAATCAGGAAAAAATGTCTTTCCGGTGCGATGATGTGTGGACAATGTAAAAAAGAGACTGCAGAGAGGGTTGTGACATTTTTAAGGGATTTCCGGGAGAATATGGATGAAGTTGAACATATGGTGGAGATGTAGGGTATGGAACTGACGCGAAATGAAAAAAGGCTGCTTCTGGCACTCGCACCCCTGAAATCAGCAGATCCTGCGACCCTTGCGGGAGAACTGGAAACCTCGGAGGAATCGGTGATACAGTACGCCCACCTGTGCAGTGAGAAGAATCTTGCGCGGGTGGACAGGAATGTATCGCTCTCCCATCACCTTACGCCGGAAGGCGAAAAATATCGGGATGCCGGACTTCCTGAACGCCAGCTCTACAACTCTTTCGGGGATTCCATCGGGATGAAGGAGCTTCAAATGCATCCTCTCGCCCGTATAGGGATTGGCTGGATGAAAAAGAAAGGGTGGGTCACTATCAAAAGCGGCCAGGTGACAAAAACGGGTGAGGCCCCGGAGGGAGCCGACGAAAGGGGATTGGCAAGGCCGGAATCCGACCAGGAAGGTCTCAAACAGCTCCTGAAAAGGGGACTGGTCCGGGAGGAGGAATCTGTCACTTACACCATCTCTCTCACCACTGCAGGAGGGGAGCTTACAGCGGGCGGGCTTGATCTTGTGGAGGAGACAGGAAGGCTCACCCAGGAGCAGATCATCTCCGGGGACTGGGAGAATCTCCGGCTGAGAAAGTTTAGTGTAAATACTCCCCCGCGCCGCACATATCCCGGAAAAATTCACCCCTACCAGCGGTTGCTCAACGAGATGAGGCAGATTTTACTGGACATGGGATTTGTGGAAATCTATGGCAATATTGTTCAGAGTTCCTTCTGGAACTTTGATGCCCTGTTCCAGCCCCAGGATCATCCGGCAAGGGAGATGCAGGATACGTTCTTCCTGGACTGCAAGAGTGACCTCCCGCCTGGATGGGAGGATGTCAGGGATATGCATGAACACGGCGGAGACACATCCTCTACCGGATGGGGTGGTACCTGGAGTAAAACCAGGGCAGAGCAGTGTGTCCTTCGCACCCATACCACCGGTCTTACTATCAAATACCTGCATGACAACCCGGAACCCCCGCAAAAAGCCTTCTCAATCGGCAGGGTCTACCGCAGGGAAGCCATTGATCCGACCCACCTTCCCGAGTTCGAACAGCTAGAGGGGGTGGTAATGGACAGGAACGTAAACTTCCGCCATTTGCTTGGGTTTTTGCGGGAATTCTATGTCCAGATGGGTTTTGAGGATGTAAGGTTCAGGCCTGGCTATTTCCCCTATACCGAGCCGAGCGTAGAGCCTGAAGTATGGGTGGACGGACTGGGGTGGGTGGAGCTTGGAGGGGCAGGGATCTTCCGTGAAGAGGTCTGTGCAGCCAATGGCCTCTCCCACCCTGTACTTGCCTGGGGCCTGGGAGTATCCAGGCTGGCAATGCTGAAGATCGGGTTAAAAGACCTTCGACAGCTCTATCGAAGTGATATTGACTGGGTCCGTGAAAGTCCTGTGTGCGATATGCGAAAAGAGAGGAATTGAGGAGAGCGAATGCCAGTTATCAGTCTACCATACAAATATCTCGAAGAGCTGGTCGGATCTGACCGTGAGACCATCCTTTCCAGGATCCCTATGTTCGGTGCCGATATTGAGAGGATTGAGGAAGACCATGCCGATATTGAGTTCTTTGCAAACCGTCCGGATCTCTTCTCCACGGAAGGTGTTGCCAGGGCCATGCGGGGCTTCCTTGGAATCGAGAAAGGGCTTCCCAGGTATCGCGTGAGCACGTCAGGAATGTCATTTTCCGTGGATCCAGGCCTCGCAGATATCCGCCCCTACCTCGGTTCTGCGGTGATCAGGAATGTCTCTTTGCACGAGGAATCCATCGTCAGCCTGATGGGCCTGCAGGAGGCCCTTCACTGGGCGGTGGGAAGAGGGCGGGGGAAGGTGGCCATCGGGATTCATGATCTGGATGCGGTAAGTCCTCCGTTCCGATATATTGCGGCAGATCCGGCGACATCTTTTGTCCCACTGGACTTTGAAAAGGAGATGACAATGACGGAGATACTCAATGAACATCCCAAGGGGAAGTATTATGCTCACCTTGTGGAGAAATTCCCCCTGTATCCTCTCATTGTTGACTCCCGTGACAGGGTTCTCTCATTTCCGCCGATCATCAACGGAGAGATCACCCGGGTGACCACTTCCACACGGAATATCCTGCTTGATACCACCGGAACAGACAAGCGGGCCGTGATGACGGCAGTCAATATAATTTGCACCGCTTTTGCCGAAAACGGTGCTGAAATTGAGAGTATTAGTATTGATGGCAGTGAGATGCCAACCCTTGCCCCGATAACACGACGGGTACGGGTTGGAGAGTGTGCGGCGCTTCTCGGCCTTGACCTGTCGGGTGAAGAGATGGCCGGGTGTTTACATGCTATGCGGTATGGAGCCGTCCCCGACGGCCCTGAGCATCTCGCCGTGCAGGTCCCCTGTTACCGGGCCGATATTCTTCATGACTGGGATATCTTCGAGGACGTGAGCATAGCCTATGGATATGATAAGATCTGGCCCCTGCTTCCGTCCACTTTTACTGCCGGGAGGGAGCATCCCCTTGTAAGGATGATGAATCTGGCACGGGAGATCCTCTGTGGCATGGGATACCTGGAGATGATGCCATTTACTCTGACCAGCGAGCGGGTGCTCTTCAGGATGATGCGGCGTGAATATGACCCGGGATCGCTGCCGGTGATGCATCCGATAACAGAGGATCAAACGATTGTGCGTACCACCATCCTTCCCCTGCTTATGGAGACACTCCAGATGAACGTGCACCGTGAGCTGCCCCAGCGGCTCTTTGCAGTGGGGGACGTGGTGCTTGAGGCCCGGACCAGCCAGTCCGTTGCAGCGGTCAGCATGCATCCCGAAGCTGATTTCAGCGAGATATTCGCTGCGTCGGATGTGTTGTGCAGAGAGTTGTCCACTCCCTGTACAGTGGAGGAATCGGAGGATCCGGCATTTATTCCCGGCCGAAGGGGAGATATCCTTGTAGGTGGGTTAAAAGTTGGAGTGTTCGGGGAGATCTCCCCCGGGGTACTGAATGCATTCGAGCTTGAGCAACCGGTTGCCGCCCTTGAGCTTGATCTTACAGCCGTACGGGAATGCCTCGTCCGGCCAGGTACTCCTTGACCTGGCGGACAGTGAATTCCTTGAAATGGAAGACGCTTGCCGCAAGACAGGCATCTGCTTTTCCCTTTACAAACCCATCATAGAAGTGTTCAAGCGTTCCCACACCCCCGCTGGCTATCACGGGTATGCCCACCTCTTCGGAGATTGCGGCAGTGATGGGAATATCAAAACCATCCTTGGTGCCGTCCGTTTCCATGCTTGTCAGGAGTATTTCGCCTGCACCCCTGTCCTCTGCCTCCCTGGCCCAGGATATGGCATCAATTCCTGTAGGCTTGCTCCCGCCGTATATGACCACTTCGTACCAGCATGTTGATCCATCGGGGAGAGTTATGGGTGTGGCATCGGGATTGGGATCGAAATTCTTCCTCACGTCCTCGGCAACAACGATGCACTGGGTGCCAAAACGCTCTGCTGCCCGGTTAATCAAGGAAGGGTCCAGCACTGCGCTGGTGTTGATGCTTACTTTGTCTGCTCCGGCCCGAAGGATCTGCTGGATATCGTCCACGGAACGGATGCCCCCGCCTACGGTAAGAGGAAGGAACAGCTGATCCGCCGCTCGTTTGATCACCTCGATTATGGTGGCCCTCTGCTCTTTGGAGGCGGTAATATCCAGGAATACCACCTCGTCTGCACCCTGTTCGTTATATCGCTGTGCGAGTTCTACCGGGTCACCCGCATCCCGGAGTTCGATAAAATGCGTTCCTTTGACCACACGGCCATCTTTTATGTCAAGACAGGGAATTATCCTTCGCGTCAGAACCATGTAAAATCATTCGAGTCCTATCATTTTAGTATTTATTACCTGATGAGCGCGTGGAGATTAAATAGGGTCTTTGCACATGTATAGGATACAAGGGATGCCGGAAGAGATCCAAGTTTCCGGCAGTACCGGTGGTGTACATGGATACAGGAGTACAGAAGATTGAATGGGCCCGCCAGTATATGCCTGTGCTGGGAGCGATTCGGGAAAAATTTTCCAGGGAAAAACCACTTTCAGGTTTCAGGGTTGGAATGGCACTCCACGTGGAGGCAAAGACTGCCAATCTTGTAGAGACCCTGGCGGCCGGCGGGGCAGAGGTTCATATTACAGGATGCAATCCGTTGAGCACACAGGACGATGTCGCGTCTGCCCTGGACCGCGTCGAAGGGGTGAGGTGCTATGCCAGACGGGGCGCGAATACAGAGGAATATTATGAGGCAATTGATCGGGTACTCGACGCCCGCCCCCAGATCACCATCGATGACGGTATGGATCTTATTCATCATCTCCATACCAGGCGCACCGATCTCCTGGAGGGGGTCATAGGGGGATGTGAGGAAACCACTACCGGGATTCACAGGTTAAGGGCAATGGCTGAAGCGAAAAAACTGAAATTTCCTGTCATTGCGGTGAATGATACCCCTATGAAACGGTTTTTTGACAATGTCCACGGGACGGGGGAGAGTGCGCTTACTGCAATAATGGTTACCACCAATGTGCTGATGGCTGGAAAATCGGTTATAGTTGCAGGGTATGGCTACTGTGGAAGGGGCCTGGCCAGGAAATTGCACGGCCTTGGGGCCAGGGTCACGGTCACCGAAGTTGATCCAAGGCGGGCACTGGAAGCATATATGGACGGTTTCCAGGTCATGCCCATGAGGGATGCGGCCAAAATCGGGGAGGTCTTTATCACTACGACCGGAAATACATCGATTATCGGAAAATCTCATTTTTCCCGGCTGCGAGATGGGGCAATTCTCGCCAATGCCGGTCAT
>Ga0307378_10004971_pt1 | contig 18699 bp, 14 predicted proteins | sample UN1MG_FD_202238 | JGI IMG/M metagenome (GOLD analysis project Ga0307378, IMG submission 202238) | Soil microbial communities from Risofladan, Vaasa, Finland - UN-1 | ecosystem: Environmental > Terrestrial > Soil > Coastal area > Acid sulfate soil | place: Finland: Risofladan, Vaasa | collected... | reverse complement strand
AAAAAAGAACAAAAAGCGAAAAAATGGTATGTTTTTGTGCAAAAAAGCGCACAAATTTGCACACCCGATACAAATGCCTCTTTCAATGTTAAAATAGGTAATTTAGCGCGGGGGAAAATTCCGGTCTCAAAATGAGGGTGGTTCAAATGTTAAAATAGGCAATTTGAGCGGTCCTTTCGCTCAACTGCTGCGTTACACAACCCCGGCTGATGCTCGAAGTACTAGAGTACGACTCCGCTCAGCCGGAACTGCAAGCCCCCTGTCTAAAGCTTACTGGGGCAGGCTTGCATTAGAACAAAATTCCGCGCTCAAAATTGGCTCGCTCAGGAAAGAGTCAATATTGAAGGTAAAAGGCAAAAATGGGGCTGTTAATTGAGAGGATATATTGGATAGAATTGGATTGACAAATTAGGAAAATGTAGTTATTTTATGGATGGTTTTGACGAAGAAAAATGGTTGTGCAGACATGAATCAAGTGGATAAGAAACAACGTGCGAGGGACCAAGTAAAGCGGCTGGCAAGCGGGATAGTGCAAACTATAGGCGTAGCCGGTGGAATAACAGCAGCAACAGCAGGAACTGGAGCAATTCCGGTTGTGGCAGTGGGGGCAGTCCTTGCACTATTAGCACCACTGCTGAAAGAAATAATTTTTGGCATGCTCGAAGATGAAAATGCCCGTGAGGAAGAAAAGAAGCTAAATAAGGCCCTTGCAGAGATCACAAAAATCGGTGAGAAGTTTGAGGAAAGTGATCTTGATTTCGCCAATCTACTTGTCGGCCAGTGCGAGACATATAAGCTAAACAGAAATATACTTGCGGAGATCAAAAAGCTAGTAAGATTAATAATAAATCCAGATACTGCAGATATATCATCTTCGCTTGAGATTGCCCTCGATAAATACTTCGCAAAGATAACTTTAGCTGAAAAATACATAAGTTTCATTACAGAATCAAAGATTCGTGAAAACGTAATCTCTGACAGAGAGAACCTTCTAAATACAGCGTTAGATTACTACAAAATTAACGATCGGGACGACTTTGTTTTCAAGGTAGTTTGCAATGATATAGATATCCCTAATGACGCGGTTATTAAAGACGCTAAAAACATAATTAATAACTTGTCACCCAAGTCAGCTTTCTGGATAACCGGTGACGGTGGAACAGGTAAAACGAGCCTGCTGATGAGACTTGCTGTTCTTTATGCAAAACTATCAGAAAAGGTTTTTTGGATAAATTTTGAAAATCCTTCTTTTAACAGCAGTAAAATTTCTGAATTGCTGAATTATATCAAAGACAAAACTCAAGACCAGAAGGCATATATTTTCATAGACAATCCTAACGTAAATCAGGAAGCTCTTGGGAAGCTGCTGCTTGATATTGCTAATTGCGAATTTGATTTCGCTCTGATATTTACAGAAAGAACAATCAGGCTTGAACTCTTAAAGCAGGATAATGTTCAATATCTTATAGATAATCAGGAAATAATCGAGCCGTTGAAGATATATAACAGCAAAGAGCAAAGAAAGAGTGTATACAAAAAGTTATATGAACTTATCGGAGGGAACAATAAGGATATCTGGCAAATTATCGAAGATGTGGGCATAAACACAGATATTGCTTATGTAAATGCAACATACGAAATATTATACGAGCTTAGCCAGAAGAAATATATTAACTATGTATTTGACTGGATAGAATTTGAGAATATTGCCGCAAAACGTTTCAAATCCTTGAAAAACGCCTATAGATACATAGCCCTTTTTTATCTCTTTGGCATAAATACTCCGCTAACAATGCTTGAGAAGCTCTTTGACTCACAAAAACCTGAAGTAAGAACATTTATCGATTCTTTTAATAATAAAACCAAAGAACCTGTTGTATTGTTTGGTCGCGATACAGGAATCTTTAAAACAGAATATTTCCTACGGACAAAGCATGAAGTCGTTGCGGAGCTTTATTTCAATGAAAAGAAGCTCAACAAGAATGAATTGATGGCTGATGTCATTCGAGAATTTGACCCGCATAATTATAGTGAAGCTCAAGCGTTAATCCAGTTGTTTGGTAATAAATACAATATAAAGAAAAATAATCTTGACTATGAAAAGCTTCTGCAATATTTCTTCTCAGAATCAATTCTTAAAAAAATACAAGAAAATAGAATACTTCACCACACCCTATATCTTACAAAGTCATGGTTTTTTCAATCTAATAACAAACTGCCGGAGGCCGAAAAGATACTGAAGGAATTGCTTGAACTTGATAAAAAGAATCTTCAGGCCCGCACGGAACTGGCCAAGATATATCAGAGGCAGAACAAACTGCCGGAGGCCGAAAAGATACTGAAGGAATTGCTTAAACTTGACAAAAAGAATCTCCAGGCACGCACGGAACTGGCCAAGATATATCAGAGGCAAGATAAACTACCAGAAGCCGAAAAAGTGCTATTAGAATGTATTGCATACAGTCCCAAAGACCTAAATTCCCGTACTGAACTGGCCAAGATATATCAGAGGCAGGACAAACTGCCGGAGGCCAAAAAAGTGCTATTAGAATGTATTGCATACAATCCCAAAGACCTAAATTCCCGCACGGAACTGGCCAAGTTATATCAGAGGCAGGACAAATTGCCGGAGGCCGAAAAGATACTGAAGGAATTGCTTGAACTTGATAAAAAGAATCTTCAGGCCCGCACGGAACTGGCCAAGATATATCAGAGGCAAAACAAACTGCCGGAGGCCGAAAAAGTACTATTAGAATGTATTGCATACAGTCCCAAAGACCTAAATTCCCGTACTGAACTGGCCAAGATATATCAGAGGCAGAACAAACTGCCGGAGGCCGAAAAATATCTACAGGAATACATTGCATTAGACCCCGAAGGTTTACATCCACGCACGGAACTGGCCAAGATATATCAGAGGCAGAACAAACTGCCGGAGGCCGAAAAGATACTGTTAGAAAGCCTTGAGATTGACAATAAACAATTACATCCCCGAACGGAACTGGCCAAGATATATCAGAGGCAAAACAAACTGCCGGAGGCCGAAAAGATACTGTTAGAAAGCCTTGAGATTGACAAGAAGAATCTGTTTGCGATATCAGAACTCATCAGTTGTTATGACAGAACAGGAGATACAGAAAAATGCTTTAAAGAACTTGATAAATTCTTGGAAAATATCAATCTCAGACCAGGAAGAACACCACAAGCCATGTTTAACAATATTTTTAAGTTTTGTTCGAAGTATAATTGTCCCCATAAAGCAATTGGTTATTATAATAAGTACTCAAATATTCTTGATGAAAGAAATATTGAGTTATTTAGAAGCAGATTTCCTGATAGGGATAATTAAAGTTGTCCGGCATTTTTTCCTTTAATGACAACTCTCTCGCACTAAATCTACGGCCCAAGTTAGCAAATCCAAAGCGTGCTGGCCCCAAAGGGGCAGGCGAGGCACCCCAAAGAAGCTTTGTGGTTAGTTATTGGGAGAAAAAACAAAAGATAAGCAAGGAAGCATCGCGAGGAAGCAATTAATAAGGAAAACCCCGGGCAAGCCGGGTTAGATTTTTTTAATATAAACGGCCAAATAAAAAATCGGCCGGAGGACGAGGTGCTGCCGTAGGCCGCAATTCGAAACATACAGTATTTTGCAAGTGCGCAGCACCGGAGAAAATAAGAATAGTCCGAACCGGAGGCACTTCGACTTCGCTCAGTGTAAACTCAGTATTTAGTCGTTAGTTAGCGTAGATTGCCCGCTAAATGAAGCAGAAGAACCTCGGTCGGTAGGCGAGGCTAATCATAAGCTCTCTAAATGAATAGAAGGGGAAAACGGGGGAAAATAGGCGGTTAGGGGGGTTTTTACAATTTTTGCGGTGTTATAACCCCGTAAATTTACCAGTTAAAAACAGGTAATTTTTCGAGTTGAAAGATTTTGGCAGCTTTGTTAGTTTGTCATCAAGATGTGCTGAATCTGAAGTTGGTGTATTTTTGAATATAGACTGCTTCAAAACCGCTTTTGTTGTTATTCGTAGAGTGAGCAGCTTAGAATAATGGAAGAGAAAACAAGAACGAAAAGCCGCAAGTTGCCGGCAGAGGTAGCAAGAAGCCCGCGGGGAGGTAAGGGCTAAAAGTTCCGGCAACCGGGTTATGGAAGAGTAGCCCCCTTAAGTTTAGCGGCTTAGAGAAGCGGCAGAACCCCGGCAGAAAACCGGGGTTTTTTTATTGTAGCGTTGGATTAATTGTTTAATTAAAGGTGAGTCCGTTATTTTTTGCGACCGAGCGAACGTGTTCAGCTGCGAGGCGGAACTGCTCGGCATCGGGCAGATGCTCCAACATAAGAGGGACATCGGGCATTTTGCTCAGTTCGGTTAAAAAGGCGGTGTAGTCGAAGTTTCCCAGGCCGATACGAACCTCATCGAGATGAGTCATGAATTTTTCGTCGAGCAGAATGTCTTTCGCGTGGCAGCTTTTAATGTATGGGCCGAGCTTTTCGAAGCATTCTCGCGTGAGTCGGGCGTTGTTGTAATCGAGGTGCACGGCGAAATGCTTTCTGTCAATTGCTCTTAGCAGGCGCAAGTATGAATCGGGGGAGTCGGGATATGCCCAGGGCATAGGCTCTAAAGTGTAGTATGTGCGTGTGGGCTTTACGGCGTCAATGATGGCGCGGGTCGTCTCGACGATATAATCGAAGGTTTGTTCTGTGAGATTATCTTTGTGGTGGCCGTCCCAGTCAGTTGGGTTTCTTGAGCCGCTGATATTGACGCAGCAATTTGCGGCGATTCTGTCGGCGAGGTCGAGTTGCTTTTTGCATTTTTCAAGGGCGGCCTTTCTGACTTTTTCGTCAGGGCTGATTGGATTGCTCCATGCACCGACCTCGGCAATGATGATGTCGGCTTTTTTGGCGGCATTGGCATAGGCGTTTACTACGTCGTCTTTTTCATCTGCTTCGACGGGGCAGTAAGCAGCCCTGTAGCCGAGGCTCTTGAGGCATTGTACCCAAGCGTCTGGGCCGTCATAATCATCGAAGACTGGTCCTCCGAGTCTCAAAGGTTTTTTGGCCGGCGCTGCTGGTGATTTTATGGCCGAAGCGGAGGCCAAAACGGCTGCCCCAAAGGCGGAATATTTTATGAAGTTACGGCGGGTGATGGAGTTTTTTTTACCGGACATTTGAGGGCCTTTCTTTGAAATTATGATTGGTAAAGGGTAAAATCAAAATTTATCAAAAACTGCAGACGGCAGTTTAGACTACGGCGGCAATAAATTCAAGAAAGATTTATTCCAGGAGTGAGCTGTTATGCGGGTGGGGGGGCGGTTTAAAAAGGTTGCGTTATTTTGTTGAAGGAGTATAATTGCAAATCGTGAACTGCTAATTGAAGGGAGCAAAGAATATGGCAAAAGTTGGTCCTGATGTCGAGATACTTGAATTTGCGGTCGCCAGAGAGGTTGAGGCGTATCATTTTTTTATGGTGTTGGCGGGGCGAGTGACAAATCTGGGGACTCGCCGGGCCTTTGAAGATTTCGCCAAGGAAGAACTTGAGCACAAGGCGAAGCTTGAACTTGAAATAATGAAGATGGGCAAGACGGTTGTGGTGGTAGAAGAAGAAGCACCCAAGAGTAAAGAGGACTATATGGTGACTGCCGATGGTCCACCGCTGGATATGGACTACAAGGACATGCTTAAGTTAGGGATGGAAAAGGAAGAGGCATCATTCAGGACTTATGTAAACCTGCTGGCGAATGTTGATAGTGAGGAGTCTCGTGAAGTTCTTCTGGCAATAGCGGAGGAAGAAGTCAAGCATAAGCTGCGGTTTCAGCTTGAATATGATATGCTTCTAAAAAAGGAGGGATGAGTCCGGCGGCGCAGTTAGAGGGGATTAGAAGTTGCGGAAGGGGTTTTTGGGGATTAAATTAAAAAGTAGGGGTGGTTTTTGTTCGTTTGGCCGATATAATTACACAGTTGTGCTTATAGTGTGTGATTTGAAGGACTATGGTTAAACGGATAGCTATCTTGGGATCGACGGGGTCGGTGGGTAAAAATGCACTTCGGGTGATAGATGCGCTTAATTCGTCTTTGGCGGGGGAAAATATACGATACGAGGTTACAGCTTTGAGCGCCCACAGCAGCGTCGAGCTCTTAGCGGAACAGGCGAGAAAATATAATGCGAAATTTATAGCAATCACCAACACCGATTACGTGGAAGAATTGGAGAGGCTGGCGAGCGGTTTGGGGGTTGAGATTTTATGCGGGCCGGAAGGGCTGGTAGAAATCGGGGAACTTGAGGAGGTTGATATTGTTCTTACGGCGGTTGTCGGAACGGCAGGACTGGGGGCGGTTCTTGCAGCGGCGAAAAAAGGCAAGACATTAGCTATTGCGAATAAGGAGCCTTTAGTTGCGGCGGGAGAGCTATTGACGAAAACGGTGCGGGAAAGCGGGGGTATGATTTTGCCGGTTGACAGCGAACATTCGGCGATATTTCAGGCAATGCAGGCGGGGAGGGCCGATGAGGTCAGCAGGATAATCCTGACGGCGTCGGGGGGGGCTTTCCGGGACTATACGATTGAAGAGATTGAAAAGGCGACGGTGGAAGAGGCGCTTTCGCATCCTACGTGGGATATGGGGCCTAAAGTTACGATTGATTCGGCAACGATGGTGAACAAGGCGCTGGAGGTTATCGAGGCGCGGTGGCTGTTCGATGTGCCGGTCGAGAAAATAGAGGTGTTGATTCATCCGGAATCAGTGGTTCATTCTCTTGTTGAGTTTGTCGACGGTTCGGTGATAGCTCAGATGGGCCGGCCGGATATGTGCCTTCCGATTCAATATGCCCTGACGTATCCGCGGCGCGTGGCGGGTATTGCGGAGCATCTGAAGTTGGATGAACTGAGCAAGCTTACGTTTGCACGGCCGGATATGGAAAAGTTTCGCGCGCTGGCGCTGGGGTTCGAAGTCGCAAAAACCGGAGGGACAGCCGCGGTTGTATTTAATGCCGCCAATGAGGCGGCGGTTGAGGAATTTCTGGCGGGGAGGATTAAATTTGTCAGGATAATCGAACTTATCGAGGAGTGCCTGAGTAAACATAGTGTGAAAAAAAGTATGTCCCTCGAAGAACTTCTGGAAGCGGATGCGTGGGCGAGAGAAGAAGTGCATAAGAGCATAAGAGCACAAGTGCAAAAGAGCACAAGTGGGTAAAGACAGTTGTTATTTTGAAATGGAGATTTTTTGATGTCCGAGGCTAATGGAAGAGAGAAGAATTACTTTCGCGTGTTTTTGCTGATAGTTTGTGTTGCTGCTACGGTTTATTTCATCGTTCGAAACGTGGGGACATTCGGCAATATTCTTCTGACGGTGGCCGGTTTCGGGACGGTGGTTCTTGTTCACGAGTTCGGGCATTTTATTGTGGCCAAATTGTCCGGTATAAAGATTGAGGCTTTTTCGATAGGCTTTCCGCCGACAGTTCTGGGTATATTAAGGACGGAAAATGGCTATCGTGTTCGGGTTTTGCCGGGGTTTTTGTCCAAAGAGGGAGGAGAAGAAGGAGACAAAACGAAAGACGAGGGCGATGACGGCAGTCTGTTTCGTTTTACTATCGGCAGGAAAGCGAAGGCAAGCGAAACAGAGTATAAAATCGGACTTATTCCGTTCGGTGGGTATGTCAAGATGCTCGGTCAGGAGGACACCAAGACGGTTGAGGTCAGCAGCGACCCGCGTTCATACGCCAACAAGCCGGTAGGCGTCAGAATGGGCGTTATAGCGGCAGGGGTTATTTTTAACGCAATCGGCGCGGTGGTTCTTTTTATGGCGGCATTTCTTGTCGGTATAAAGCTGCCGCCTGCGGTAGTCGGCGGGGTGGTGCCGGATTCACCGGCTGAGCGTGTGGGCCTGAAGGGGGGCGATGAGATAATTGAAATTGACGGCGAGGGAGATAATCTTGATTTCAGCAATATAGGTTTGGCGGCTGCGTTGTCGGATGTAAATGAGGTGATTAGTTTGAAAGTACGGCATGAAGACGGTTCTATAGAAGACTTTGAGGTAGTTTCTGAGAAGATGGACGGTGCGCAAATGAAAATTTTCGGTATTGTGCAACCGCAAAGCCTAACAATTGCAGAGCTTTCTGAAAGGGACGCTAATGATTTGCGTATCAAAACGGGTTTAATGCCGGGCGACCGAATCAGGTCTGTTAACGGCAGAGATGTGCAAAGCCATTGGGAGTTGGGGAAAATAGTCAGGAATTGTCTCTCTGAGTCAGTGATATTTCTGGCTGAGCGTGAAGATGCAGACGGCAAATGTGATCCGATTGAATCGGAAATTCGGCTGAGTCTTAGTCATACGGAAAAGGTGGTTGAGTCGGAGTCTGACCTTAGCCATATATATTCGATGGTGCCACGACTGCGGATAGATGCTGTTTTACCCAGGCGCCTTTCATTTAAGGACAGATTTATATCTCTGTTTGGTAAAAAAGGTGAGAAGAAACCCTACTTAATAGACGGCGATATTATTCTTGCGATTGAAGAGGTTGAGAATCCGACTTATAAGGAACTTCGCGACGTTGTCGAAGAATACGAGGACAGGGAACTGGCCGTCAAGGTGTTGCGAGCGGATGTCAACGGCGTCGAAAGGAGCGTTGCGGTAACTGTAGTGCCGAGGCGGAGGGGTGACAGTGTGATGATTGGTATTACCATTTCTCTTGATGGTGAGCATCCGGTGGTGGCGAAGACTATTTTGTCGGAGGAGGGACCGGAGCCTTTGGCGATACCTCGCGGGGCTGTGATAGAAGATGTCGACGGAGTAGAAGTGGCGAGTTTTTACGATGTTATAAGGCAAATCAAAGCCGGCGCCGGTGAGCGGGTTACGATTAACTGGCGCGTTGACGAGGAAGTGGCGGGGTATGTGTCATTGGATGTGTGCGAGGGTGAGGAGTTTGTTACGGTCAAATCCGGTTTTGCAGAGTCTGTTCCGTTTGACGATTTGAGAAAACTTTACAAATCTACAGGGCCGATTGATGCGGTCAGGATGGGGTATAAAAAGACAATTATGTTTATCGTGCAGAGCTATTTGACCATGCAGAGTGTGATTAAAGGGGTTATCAGTCCCAAACTTCTTATGGGTCCGGTCGGTATCATAGCCGTTAGTTATAGCATTGTTGCGGAAAGGCCGTTGATTTATTATGTTTATTTTCTCGGCCTGATAAACGCATGCATAGCGGTGTTTAACCTTTTGCCATTTCTACCTTTCGATGGCGGACACATCGTGTTTTTACTGGTCGAGAAAATCAAGGGTTCGGCAGTGAATGAACGCGTTCAGGGGGCGATAACTTATACCGGACTTGCGCTTTTAGGTCTGCTTTTTCTTTATATAACTTTTAACGATATTGTGCGGAGCTTTTTGAGCTAAGGGGAGAGTCAAAGAGGTGCGGCGGGAAAGCAGGAGCGGCTTTGAAGAGCGGCCGGAATGAAAAGATGATTAAGAAAGCCAAGAAATTCATACGAGAGGTCAGGCCGCACACGACAAATATATTCTGGTCGAATCTGAACCAGGTGGTTATAACCGGAACTGCGCTTGTCGTATCGATAATATTTACGCGGCTCGGCGATGAAGAGGGAGTGCTGTACGGGCAGTATTTATTTGTATTGGGTGTATCCGGGCTGCTTTCAATTGTCTCGATTCCGGGCGTGCAAGCCGTTGTGTTCAGGACCACCGCACAGGGATATGACGGTGTTTACCGGAAAGCAACCACGTTCAGCGTTTTTTGGAGTATGGCCGGGGTGGGCTTATTGGTAATAACGGGGATTTTCTTTTATTTGTTCAAGACGAAGATATTAGGGGTGAGCTTGATTGTCTGTGCGCCATTCTTTCCTTTTACGACGAGCCTTAGGAACTGGATGCTGTTTTTAAAGGGCAGGTCGGAGTTTGGCAGGCTGGCTTTTTATAATCTGGCAAAGCTTTTGACGAGTATTATTGCCGTTGGGTTATCAATCGTTTTTACCGGCAATTTGATAGTGGTACTGGTGGTATATTTTCTGGTTAACAGCGGCTTTAACATTCTTTATCATCAAAAATCATTGAGCTCATTAAAAAATAATGAACTGGAAGGCTGGAAACGGCAGAGTTATGCTCTGACGGTGTTGAGTTTATCCACGATAATATTCGGCAAGGGTGATATTGTTTTATTGGGTTTATTGTTTGAAAAGACGGGGCAGATGGGTCAGGTTGCCGTTTACGGTCTGGTGATGAAATTTGTGGATGTGTTTTTCAGTACAATAAAAAGCACAATGGAAGCAGTTGTTCCGAGTCTGTATAAATCCAAAACCATTACAATCAGGTATTTCTACAAGTTTTTTGTGCTCTCATTTCTGGTGCCTTTTGTATTGTGGTGGGTAGTCAAGTATCCGATTCTTTTTATATATCCCAAGAGGTATTCGGAGGTTATTTTTTACTCACAAGTTTATTTAACTGTTATCCCGTTTTATTTTTTGAACTTAACGGCGACACATTTTTTGGTCAAATATAAGTTAGACAAGGAAATTAATATCGGCAGAATCGTTTCGATAATAGCCGTAATTATTTTCTACTCGGTGCTGATTCCATTGTACGGCGTGTGGGGCGGTGTAATCTCTTCTATGCTATATTTTATAGTTCAGTTGGTCGTAAACTTGTTCTTGCTAACAATTAGAAAGCCGAAATGAAGTCAAGATTTGCGTGGTTCCGGCGGCAAGACCGGTAAAAAGATACTTTAAATTATTTCAATTCGGAGGAGATGTCGATATAATCGGGTAATTGGAAGGGAAAACGCTTCCAAGAGTGATAAATAGGAAATGTCAGTTGCCCCGTGTTTTGGTCACCTGATAATCCCCTGTGTGGTAATACAAATGGCAAATATGGTTGATGTAAAAATTAGGCTGCAATCTCCAGCAGTCCAATATTTTGCAGGCTTAATAGTAAGCCTGGTTTTTCTGCTGGTTCTTATGAATTCAAAGACAGCTTACACAAATCTTCAAGTTCCCGAAGGTGAGTATCAACATAACAGGTGGGAGGGCACAGATGTTATGTCATATGTAAATCCTGCCAGGAATTATTTAGAATATGGGGTCTTCGGCGAGGGCAATACTCCGGATTATGTTCGGGGAATTGGGTATCCTTTATTTCTCAGCGTGATGATGAAGGTTTTTGGCAGCAAATGGCTTGTTGCCACTTTCCTTTTTCAAGCGGCCATTTTTGCATTCGCATACCCCACGTTAACGAAAATAGCAGCTATTTTGTTTAAGCAGAAATATCCTTATGTCATTCCGGCTTTTTTGTTTTATCTCGTGTCGGGGGCTTATTTTACAAAGGTTCCTATTTTATTAACGGACACGTTTTTTTCAGTATTTTTTATTATAGGTTTATATTTTGGACTATTGTCTATTGTTAAACAAAGTTGGAAATATTTGTTTTTACAGTTGTTTTTTATTGGTTATACGGCACAAGTCCGTCCATATTTGATTTTTTATCCCGTACTAAACGTTTTTATTTTGCTATCTGCGGCCAGGAGATACCACATATCTGATAGCCGAAAGGTTAAAATTCTTATCTCAACTTCCTCAGTTCTGTTTTTGGTCTTATGCAATATGCAATCGTTTCGAAATTATTTGAACTATGGTTTTTTTGCGCCCTCGGATGTTTCCTCTACGATTTTGTTCACATGCCTGGCAAAGCCGGTACTTGTTAATGTGAACGAAGCGGACAGGGCCGAAAAAATGCAAGCCGAGATTGACAAGATTGATAATATTCAAAAGAGGTCAAGCTTGAAACGGCGATACGCAATAAACACATTTATAGAATATCCCTTGCCGACGTTGAAACAGTTTGCAAAAAATGCGGTTTCGTCGCTTGGGGCCGCTCACCACTACGATATTGCCAGATTTTGGGGTTATCACTGGTGCGATACTAACATTCCCGGCAAAATGCCATTTAAGAAGTCATCCCTGGTCTATGCTGCCAGAATTATTTTCTATTTGGTTTACTTTGTTATATACCTGTTTTTTGGGTTTTTTCTTGTTCGCGTACTAAGAGAGAAAAAAACATTCTTTTTTTTCACAATACTTATTTTTTTGTTTAGTTTTTTATTCTCGGCATTCATAGCAGGCGGAGCGGGAAGAATGCGTTTACCCGTTGAGGGGATAATTGTTATTTTTTCCTTTTATGAGATTAGCCGGATAAAGTATTTGAAGGCGACTTGTTTGTCCGCTAAGACAATTTGTCAATAGATACGGGACATATTTAAGGTCGAATATTTACCACTCATTCTGGTGGTAAACATTAGACAGGATTATTTATAAGGTTAAATATCGGACAAGCTGTATTTGTGCTCTATAATACTGTTGAGAACCAAATTGGGCTAAAGTGGAGTGAATCTTTCGGCATGTTGGTGCTTATAGGGACATTTCTTTTGTGAAGTCAGGGTAGAAGAAAAATGACCATTGAAAAATATTTTATTAAGGACGACTATTTTGTAAATAATCGGGTTATAACCATTGATGAGACTTCAGGGGGACAATATTGGAATGAGTCCAGGATTTACAGTTCATACTATGATCAGTTTCCGGTTTATAGATATGCCAAGAAACTAGTACAAGAGAAAAATATAAAACAGGTTATTGACGTTGGCTGCGGAACAGGTACGAAGCTTGCTTTTATTCATAACTATTTGCCGGGGGTAGATATAGTTGCTGATATAGAAGATGGACTTGATTTTATACCGGATGGTTCTGTCGATGAGATTTATTCTCATAGTGTTTTTGAACACATACAGAATTTTGAAAAATTGATGAGCGAGATTGTAAGGGTGCTTGTCGGCGAGGAAAACCAATACTAAAAGGCGATTCTTCTATGCATCAGATAGTCAATAGAATATGTTGCAACTGTAAAAAGATAGGACTCCTTAGTGTTGACCTGGTGCTGTTTATAGTAAAATCACTACAGGGAGATTGCAAAATGAAATTTACAGCAACAAGATTAAGAAATAAAAATTATGAGATTGGCCAATTCACGTACGGAAAACCCTCAATAGTTGGGAAAAATGATGAAGCTACTTTTAAAATAGGCAGTTTCTGTTCGATTGCTCCTAATGTTACTATCTTCTTGGGTGGGAATCACCGTCCTGATTGGGTTACCACCTATCCGTTTAATAATTTCTTTAAGGAGTTTAGTGCTATTAAGGGCCATCCGAGTACAAAAGGGGATGTCATTATTGGAAACGACGTATGGATTGGGTGGGGATCTGTTATCCTTTCAGGTGTAACTATTGGTGATGGTAGTGTAATTGGAGCAAGGTCTGTTGTTACAAAATCGGTTGAGCCTTATTCTATAGTCGCAGGCAATCCTGCAAGAGTTGTGAAAAAAAGATTTAGTGAAGAAATAATTTGTAAATTATTAAAAATTAAATGGTGGGAGTGGGACATTAAAAAGATCAGAGAAAATGTCCCTTTAATGCTTAATGATAATATCCTTAAATTTATTGAGGCTGTAGAGATTGATACGTCTCTCTCTGGCCAAAAGGATAAATAGAAGATGCAACAATATGTCTATGAGACAAATGTGAATATCGTAAGCCCACGGAATAATATGTAGGTTGTTTTGATTGGTTTAGATAATGAAACCTTTGTTGAAGATTGATTTAAATCAGGTCCTGAATAATACTAAGACGGTAATATTAGAAATTGGCTGTGGCAGGAATAAGAAACCCGGCGCGATCGGCATTGATAAGGTAGATTTGCCGGGGGTGGATATAGTCGCCGATATTGAAAACGGACTTGATTTTATACCGGATGGTTCTGTCGATGAGATTTATTCTCATAGCGTTTTAGAGCACATAGATAACTTTGATAAATTGATGAGCGAGATTGTAAGAGTGCTTAAGAAAGGCGGGAGGGTATTTGCCTATGTCCCCCATTTTTCAAGTCCTTACTATTATTCGGACCCTACGCATAAGAGATTTTTCGGCCTTTACACTTTTTATTATTTTGTTGATTCCGCGTATCAGTTAAAGCGAAAAGTTCCAACACACTATTTTGACACGAAAATAAAAATTGTGTCGCAAAAACTCGTTTTCAATTCCAGTTTCTTATTCAGAAAGATTGTTAAAAAGTACGTCGGTGCAATTTTCAATTTGAACAGATATACTCAGGAGTGGTATGAAGAAAATTTTTGTTATATTTTCCCCTGTAATGGCATTGAAATAGTGTTTACCAAAGACGAATGAATTGGTTTAACTACACATATTTTCAGGTGAGATGAAATAAATTGAAAGACATTCGCGGTATAAGTAATGAGTCAAGATAATACAAATGATGCACAACCGATTACCCTGGCGGCATTAACCACTGGTTTCAACAGACCTTCTTCTCGTTTTAGGATGCGTCAGTATATAACACGGCTTGCCAAGCACGGCGTGAATGTACAAGAGCATATACCATTTATCGAGAAGACTTGTTATTTCCCGGGACCCTTGAAAGCTATACGTCATATTCCCGGCCTTTTGAGGTCACGTAATGCCGATTTGGTATGGCTGAGCAGGTCATTTGTCGAAGGCTACGAGACGTTTGAACGATTTTTGAGGCGTCCCCGCATATTAGATGTCGATGATGCGGTTTGGCTTGGCAGGCCGTTGGGGCGTTTTGCTGTGCCTGATATTGCACGGTCAATGGATGCGGTGATAGCAGGAAATAATTATCTGGCTGAATACTTTTGCAGGTATTGCAAAAAAGTTTATGTCATTCCGACAGCGATTGATTTAGATAGATATAAATTGCGTTCTCAGTCGGCGATGGAATCGCGGGAGGAATTTGTGATAGGCTGGACGGGTACAGCCAGCAATTATAAATACCTGAAAACTATCGAACCTGCACTCGGTCACTTTCTCCGAGAGCATACCCGAGCAGAATTTATGCTGATATCAGACCGCTGCTGGAAGCATGAGTTACTACCTCCGGAGAAGGTTAGATTCATTATGTGGGACAGAGAAAAAGAGGTCAGCGCTTTGCATTCGATGTCTGTTGGTATAATGCCCCTTACCGATGACGAATGGACTCGTGGCAAGTGCAGTTTCAAGATGCTCCAGTATATGGCGGCAGGTTTGCCGGTGATTGTTTCACCTGTGGGGATGAACCGAGACGTTTTGCAAAAAAGTAATATTGGTTTTGCCGCCGACTCACCAGATGAATGGTATGAAGCTTTAACGACACTTTATGAAGACTGGTCGCTTCAAGTTAAGCTTGGTCTGGCTGGGCGCAAAGTTGTGGAGCAGTTTTATAATTCCGACATAATTGCGAGAGAGATGGCCGATATATTCAAATCGCTACTTGGGGGATGAATTTGTTTCTCAACATATCATATTTCGTTGACCGTTTTTATTGTTCAACTTATTTTTAGTTTTTGACGGGTTCTTCTGCAAGTTCAATAAACAATTTCTTGTATTGCTTGATAATTTTGGCAATATCGTGGTTTTGTTCGGCATACTTTCTGGCGTTTTGGCCAAGCTGCACATATCTGTCTACGGCTAGCATAAAGTCTAATCCGTCGAGAAGTTTCTGCCAGTCGCCATCACAACTAATGCCACAGTTATACTTGTCCAGAAATGTGTCCGGATTTACATTCAATGACAAAATCGGAGTAGCAGCACTGCAGGCCTGGATGAAAGTGTTTGGAAAGCCCTCGGAATCACTGGTATTGACAAATACTTTCGCTCGCTGGAAATAGCTGTCGATATCGTGAAACGGCACCCTTGGTATAAACTGCAGATTGTCCAGTTGCTTTGCCTGTTCGATGAGGTCATCATATCGTTCGTCACCGCCTGACCTCTGGCAGATCATTGTAAAGTGCCGGCTGGGTACTTGTCGAGCCATGTCGAGAAACCGATAGGGTTTTTTAACCGAAGCGCTGCGTCCGGCCCATAATATTGTGTCCCGCAACCTTTCAGATGAGGGTGCCAGGCGGTGCCCATTACGAATTACTTCGGAATGAATGTTTAATGTTTCAAGAAGCTTTTCGGCGTCATCATCGTTTTGTACCAAAACCTTTTGTGCACTGCGAATAGCCCAGATGACCGCTCTGCCTCGCAAAGGGTGCTGCCTGATATACTCGCCGTTACACTCTTCGGCGCTTGCTGTGCGATAAACATACTTGCATTTATTTACTTTACAGAAAAAAGCCTGCAAAGCCATACTCAATGAGAAAGCCTTGCCAACGCAGATATGAGCATTTGCCCGACGCAGGGCTCTCCATATGCGCCAACTGCCGAGAAAAAGATTTTTATCTATGTTTACACTTTTAAAAACGGTAACACCTTCATGAACTTCGATTGGCTTTTGTCCATAATCACCGACGACGAAACTGACGTTGAAATTTTTGTCTTTTGCCAGTTCAGTAGCGAGCAGGTATAAATCGAGCTCGGCCCCGCCGAACCTGCTTTCGACATTGCGGTTAAACAGCGGATAAGACTTTAGAATAATAAAGCAAACTCGAATTGGACTGTTTGGTAATATCTTAGACATAGTTGTACACCGGCGGCTTGACCGCCTTCTAAAAAAATTCGTTTATCTGGCTCATTTTTATTTTTTTCCAATTACCAAAGGCCTGCTGTACAAATAAGGAGCTATCACTTTGACGGCAGCAAAACCGTTAGCCTTTAGTGTTTTGACGGCATAATCCACAGATGCTTTAGTATAAGTGTGTTTATCTGTTCGTCCCAGCTGTCTGGCTACATTACATTGCAGGATAATAACATCTGTCAATGTGCTGATGTGTTGAATCAAGCGTATAATTGAATCGTCATCGAGGTAGTAAATTGAACATAGGGCGGTAACAAGGTCAAATTTGCCCAGTCCCATTTTCGGAACTTCTGCCATATTTCCGCGAATGTATTTGAAATCGTACCGCTTGTTGTCTGCCCACTCAAAAACTTCCTTCACGAAATTTCCCTGTTCAATATTCTCATTGTCCAGCTCTATTGCTATTACCTGCCTGGAGCCATTTCGCAGCATCTTCATTGCAGTGTGAACTCTGTCGCAGCCTTCTGTCATTTTTACATTAAATCCTTAAATAAGATTTTGTATCTTTCCACTATCTTAGTGATATCGTGGTTTGCCTCGGCATAACGGCGGCCGCAATTTCCCAACTCGTCGGCTTTGTCATTGTTTAGCAACTGTTTTAACATATCTACAAACACATCCTCATCATCGTTTGCACACATACCGCAATTATGCTTATTAAGAAAGCCATCCGGATTAATCTTTAGCGAGAGAATCGGCACAGCGGACTTGCATGCGTGGATGAAAGTATTAGGAAATCCTTCGGAGTAACTGGTGTTTACGAAAACCCTGGCGCACTGAAAGTGCTTATCAATTTCATCGAACCCTACCCGCTCAATAAACTCAAGATTCTTGACGCTCCTGGCTCGGGTGACCAGTTCATCATACTTTTTATCGTCCGTGGCATGTTGACAAATCATTACAAAGCGTTCACCGGGTATTTTTTCGGCAAGGTCGATAAAAAGCTCCGGTCTTTTTACCGCGGTGCTTCTGCCGACCCACAAGATGACATTTTTATCGCTCTTGGATACTACAGACAGATGATGTGCATTGCCAATGACTTCTGAAGAGACATCTGCGGTTTGCTGGAGATTTGCTTTGTCAGTTTCATTTTGTACGATAACTTGTTTTGCGTTGTGCAGCGACCAGCGAAATGCTTTTCCGGCAAGAAGATGTTGTCTGAAATATTTTCCGTCACATTCACGCTGGCTGGCGGTACGGTAAATGAATATTTTTTTGTGTAATTTGCAAAACAGGGCTATCAAAAATGTCCCCCACGAAGATGCTTCCTGGAAATATATTTGAGCACCGGCGGCCTGCATCGCCCTCCATACCCGCAGCGCACCGACCAGAGGATTTTTCTTAAAATCCAAACTCTTATAAATTGTAACAGCTTCAATATTCTCGATTTTTCTTTGTCCGTAGTCGGCGGTAATGAAAGCAACCTCAAACTTTTTGTCCTTTGCTAACTCCGTAGCCAGCAAGTATAAGTCCACCTCTGCGCCGCCAAACAGCTCCTTAACCTCGCGGTTAAACAGTGGATATGCCTTTGGGACTACAAAACAAATTTTAACAGGCTTAGTGTATGGTGTCATTTTACTTCTTTGTTATGCTATTTACAATGCCATTGTAGTAATTAAGGTATTTATCAGCTACGGATTTCCAACTGAAGTTCTCAGCCTTCTTTCTGGCTTCAAAACACATTGTATCATATAGTTTTTCGTTGCCAGCCAGACTCTTTATAGCTTTAGCTATTGATTCTGAGTTTGCCTGTTCGACAACAATTCCATTATCGGCTATTAATTCCCTTACACCTTCGCAAAGAGTAGTAACAATCGGCAGGCCGGAAGCCATTGCTTCAAGCATAGCGTTGCTCATTCCCTCCTGGATGGTAGCGCTGATAAAAATATGATTTTGACGGTATAGCTGCGGCATTTTTTTCGATTCAATTCTGCCGGTTATCTCGACAATATCGCCGAGTTTTTTTTGCAGTACAATTTTTCTTAGATTATTTTCCAATTCACCTCCGCCAACTATGGTTAGATGAAGTTTACAGCCCTGATGGTACAGGATATCAGCAACGTCGATTAATATTTCAACTCTTTTGGTTACGGATAATCTGCCGACAGTCAAAAGCTTTAA
>Ga0307378_10004970_pt1 | contig 18700 bp, 18 predicted proteins | sample UN1MG_FD_202238 | JGI IMG/M metagenome (GOLD analysis project Ga0307378, IMG submission 202238) | Soil microbial communities from Risofladan, Vaasa, Finland - UN-1 | ecosystem: Environmental > Terrestrial > Soil > Coastal area > Acid sulfate soil | place: Finland: Risofladan, Vaasa | collected... | reverse complement strand
CTGTTTGGATAGTAAAAGGTCGACCAGCTATGGAGAGCTCAAAACTATCAGACATGCTACTTCTTCAGACCTAATCTAGAGGTGAGAGAATCATATCGCTCAAGATTTGCTCGATTAAGATAAGCCAAAAATCTCCTGCGTCGCCCTAGCACTGTAATAAGAGCACGGCGGGAGTGATAATCATGTGAATGTACTTTGAGGTGTTCCGTTAGCAGGCTTATTCTTTCAGTAAGCAATGCCACCTGAACTTCAGCAGACCCAGTATCACCCTCTTTCAGCCTAAACTGCGTAATAATATTATTCTTTCTTTCTCCCTCTAGCATATAATACCTCGATTAAACATAATGTGGCACATTATACCACGGTATGAAAACTCGTGCATAGGATAACTGCCTCAAACCTATTTCGTGCTTATGTTTATCTTGTTTAGTTCCTCCTAAAACAATGCCGCCTTGACCCTGCGATATCAGAGGCTAATGACAGGTTTCGTTACCCCCATCGCTGTAAGCTTGCCCGTTAAACATTCGCGTGCTCAAGATTACATGGTTTCATCGTCAGCATCAGTATTACAGGAATGATGCTAATCCCGGCGAAGATAAGCCATATCGGATGATAGCTCCCCAAAGTGTCATAAGTCCATCCAGCAAGGGAAGGCCCCAGAATCCCGCCAACTGCTACTATTCCCATCATTAGCCCGAATATCTTGCCGAAAGAAGTCACCCCAAAATACTCCCTCACTATGGCTCCCCTCAAAGGAGTGCCCCCCCATGACAAAGGGAAAAGAATAAGAAAGGGGAAGATAATCCCCGGCACCTGAATGTGAGAGAAGGCTAAAATTCCTGCTCCTGCAAGGAAATATACCCCAACCATGGCATGCTTTTTATCAAAGACATCACCAAGCCAGCCAAAGCCGAGCCTCCCGATAATGCTGAGCAAGGGAATAGAGCTTGCCATAAACGCAGCTCTCGACCTGGATATATCCAGGCTGCTAAGATAAGGCATGACGTGGGTAATAACTGCCATAGCAATCATCATCCGTATTGCTTCCGCTATGCTTATATGCCAGAAGTTTCTACTTTTGAGTGCCTCCTTAAAACCAACTCCCCTATCCTGACTTTTAAGGGGTGGGACTTGCTCAGTTGATATCTCTCCATCTGGAAGATAGCCGTACTGCTCCGGCTTATCACGGATGAGAAATGCTAAGGGGGTTGCAAATAGCCACATTCCTAATCCGAGAATGACCAAGGTGGTTCGCCACTGATAAAGATCGATGAGCCGGACTATGAATAGGACGAGTATTCCACCGACGCCAAATCCGCAAGACATAATTCCGAGCGCCTTCCCCACGTTCCTTCTGAACCAGTTGGCCACCACCGTCATTAGCACCGTGCTAGTGCAAGCACTCATCCCAAGAGCGATAAGAGCAAAACCGCCATAGAACATAGTGAGGGAGTTCATTTGACTGAGAAGGAGAAGCCCAAAACCCGCTATAAGACCCCCGCAGAATATCAACCTTCTCGGACCAAAGCGGTCAACGAGGAAACCCACAACAGGAGCAAGTACTCCAGCCTCTAAGCCGCGGAGGGAAGCGGCGATTGAGATCTGAGTATAACTCCAGCCAGTCTCTTCTGCTATCGGCTCAAAGAAAGCCGTAAAACCATAGATTGTGGTACCACCGACGTAGAAGGCAATGAGGAAACAAGCAAATATTATCCACCAGCCATAAAAAACCTTTCTCACATTCAATTGGTCACAATTCCTTCCCACGAGGACATATCTGTCCACAAAAGGGAGGCTAGTGCCGTTCCCCACTGGTTGCCCAGGATTCTATTCGTTTCGTTCTCCTGACCCCAGTCTCCTTTAAAGGTATAGCTACTAGCGCGATTACAGCTAAAAGTACTAGAACAACTGAAAAACCTCTAGTGTAAGCTCCCAAGATTCCTGCTGCCACAAGTGGTGCTATCACCACTTGTGGCAGCAGGAATCCTCCAGCATTTCCTGATGTCATCACCAAACCAGACGCACCTCCTAGATATTCATGGCCAATTTCCGGCAGTTCCACAAGGAGAGCTAATAGCACGGGAGTTATACCTCCCATAACAAAACCGCCAAGAAAAATTAGAGCACAACCACTAGGTGCTAGATGCCAAGCAAGGAAAAGACATATTGCAGAAATGACTGGACAGCCATAGAGGAATGGCTTTCTGAGCCCTACTTTATCAGAAAGCATAGGTATAAATAGATGGCCTATAGCAACTCCCCAAGTGAAAAGTGATGCAATACTCCCCGCTACTTGTGGGCTGACATGATAGATATCAATAAAGGCTTTCGGTAGATTTGCTGTTACCGAGATGTACACCCCGAAAAAGAGAAATATTGCAGCACTCAATAACCAAACATTCTTACTTTTCACACCTTTTTTGATACCAGAAATCATTGGTGGCATATGTAATTTCATGCCTTTATAAGGGGCGGTCCTGCTGAATAATGACCATATAGTAGCTATCACCAATGTGAAAATACCAACGTATGTGAAAGCTTGTTTCCAGTCTCCGAAGAGAGGACCTGTGAGCAATCCAAGGCTACTACCACTCGCAAAAGCTGTAGTGTAAATTCCAGATGCAAGTCCTATCTCATTAGGGGGGAACCAGATACCCACTAGTTTAGGCAAATTCGGGAGAACAAAGCCGAAAGCTACACCGAGTAAACACATAAGAGCAACCATCTCCTCGAGGTTCGAGATAAATACTCTACTGAAGCCAGATATTCCCGCTACAAACAGTCCTATCGCCACTATTCTCCTAACGCCATAACGATCAGCTAATGCTCCTCCCGGTATGGCAGTAAAGGTGCATGCCAAGGTCGGCGCTATGAATATCAGCGTGAATTGTGTATGCGTTAAACCCAGTTCAGGAAATAAGCAATACTCCAATGACGGAATTAAAAAGTGAGACCACGCTAAAGACCCACATGCCAAGCAAGCAATCCCTAGAATAATCCACCTATATTTAGGATGTCTCTCTACATCTGCAGTCATACTCTATTTTTTGAGTAACCTAGATTTGACTGAGAAAGCACAATAGTATTTAAACTTCTCAGAAGGCAATGAGGAAACAAGCAAATACTACCCACCAACCGTAGAAAACCTTTCTCATATTTAATTTGATTGGTCATACTCAATTTGAAATAACTTAGGAGAGGCGTATATATCCACATTCCGTAAGAAGAAAAGACTAGGTGCCGTTTCCCGCTGGTTGATCATTCCCTTTTTGCTTTATCCTAGCTGACACGAGATGCGACCCGGTATTTAGCCTTTCCCTCTTCGTAGAGGTCATTGCCATAAATGTCGTTTATCACTGTGGCGGGGAAATTTTCTACTTCTAGGCGGCGAAGTGCTTCAGCTCCAAGGTCCTCATAGGCTATCACCTCTGCCTTCTTGATGCTAGTGGAAATGAGGGCACCGGCGCCACCTATAGCACCTAAATATACCGCCTTATATTTCTTAATGGCGTCTTTCACTGCCTGGGAGCGGGCGCCTTTACCAATCATCCCTTTAAGCCCTGCGGCTATCAATCTAGGCGAGTAGCTATCCATACGGTAACTGGTAGTGGGGCCGGCAGCCCCGATTGGCCTCCCTGGCCTGGCTGGGGAAGGGCCCATAAAGTATATTGTCTGGCCCCTTAGATCTACTGGCAGGGGTTTTCCCTCATCTAAAGCTTCAACCAGCCTCTTATGGGCAGCATCACGACCAACATACATAACACCTGTGAGCAGGAGCTCGTCACCTGTTCTAAGGTCTTGCAAGGTCTCGTTGGTTAGTGGGAACATAACTTTTTTGGGCATCATTGCTATCTCCGGCTGCATTGTGGGCAGCCGCCTTTTCTCCTTCCATTAAAGAATTGCTTCTTTGTACCTGGCACTGTGACATTGGAAATTAATTGCCACCGGCAGGCCGGCGATGTGGGTAGGGAAAACTTCAATGTGGACTGCCAGGGTGGTGATTTTGCCTCCATATCCCATAGCACCTATGCCCAGGTTGTTAACTTGCTGTAAGATTTCCTCCTCTAGCTGTGCAACTTCAACATCCGGGTTTGGCTGCCCCACTTTGCGCAGCACCGCCTTTTTAGCTAGCGCCATGCACTTTTCTGCCGTTCCCCCTATGCCCACCCCAATGATACCAGGAGGGCAGGGATTACTGCCAGCCTCGGCGACGCAATTTACCACGTAATCTATGATTCCCTGGCGGCCCTTCGCTAGAGGAAGCATTGCCAGGCGACTCATGTTCTCACTGCCAAAGCCCTTGGGCATGGCGGTAAGTTTGAGCCTGTCGCCAGGCACTATAGTGGCATGAATTATGGCAGGGGTATTATCCCTGGTATTTACCCTGGCAGAGAAGGGTTGGCGCACTATGGATTTGCGCAAATAACCTTTATCATATCCCTGGCGTACCCCCTCATTTACTGCCGCATAGAGGTCACCGCCAGTTATGTGGACTTCTTGCCCCAGCTCCAGAAAGATTACCGCTGCTCCAGTGTCCTGGCATAGGGGGATTTTCCCCTTAGCAGCGATTTCTGCATTTTGCAATATCCTATCTAGCACATTACATGCCACGGGAGATTCCTCTTTCTCTCTGGCTTTCTTGAGGGCGGCTAGCACGTCTTCGGGAAGATGATAACAAGCCTCCTGGAAAAGGCGAGATACAGTTTCAGTGACATCTCCCGCTGCAATTTCTCTCATAATCTCACCTCTATTTACTCAATCTCGTAAGAACGACAGGAAAAATCACTTGCTACTTATACAACTAGACGCGAAGAACCGAATTAAACTTATATAGGGAGCCAATTGTCTCCTCTCCTCTTTCTTAGCGATGAGTCCTACAATATTCACCAATTCCTTGGCCTGTCTGTAGCTCATAATATCTATCATCTTACCTTCGAAGGATACCGCTCCTAGACCTCTTGCTTGAGCCTCCTCAAAGGCTTCAGCAAGCCTTCTAGAATATCCTGCCTCATCCACCGAGGGCGAGAACATATTATTTACAAACTTTAACTGCGCCGGATGGATAAGCTGTTTACCTTTAAACCCTAGCTGCAATGCTAAAGTCGTCTCCTTCACAAAGCTTTCCCTATCGGTCAAAAGCCCCAGGAACGGTGTATCTATAGCTTGAACACCAACAGCTCTGCTGCCATTAACTATTTGAGAGCGAGCATATAGCAGTTCAGTTTCCTCAGGAGAAAGGAAGGAAATGCCTCGCCCCAAGTCTCGGTAATAGTCCCCAGCCCCAAAAGCAACAGCTATTACCCGGTTACTGGCCGAGGCAATTTCGTAAGCATTTACTACGCCTTTAGCCGACTCAATCAATGGAACTATTGTCAAACTCCCAGACTTTAATCCTGAACTTTTCTCAGCTTCCTCAATCATACCAGCTAGCTCCACCACGTCGGACTTCGCCTCAGTCTTGGCCAGCATTATGCCATCTAGACCTTCACCAACGCCAAACTTTAAGTCTTCAGCCGTTAGGCCAGTGGTAAGAGCATTAACACGAACAAACACATAAGATCCACCAGATTTAATGGCACTGATGGAATCTCTAACCATAATCCTAGCAGTCCCTTTGTCAGGCAAAGGCACGGCATCTTCCAAATCCAATATAATGGCATCTGAGCCTAGAGTCGCAGCTTTGGTAATCATCCTCATGCTGTTCCCTGGAACATAGAGCATAGATCTTAAAACCATCATTTTGATTCACCACTCTTCAGGATTCTTGCTAAGGTCGTTGCTATCTCTTGAGGATGTTCCACAACGTGCGACCCAACCCCTTCCAATGCTTTAACCTTGCTTTCTGCCGTTCCTCTACCTCGCTCAATTATAGCACTGGCATGTGAAAATCTCATCCCAGCAGGTAGAGTCCTACCAGCTATGTACGCCACAAGTGGCTTGCTAAATCTACCCTCCTTGACAACGCCGGCAGCTTCCTCTTCGGCCACTGTGCCTATCTCGCCAAATAAGACCACCGCTTTAGTTTCCTCATCATCCTCAAATAGAGGAAGTATCTCGGCAAAGCTCAATCCCACAACTGGCTCAGAGCCGACATGTATTGCCGTTGTGATCCCAACCCCAGCGCTCGTCAGACTCCAGACAACAGTGCTTGTCTGCCCCCCACTTCGCGACATCACTCCAATAGATCCCGGCTTGAAAATTTCCTTAGCAAACTCCTCACTGCCGCCAAGCCAACCCATAGCAGCTTTCCCAACACTGAGGAGACCTAATGAGCCTGGTCCAAGTATGCGAGACCCCCTTTTACGAGCCAGCGCAATCATCTCCAAACTATCCTGTAAGGGTACACGCTCAGCAGGAATAAGTATGAATTTCACTCCCTCTTCTATGGCCTCGATAACTGCATTTTTAACCTGCGGACCAGGCACAAATGTCACACTCGCATCTATCGGGCCGTGTGCCTCCACAGCCTCTTTAACACTATTGTATACTGGCAATCCCCAAACTTCACCTCCTCCACGCCCTGGAGTTACCCCACCTAGCACTTTCGTGCCATAATCAAGCATGAACCTTGTCCTGATACTTCCCTCTCTGCCAGTTATCCCCTGAACTAACACCGTGGTATTTTCATCTATCAATATAGCCACTTCTGTTTCACTCCTCTCATACTAACGTAGTCCAACTTTACGTCTGTATTCATCTAGACCAAACATATCGAGGCTTATTGTCAAGCCCTTATTACCATAGGCCTGACAATAAAGCTCGCAAGCTAAATCTTCAATACAACGTTTATTAGCATCCTCACTAATTAACACTGGCTTACCATCCTCTGCTCTTAGTATAGCTCTGCCAAAAAGGCTACATGCTTTGACACAGGCATAATTCTCACAGTCTTTACACTTTTCATAATCGATTGTAACCTTGCCAGTCGCAAAGGGAAATTCATAAATCGCCATCTTAGTTTCACCTCTTTCTAAGTGCTCCTGTATGCCTCGACCATCTTTTTCATACGCTCGGCTATATAGTCAACATTATAAACGTAATCCCGACCGTAAATTTCTACTTTTGCTGGGACTCCTTTCAACCACTCCTTAAGAATTTCCAGGGATTCCGCTTCTTTATTTCCCGCTATTAAAATTATCACCGGGAAATTTGGCCTATCTGCCAGTTCTTCCCTTAGGGCCCTAACCAGACCATGGGCATGATGCCATTGCTCCTGATTAGCAACACAAGCCCCCATTAACACATAGCCATCGATATTAGGTTGCGAAAAGATAAGCTTAACTACACGATACACTTTAGATGCTGTTGGATTTCCACTGGTGTCGGCGTAATCTGCCAGCTTTATTCCATGCCGCATCAAAGCATCAGCCCCAAGCATGGCTCCTCCACCACCAATGCCATGAAAACCAACAACTCCCTCTCCAGGACCGAAATCCCGCGTCATCTGGGCGAAATAGCCAACCCCACGATAATCCTTTTTCTCCACCTCCCAGGCAAGTCGCTCAAGCTCCGTAGGAGCCCGACCAATATCACGGGGGTAATCTATCTCAAGCTCCGGGTGCTTAAATACTGAAGCTTCATCAATATCCATATGGCAATCAGCAGCATAAACTTCGCCTTCCTTGGTCAAAACCATAGGGTTAATTTCAGCACTTCGAGCACTATATTCTCTAAATACCCTATACAACCCGAAAACTACCTTGCTCACTGGCTCTAACACTGGTGGTGAAACGCCGAGCTTAGCGATTAACTCTTTTGCATCTTCAATCGTCAATCCCTTGAGAATATCAACTTCCATGCTTATTATGCTCTCGGGGAATTGAGCCGCAATTTCCTCTATTCCAGTCCCACCTCGAGTGCTAAACATCAAAACAGGCCCCTTAACCTTGCAAGAATCGTTCACTATAACACTGGCATAGAATTCGCGTTCAATGGATAATTGCTTCTCTACCAAGACCTTCTCCACCTTAGCCCCTTTGATATCCTTGCCCAACATCTCTTGGGCAAGTTTACCCGCCTCGTCAGCATTGTTAGCAAACTTTATGCCTCCAGCTTGGAATCGCCCCGTAACCCCAACTTGTGCCTTGATAACCACCGGTCCTCCTAATTTCTCCGCTACCGCATGCACATCTTCAGGTGTAGAGGCAACATCCCCCTCAGGAACAGGCATGAACTTCCTTAGTAATCGTTTTCCTTGATATTCATACAGTTTTGGCATTTGCACTCACCTCAAATTATTTTAGAATGTTAGGTATTTATTCAGGCTGCACTAAAGTTTTTGTTTTCACTATCGTTTGCTTGTTTTCTAATTGGAGGACAATGTTTTTGGACCAACTCTCATCTAATTCAGGGTAATCTTCTCTGTTGTGTGCTCCTCGTGTTTCTGTTCTCATCATTGCGGCTAAAGTAACAAGCCGCCCAATTACTAGGAGATTCTCGACTTCTAAAAGCTCAGCAAGTGCTCTAAATGAGCGTTTGCCTGCAAGACACAGCTTAGTTATCTTATTTTCTTTAATCTCATCGAGCATTTGAGTAGCTTTTTGAAGCCCGTCTTTATTTCTAATAACTCCTACATACTTGCTCATGATTTCTGTGAGCTCGCCTTTTACCTCAAGAGGATCGAAGCCTCTACTTCGTTTGAGGACCGTCATAGTTCGCTCCTTCGCTGAATTAGCTTGAATTGGTGGTATGGCTCTCCTTGAGGTTGCAAGGGCCCTTTCTGCCGCATACTTGCCTGCTATCGCACCAAAGACCTGAGTCTCCGTTAATGCATTTCCCGCCAGACGGTTGGCTCCATGGACTCCAAACGCAACTTCACCAGCAGCATAGAGCCCGAGTATCCCCGTTTCACACCTCTCATTAATAACAACACCTCCCATAAAGTGATGGGCACCAGGAGCCCATTCGTACGGCTGCCATGTGGGATCAAAATCTTCTGCAGCACATCTCTTTAACCATCCTTCAAACTTGGTCAGCTCCTCTTTGGGGACGCCTGACAAGTCACCAAACACTCCTCCATGTGGGGAATGTCGTCCTGCCAGTATTTCTTTTTGAGCACACCTTGCCATTTGGGCGCGAGTGACAAGCTCTAATTTCTCAGGATGATATTTCCCCATATAACGTTCGCATAATCCGTTATAGAATCTCCCTCCCAGAGTTACAAGACCATCCGCTGGAGGAGCTATTCCTCGCATAGCTTTAGGATAAGTCATACATGCCCTACTCTGGATAAACTCCATATTTGATAGTTGAGCACCTGATTTATAGGCAAGAGCATATCCATCTCCTGTTATGCCAGGTGGATTGGTTGTAAGATCATATAAATTCCCCCCTCCTCCTGCAGCAAGAATTACTGCCTTAGCATTTATTATTAAAATGGTATCAGTTTCAAGTTCTAAACCTACAGCACCCACAATTGTGGCTTTCTCCTTAACCAAATCAGCTACCATCACATTATCGAGAACAGTAATGCCGAGCCTTTTTACCTCCTTAACCAACCCCTTAAAATATCCTCCTTGATAACGCTCACTCGCTACGACACCCCGCGGGACAGAGCTACCTGTGAACGGGAAGAGTTTGTAATTGTTATCCTGTTTATCGAATTTAGTCCCATACTGCTCGAGATCCTTGGCTCTTTCAGCTGCATGATCGACAAGTAGTCTTACTAAAGTAGGATTGTTTAGATAATTGCCCCCACGGAGCGTGTCGTCAAAGTGGCGGTCGGGGCTGTCCTGTTTATCTAAAGCCGCCAACATCGCCCCCATTGCAATAGCTGTGATACAACCTGAAGGAAAGCCCCCCTTGGAGACAACCAGAACTTGGGCGCCGATCTTCTTAGCTTCAATGGCAGCTCGCAACCCTGCGCCGCCAGCACCAATGACCAAAACATCTGTTTCTAAAAATTTTTCTCCTATTTCTGACATTTGAACCCCCTATTGAAAGTAAAGCAATATGCCCTCAAGTAGAGGACATATTGCTTTCTGTGCGATCAAGCCCCCGGCTCCCTCGTCCTTATCTTGATTTTGCCCTCTTCCACTTTATGAGACTTCTTATTATCCTGACATTTGCTCACTCACATCATCATAGTCCAAACTTAGCCACTTGCCCTTTCGCAACTTTGATACAAACAACGGGAACATGAATCAACTTTATCTCGATGGCGGACTCCGCTACCTTTCCAGTAAGCTGCATTGTTCCCTTCTCCTACTTGACCAATATGTGAGTTGTCTTGGAAAAGTCTTCTACCTTCTCCAAATCTCGTATGGCTTCTATGATTACTTCCACTCGACCATGATCAAAGGTGTTTGATGCCAGCCCTCTGAATTTATCTCTGACTTCGTCGGGAGTCATTCTGTTATCTGGCTCTCCCTTTGCATGGATGACTGACTCAGAATACGCCCTCCCTCCTTTAACTTTAACATCTACGAATACTGCTGTTCTTGCGTTAGGATACTCTGTGTTGATTTTTGGATCCGGAGTTATCTTTATCTTGGACATAACCTCTTTTATCCTTGGAGACTTTAACTTGTCGTGGGTAAACTGATCGAGCCCAACTCGCCCTTCATATGCCGCCAGGCCTACGCAAAAGGGGATGCTTAGGTGCGCCGCCAGCGGTGTAGCAGGTGAATAGTTGCAACCTTGATTCTTTGTTGCCGCCGCTGGAAAATCAGCACGCCGAATATCAATTTGCTCTATATCCTCTGCCCTAAGGTTATGTTTCCTCATTACACTTAGGGTTGCCTGTACTGGAGCTTGGGCACACTGTATTGCTGGATAAGCCTTGGTGGTATCTTGCATAACCTCATAATCTTTCCCAAGATCAGCTGTAAGTGGTTCCAACTTTGGCTCCGCTGAATAGGCATTGCAAAAACCTGTGGGATACTCTAATATTCCTTTAGGCCCGGTAGCCCCCATGCTCACAACCAACGAGAGAAGGACTCCCTTCATTGCTGCAAAGCCAGGATGAAGACTCTTGGAAAAGTCTCCACTGTCAATACAATACCGCAATCCACCTGTTTGGTCTGCGGCATGCCCTATCACCAACTCCATCCTCTCGGCATCCAAGCCCAGCAATTTTGCCCCAGCTACTGCAGAACCAATAAGCCCTACAGTCGCTGTAGGGTGCCAGAAATTGTAGTGGGTGGGCATTACACTGCGTCCTACTCGTGCCGCTACCTCAAAACCGAGGGTAAACGCGGTAATTACGTCCGTACCTCTAGATTTTAATTGCTCGCCCATGGCAAATGCTGTCGCCACCAATGAGGACCCTAGGTGCCCTACTGAACCCACATGGGTATCATCAAAATCAACTGTGTGGATCATTGTTCCGTTAGCAAGAGCCGCGTAAGCAGAGGATGTCTTAAAACCATCACAAAAAACGGTCGAAGGCCCACTGCATCCTTGATTCTTTATTAGACTCAGTATCCAAGAAACTTCTTCCGCTGCAAGGGTGTAACCCCCCAGACCGCATCCCAACGTGTCCAGTACCGTTAGCTTGACTTGCTGAACAACCTCGGGAGGCAAATCCTCAAACTTTCTCTCTGCCGCAAATGATGCTAACTCCTCTGTCCATTTCATTTCTTATTCTCCCTCCTTATTAAATTCTGTTCTCGTGAATCAATATCATGATGCCACTAGATACTTAAACTGAAAGAGTCCCCTTAGGAACAAAGGCATATCCTTTAATCAAGCAACGAGCTGTTCTGTCCGCTGTTGCTTTTCTAAGCACAAAACCTCCATTTTCCCTGCCCACTTTACCTTCACTGGTAATAATGCCTGCTGGATGACCGATACGGAGCTTACCCCTCTCTATGACTCCTGGCCGAGCTACCTGATTTGCTATAGTACCAGGAATCATCGTTGCTGCTAGCGTGCAAATGGTTCCTGTGATAGGATAAGTCTTATGCATTTTTTGCATGAAGAGTAATCGAGCGCTCAGGTCTATAGAATCTGCATTCACTTGGTCACCAGTAGTCCAATTTTCATAGGATATAGGAGAAGCGCAGATAGCAAAAAACGGTATATAAGGTCGCTCCTCAGTCGCCTTCCTCCAATTACTCACAAGGCCAATTTTTTCTGCAGCGAAACTTCTTATTTTTTCAATCCTCGCTAATAATGCCGCATTAGAGTCAATTTCTTGGGGGGTTTCAACGCCAGTAAGGTTGAGGTCTCCAGCCCGGACGAAGACGAGCGGATTGGCAGCATCAACAAGTGATACTTCAATATCACCTTCACCCTCTACGTGTAAAACATCAGTAACATTTCCAGTTGGGAGAAGCTTACCCGTGATTCCTCCAGCGCTGTCCGCAAAATCTAAAACTATCTTTGCTCCAGTCCCCGGAACTCCTGCAATAGCGTGGTTTCCCTCTACTTCAGCTTTATTACCTTTCACTGGAACCCCAGCAATAATGACACTCTTAGTATTTACTTGATGGATCCTTACCGTTGTCATTGGTTCTATAGCATCCACAAGCCCTTCATCAATGGCAAAAGGACCTACTGCCGATGAGATATTTCCGCAGTTGCCTACATAGTCAATCATGGGCTTCACCATGTTCACTTGACCAAAAAGGTAATCAACATCACAATCTTTGCGAGTCGGTGGGCCGATAATGGCTAGCTTACTGGTTAAAGCATCAGCCCCGCCAAGGCCATCAATCTCTCTTACATCGGGGGCTCCAAAGATGCGCCGGATAATTCTATCTCTCAACTCCTCACTCTTAGGCAAATCACTCCTCAGCAGAAAAATTGCCTTACTAGTTCCTCCTCGCATAATACAACATTTAATTAACTCTTGAATTTCCATAATAACTCCTCCCATTATTCAATACTTCGCTACTCATCCAACCATCACACTAGGAAGCCAGGTGCTTAAAGCAGGGAAAGCGGCAATTATCAATACCATCAATAACATCAGCAGGAAGAAAGGCAATACCCCTCTCAGAATCTCACCGAGTGGAGCTTCCGTCATCCCCTGTATCACAAATAGATTCAATCCCACAGGGGGGGTGATCAATGCTATCTCCATGAGTAGTGTTACCGCTACTGCAAACCAGATGCCATTAAATCCGAGGAAGATAATCAAGGGATACACAACGGGGAGAGTGATCATCATTATCGATACAATCTCCAGAAACATCCCCATAATCAGGTAAATGACCGCGAGTAGACCCATAACTCCCCACCTTGACAGGCCACTACTCATAACCAACTCAATTGCTCTTTGAGGAATATTCAACATGGTCATGTAATTCCCCATGACTAAAGCGCCGGCAATTATGACCAAAATCCCTATACTGCTAACTGTAGTATTTAACATGACCCCGGGGATTTCTGAAACCTTCAATTTCCTTCGTCCCAGGGCCATAAAAAGGGCGTAGACTCCTGCTACCGAGCCAGCTTCTGTAGGAGTAAACACCCCGCTATAGATTCCACCTAGAATTATTATCGGAGCAACCAATACCCATTTTGCCTTGTAGATAGCACCAAACTTCGCTCGCCAACTAGTAGCCGTACCAGTTGCCGTCTGCATTTTATGCTTGAACTTGGTAACAAGAAATACATAAACCATAAATAATCCTGCAGTCAGGAACCCCGGGATGACCCCGGCCATGAATAGCTTCCCCAGCGATTCCTCAGTCACCGCTGAGTAGATGATCATCGATCCAGCAGGAGGGATCATAATGCCCAGGGTTCCTCCTGCTGCTATCATACCGTAGGTGAGGGGGCGAGGATAATTTTTAGCCAGCAAAGCCGGGATGGCGATGAGTCCAATAGTGAGTGCTGTAGCCACGCTAGACGCCGAGATAGCAGCAAATATGGCACAGGAGAAAATGGTGGCCATCCCTAAACTACCAGGTATACGTCCCAGCCATGCAGTACACATATTAAAAAGATCTTCACCAGCCCCAACTTTGAACATGAGATGAGCAGTCAAGATAAACATAGGTAGGGAGCATATGGTGAAACGATTCAGAGCCCCAAAGGTTACATGAGGAACAGTACTAAGTGCCGGGGATCCCCCAAATACAACGAACAGCCCTATTGCACCTGCAAGACCCAAGGCAGTGAAAATGTGTACCCCTGCAGCGAGCAGAACAAGCATTAATGCTACAAAGGCGATAATTGGCTGTGTACGATACAGCAAAAGGCAAGGCGCAATGAGGACAGCGAACACGGAACCAAGAAAAATAGGGCTATTCCAAATGCCGGTACCCCGTTCCAAGGAGCCAGTCCTCAGGGTGTGAACCTTGGTGACGATATCCTTTATATATTGAATACTCAACAGTGATGCACCAACGGGTATAAGCAACTTCACAGGCCACAGTGGAGGCGACCAGAAGCTGATGCTCGTCTCCTGCCTAGCAAGAGACTCTAGGAAATAGTGCATGCCATAGTAACTGAGGATAACAACATACACCAAACTAACAGACATGGTTACAGCATCCCAAAAAGCGCGTGTCCTTGGAGACAAACGACTTATCAGCAGGTCAACCTTTATATTCCTATCTGTTTTTTGGACATAAGTCATACCAAGGAGAACAAACGCCACAAATAGATAGATGGAAGTTTCGAAAGCCCAAATAGTAGGTTTGCGAAAAACGTACCGTAAAAAAACATCATTCACCATGACAAACCCCAGTGCTAAGGCACATAAACCCCCGATAATACCTACCCTCACAACTATACTGTCTATTACTCGGGATAACTTATTCATCACAACTGGCATTGCCCATCACACTCCTTTTATACTCACTGTAACCATGCTGTGAGTATATTATATTTCGTGATGCTATTTGCACTCAACGCTTTAACTTCTCTCATTACTTTAGTCCTTCCCTATCCAGGAACCAGTCATACCACAGCTCAAACATCTTGTTGGGAACCTCGGTAAAGTCAGGGCTATCAGTGCTGAGGGGCAGTCCCCTTGAATTCTCGAGCATCTGAAGTATTTTATCTCCCTCCGCTTGACTCCCCGCCCATTCCGGTATCAGTTTCTCAATCTGTATGTTCCGGAGAAAGGTCCTCCACTCCTCAAGTACTTCATCAGTTGGTTGATAAATAGTGCAACCTTCAGCTTCCAAGCCAGCGATAGACTCGGCCTCGTCCCTGGCAATCACCTCCTCATTCCAGCGTGCGGCTACTAACCACGCATCTATTATGGCTTTCTTCTGTTCCTTGCTAAGAGATTCCCAAAAATCGAGGTTGGCCAAATAGGGCCACTGATAAGGCAGGTAGCCAGGGATATATAGCACCCATTTGGCTACCTCATACCACTTGCGGCTAAGAAAAGTAGTATAACCGCTGCTAGCCCCATCCAAGATACCTCGCTGTAAGGCCATATAAACTTCGCTGGAACTCATGGCTACTGCGCTGGCTCCCATATTACCCATCCAATCACCACTAGCCCCAGTACCACCTCCTCTTAGCACTAAGCCTTGAAAGTCATCCGATGTACGTACGGGCTTCGTGAATATGGCGCCCTGATTCCGAGAATACGGATAATACCCGATAGCGATTAGATTCAGCTCATCCCTCCAGATAGGGTCAAGATAGTATGCAAGTCCGGCACCATTTTCATAGTCAAAAGTAAAGCGGCAATTCTCATCATAAAAGTCATACATACCAACCAGTGACAGTAAATTCGTTACCGGACATATTCCTTGAAAGGGTTCCATGTTGATTGGCCCAGTCATCTGGACTATGTTTTTCATCAAGGGCTCACCCATTTCTCTGGTTGCGTACAACTGCTGGGCAGGATAATGATCAAACTTCAAGGTCCCCCCACTCCTCTCAGTAGCCTCTCTTATAAAAAGCTCGATGGATTCAGTAGTGTAGTGTCCTACGGGCATCTGGCTCATGATCCTGACTGAAACCACCTCTGACTCTGGCGTTGGCGTAGGAGTAGGCGTTGGCGTAGGAGTAGGCGTTGGCGTAGGAGTAGGCGTTGGCTTAGCACAGCCAACAACAGCCAAGCTCACAGCAAGCGCCACAGACAATACCACCATAATTATCTTGTTTCTCATTTAATTCTCCTTTCCTAATCTAAATTTTTTCTCTCAGTCTTTCCTGAGTGCCTCTCCCTCATTTTTTCGCCTCCCTCTTCTCCTTTTCTTCAATGCTTCCTCCACAGCCTTATTGGTAAATTCAGTAACATCTTCACAACCCAAGTATAGGCAGGCCCGCTCCCAGATTGAACGGGCCTACATATTAATGGAGGTTGTAAATGAAAACGGGCTATAAAGCTATAGATAATAATCTGATTCATTTGACCAACTGGTTCCTAATTTCCCTTCTGTTTATCGAGAAACTCCTCCATGGCATATCTTCTCTTCCAGCGATAGAAAGCATAGAAGGAAATACCAAAAGACCCTTCAAATTTATTGTATATTACAGTACCCTAAGCCTGCAGAGCAATCGTGCTAATGACGTATTCTGTGCGGTAAGAAGATAGAAAATTTATGGCTATTTGCACCGGATGCTGGCCACTTGACGCAATCTTATCGTGCAAAGCCGTCCGCTAATGGTAGGTATATTCTTATTCAGATAGGTATGATACTGTAAGTTATTGTTCAGCCGGGTTGAAAAGAAGATTTAACTGGCTTGCTATAACAGCAGAAAGTGATTTTATCCTCCACTTCAACCTCCAATCGCGTTCCCTTGCCTGGTTGTGATTGCAGTGAGAAAGAGCCGCCAAGCAACAGGGCTCTTTCACACATTCCGAGCAACCCCAGCTTACCTTCTCTAACAACAGCATTCACATCGGCAGGTACTTCAAAGCCTCTGCCGTTGTCATTGACACTCAGACAGACCTTATGGTCAACAAAATCAACTTTGACCGCTATCTCTGTTGCCCGGGCATGCTTTCTAACATTGCATAGCGCCTCTTGGGCTATTCGGAATAGAGCCAATTCTGTGTTGGGTGAGAGATGTCTTATAGCACCAGTTGTCACAAAGCGAGTATTTAACTCCTTGCCCAGCTCATCTGTTAGGACTTTTAAAGCTGGCACCAAGCCTAGTCGATCCAGAATGTCAGGGCGCAATTCATAGCTGAAACGACGCACCTGCTCCATTATGCTATAGACCTTAGCCTGCAACTGCTTCAGTGACTTAATGGTTTTCTGCGGCAATTCGTTATTGGCTCTGATTATCGCTTCAATGTCAAGTGAGAGAATTGCTAAATCCTGGACTATCCCATCATGTAGCTCACGAGCAATATATTTCCGCTCCTGCTCCCGGGCTGCGATAATTTCCATGACATAGGATTGCATTTTCTCCGACATCCAGTGATGTTCCTTTACGTTTTCCATGATACTCTGAACTGCCGCTGGCTCACATTTTCTATCATAATCCGGGGCAATGACTCAGCCAAGCCCAACTGTCCCATCCTTTCTTTAAAATTTGCTCATTCTAAGGCAAAGTGTCAAGAGTAAGCCAGCCTTCTTTTAGGGCATGTAACACAGCCTCAGTTCGGGAACTAACACCCAACTTTCTGAAGATATTAACCATATGGGTCCGAACCGTGCGCTCGCTGATAACAAGCTCTCGGGCAATCTCCTTGTTGCTCATTCCTTTTGCTACCAGCTTCAGTATTTCCACTTCGCGGGAGTGCAGAATCCCAGCAGCATTTTTGAACAACGCTTCGCCAGTGAGCAGCTTGCCCAGGGTTTTGTTGGCAGCTCTAAAGTCAAACACTGCTACTCCAGCATGCGCCAAGCGAATAGCCTCAGCTAATTCCCCCAGAGAAGAGCCTTTCATCAAGTATCCTGCTGCCCCCGCTTGTAAAGAAGCAAGTATGTATGACCCGTAATCATAGGCACTGAGCATTAAGATAGCTATCTGCGGAGAGGCTGCTTTAATTTGCTTGGCGGCTTCGAAGCCGCCGATGCCCGGCATAATAACATCGATTATAGCTACGTGTGGCGATAGCTCTATCGCTGTCCTGACGGCTTCTTCGCCACTTCCCACCTTTGCGACGACCTCTATGTCCTTTTCATCCTCCAAGAGCCGACATAACCCTTCCCGGAATACGGGATGGTCATCAGCTACCAAAAGTTTAATCTTCTCCATTACTACACTCTGCAAAAAATCTCTTAATAATACTACAATCACATCAATCTGTCACTAAGGTACTGAACGAGTACACTATATTGATACCACACTGGGAGGAGTGATATACTTATGAGTGACGTCTAGCATGTAGCAAAGTTATAAATTTAAGGGCAATACAGCAATTCTAGAAAGACGAAAGACCGTTTAAAAATGTAGTTGCCCAATTTATTGGGCAACCGTGCCTGATAAATTGGGCAACTACAAAAATCTGGGGTGAAAGGCTTCCAAGATGCCCAAAAATGAACGGAAAATCAAAATTAAACAGTCTCAAACATGTTGGGAGGTGAAACTATGGAAATATTCCCATTCGCCACAGCTAAGAAGATTTTGTTCGGCACAGGCGCTGTGGAACAGCTTGGCAAGGAGGTAAAAAATATCGGTGCCAGGAAAGTAGCCATCATAACTGATGAAGTGATTAAAAAAGCTGGGGTACTTGATAAAGTAACCAATGTACTGAAAAAAGCTGGCCTTGATTGTGAGATTTGGGATAAAGTAGAGTCAGAGCCCTCGGTAGAAGTTGGTGAAGCAGCAATACAATTCACCAGGGAAGGAAAATATGATGGCGTAATCGGGCTTGGCGGTGGCAGTG
>Ga0307378_10004968_pt1 | contig 18703 bp, 50 predicted proteins | sample UN1MG_FD_202238 | JGI IMG/M metagenome (GOLD analysis project Ga0307378, IMG submission 202238) | Soil microbial communities from Risofladan, Vaasa, Finland - UN-1 | ecosystem: Environmental > Terrestrial > Soil > Coastal area > Acid sulfate soil | place: Finland: Risofladan, Vaasa | collected... | reverse complement strand
GTTAGGCACAATTAAAAATTTTCAACCTTATCTTCAATATCTTGTTCTAATTCTTCTATGTCAAATCCTCTTTCTTCTGCCCAATTAATAAAGGATTGGTACTGTCCTACTTCGTTTAAGTAGTTTAACATTTCTTGTGCAATTTCTTGTAAGTCCATAATATAAATTTTTAAAAGATGCCTAACAATGTATATAAATAATGGCTCGGCATCGTTATTGCCATTATCTATGTTTGCGTTTAGTCGCCACTATTCATATACTCACCGTTAGGCGTAATGTTAATACCCATACGCCCGACACCAATTCGGTAATGACTTTTTATAATCTTCCAAACTTTGCACAAATGTTACATGACAACAATCATTACAAAAAGCACCTCTATCACCACACGCTTGTTGGCAAAGTTCGTTATAACCTCGTGTATATCCACTGTATGTATTACCTACATTTTTACTACCACATTTCTCACAACGAGAAACACTACGCCTAACATTGGTTTGTGGCAAGTGCGGCTGACGTGGTTTAACCAGCTTTAGTAATTCTAATAATCTTTTGTACATATTTTCAAGTTTTGTGTTTCAAAATCCGCACCTGACCACAAGCCAAGTGACGTTATAAACAATAAATAAAATTATCTTCTAGCTATCAATGTTCCAAAAGATAACCCACCAATAGCACACATTGAAATAGACAATAAAACTAAATGACTATTCCAAAATACAGGCATTAATAATAAACCAGGTATAATTAATAAACTTAATACTGATAATGTTTTATTGTCTAACTTTTCCATAATAATTTTATTTAAATATTTATAACAACAAATATACAACATTTTTATCAAACAAAAAAATTAATTTGAAACTTTCTACCAAAAACGTTGTATATTTGCAACCGTTAGCAACAATTTGACTGAACAATCTCCCAATTTGGATATTTATCTTTCAAGTGTTGCATTAAACGTTCTTTTGTTGCTCTTTGTTGTATTAATATTTTGTTCCCACGTTTTATTTCTACTGTTGGAAATCCTTCGTACTTTTTAAAAAAACTGTTGCTAACACCAAATAAAACAAATAGCTGGTCTTGTGCTATTTGTGGCGTTAATTCTCCGTTTTTAACTTTTTCTAAAATTGATATTGTTTCTGTTTTCATACGCTACTTGTTTTATTTTTATCCGTTAGCAACAATAAAAATTATTACTTATAGTATTTATTGTAGTATTCTTCACCTACTTGCTTTTTTAAATACTCATCAGCATCCATTCCGTATAAATCATAATCAGTCAATTTATCTGTGTTGCTATTCCACATACCAATAAAAGCAAGTATCAAAGCAAGTAATATTATTAAAGCTATTGTTATTCCTATCCATTCCATAATTTTAAAAGATTGCTAACAACGGCTATAAGTTATTGCTAAGTCCGTTGTTTAATTCAAAGTGTATTTATTATCGGCAACACCTCATAGCCGTATTCCGTTATAATACAAAGGTACTAAAATTATTGATATTACCAAATTAATCCTCACAAATCATACTAAGAAATTCAACCGTCTGGGTATATCCACTAAAAACGACTGGTACTTCCTTTTCATTTTCTATATGGGTTAATACAACCCACTTACTAAAAAAGAACAGGAACGGTTTGCGTATACTTACTTCAAAATGGTCTTTATCGTGTTGTGAAATTTGGAAATCTCTTCTACTGGTCATAACTTAAAATTCTTCACTATTTGTTCTGGTGTTAATTCTTTACTGGCTGATACACTAACAGTCTCTAATTTATTATATTTTGGGTGTTGTCTATGTCTGAAAGTATGTAGCACTCGCTCATCTTGCTTATAGCTCCCCATATACTGCCACCCTTCACCATTGTTAACAGCAATGGACGGTTCTTCTAACCCTTCGTTCAGGGGATGGTTCGATAACCATTCCCACATATAATCCCATTCAGCTGTATCTTGTTTAATTAATATTAATTCCATATTAATGTAAAGATACTAATTAATTTTTAATTGTACAATGTTTGGTCACTTTCTTTTTTAATAAACTTGAACCATTCACTATACTTTGGTCGCTCAGATGGATTATAAGTTGACTGAACAGCCTTTGCTTTCTCAAGCTTAATATTATCAAGCTTAGGGTTATTTAAATCTATTAGTCTTTCCATAATACAAAGATAGTAATTAAAAAGGAATCCACCAAATTAATGGTGGATTATTTTCAGATAAATCTATCAAGCACTTCGTATTCAGCTTGGGTTATTACCTCTATACTACGTACTCGTTTGGTAAATACAATGTTCAACTACTTCACTCCAATTCCCAGTTGGGTCTTGCTCTTGCTCAAAGGGGTACATTTCAATTACCTCTTGAATTTGAGTAGCCGTTACTTTTAGTTTCAGGCTATCAGCTACTTGTTTAACATCAGCTTCATCTATCGTGTTTGTTTCCATAATACAAAGATAATCAAATTTATTTAAACTCCAAATTTTTGTTTGATATTCTCATTAAAGATAACTTCACCCTTTTTCAGTTCAGCTTTAACCTTCTTAACAAGCCCTTCAAGTGCCTCAACACCCTTTGGTGTTGCTAATAGCTGTTCAATAGTATGACCTTTAAATCCCCATGACTTAAACGCATCACTATTAGGTACACCCCATACAATATTAGTTACCATAGCTTTTGCCAACTTCTTATTGAATTTAGCCAAATCCTTTTCATTTGCTTTAGCACTAACCAACTCATCAATAAAGTGTTCAAGCGTCATATCAATACTCATACTATGATACTTTATTGGTGGCATAGCCTCACAATGCTTTTCAGCCTTTTTCAATAGTTCACGCATACCTTCATAAGCATTATAAAAGGTACTACCACCTCTACCATCATTTTTAGCATAGGCAACACATATACCATCAACGTATACATCTGCCATAAACATTGTAGTTTCCTCACTAAAAGCAAGGTTAATCTTTAACTTCTTTAATTCAATTTTCATATGATTAGGTTTATTGGTTTAGAATACAAATGTAAGTAAAAGAATTGAGACTACCAAATTTATTATCAAATTGTGAGTGTTTCCATAATAGGTGCTTTAAAAATAATAATAGCTGTTTTCTCACCCCACCTATCAAATTCCCTTTTTTTCACAATAGCTATTTCTTCATCCAGTTGTTTTTGAGTTTCCCCTTTACCAGTAGATAACCATTCGTTATCCTCATTTAAAATAATATAATCAAATTTTTTCATTGGTTGTTTGGTTTATTGGTTGAGTACAAAGATAGTCAATTAAATTGAACTACCAAATTTATTATCAAAGAAAAGTAGGTAAGTCTTGGGGTCTTGCGATAAATCGCTTTATGCCGTCTTGCTTACAACCCTACTTTTATATCTTAGTCTCTACTTCTGAAATCTCCTGTAAAGGTATTCATAATCTCTTCGGTTTGTTCACAAGCCTCTTCAAGCGTATCAAACCATCCTACACTCTTTACTCCATCAACCTCGTTTTTCAGGTCTTTAAAGGTTTCACTACCATCAGACCATTCAGTATGTTCTTCGATAATAGTCCATACCTTAAAGGACTTTTTCAGTACCTTCCGTTTAGTTTTCTTTTTGGTTGCCATTGGTTGTTTGGTTTATTGGTTGAATACAAATGTAAGTAAAAGAATTGAGACTACCAAATGATAGTCTCAAATTATTTACCAACAACCAGGTCTCAATTCAACCTTTGTTTTAATCCAATCAATTACTTGTCCAGCGTAATAGCTTGTAGTCAAGTCATTCAAAAAGTCATCTAACTTTCTATGTGCATGATTATCATCTGCTGTAACTACTCCACGTGTCCATTCCTTTGCATTACTTTGGTTACTACTTCGTCTTGTACCAGTACTCATATCCCATTCCTTTCCGATAACCACAATTACCTTTCCTGTTATCTCAACGGTAATAATACCGCCTTTACAATACTCACCTATTTTCCATGTTTTTGTTTTCTTAGCCATAGTATAGTGTTTTTTAGTGTTGGTTTATAAATACAAATATAGTAATTAATTTGATACCTCCAAACTTAATTTGATATTTCTTTTCATATTCCTACTTAGCCACGTATAAGTCTTATCCTCAATAACCTCAAACATATCATTATAAGCAAAGTAGTTATTAGATACAAGTTCGTTATTACTTTTCCTATACATATGAACACAAGCGTTCTCATCACCCTCTTGATAGTTTACATAGTAAACAAAATCAGTTGTCTCTAAGGCTCTGTAATAGTAACCTAACCATGTTTTATATCTATACTTCATAGGATTAGTTAGTGTATGAAGAGATATGTTTTCCCCCTCCTAATTTTCGCAATTCTTTATTTATTATTCTTATTTCCGATAAAACCCATTCCTTCCATTCTTTCTCACTCTCTACATCATAAGTTGCTTCTAATATACCAAGTTCTGTATCTAATTCTTCAATTCTGTTTTTGTTTTTCATAATTGGTTATTGATTAGAGTACAAAGATAGTAATTAATTTGATACCACCAAATTTAATTCCAACCTTCTTTTACTTTTTGTGGTTTACCACCAATCAATTGCCAGTGTTCAAACCACTCACCCCACTCGCCACGCTTACTTCTACTTACGCTTATGGTATCTTCTAAATTATCTTTTAAGTGTTGTTTAAGGTTCTTTTTAAGTTCTCGATATGTATTATAAGATACACTCCTATGAGCATTTTTCTTACCATAGCTATCACGTGCTTCACGTTGAGTATCGTGTGTAATAATAGTTACTTGTGGTTTAAATTTTGACATGTTTTTTCTTTTTAGGTTTTAATGTTGCGAACAATGGCTTCATACTAGGTACAACTTCTTTACCACCTGTCGTGTAAGCCACCTCTCCCCTTCGTGTAGAAGAACAGAATAGAGGTGTGCCCCATTGTTCGTTGTCTTTTACATTAATTAAAAGGATTTCTCCTTCCTTAAGTTCGGGGTGTGTCCAGTTTTTATTCATACGGATGTTTGTTTTTTTTTAGGTTTCTTTTTATATGGCATCATTGTCCAATCATCATAGTCCTCTCGCTGTGAAACTCTATCCATTTCATTCTCTGCCTCGCTTAACGCTTCGGATTCCGTTCTCCCTTCAATTATCCACTTGTCTATGATTTTGTTGTCCTCGTCATAAACTCTCACTATCCAATTTTTGGTTTTCATAGTTATTTTGGTTTAGAATACAAAGATACAAAAATAAATGATACCACCAAATTTATTTTAATTGGTTAATCAGTTTCTCAACGTATAGTGTATCTTCTGCATAAGAGTTACCTAAGTATTGTAAATACTCTTTTCTAGTCTTTATCTTATTTAGATAGGTTGCTGAATAAAAGGCATAATCAAGTACGCTCTCTCTCCACGTATTATAATAAGCATAACCATTCTGCTCACCATTTTGTGTCGTTGGTCTTGAGGTTGATATTTTCATACCAAACATGTTATTATTCTCCCTGAATAGCTTAGAGGTGAAATGATTGCTTTCATGTTCAGCTTGAACCATTACAATATCAGGGTATTTTACATTAAGCTGTTCTAAATAATTCTTAAGCTTATCCTTTGTAAAGACATCATTATCTCTTAGTATAATTGCTTTTGTCTCACTACTTATCAATTTGATTTCATTTACATTTCTAAACGTTACAAATATAAGTGTTAGTGAAATTATGAGTGTTAAGGTGATAATCACCCCAATTGCTTTAGGGGTAATATTTTCATACTTAAGCATTTCTCTATTAAATTTATATATCATGGTATATTGGTTTAGATTACAAAGATACGACTTATATATTAAATATCCTAATAAAAGAAAAGAGGCTCTATTGCTAGAACCTCTCACTTAACACTAGGCTACCACCCCATTGTGTTATTAACCAACTAAAAATCTATTTTACAAGTGTTGCTTTTTCGTAGTAATACTTTATCCAAGGTTGGATATTCACAAAGAGTTCTTCAATCGTGTGTGTGCTTATCTTATTACTATAATTATTCGTTTGGTAACCTGACTCAGATAATCTCTTTGTGAATATCTTAAAACCACATGGTGTATTTAAATCCTCTCTTTTGCTTCTATCAGTTATGATTTCATAATCGATTTCCATTGCTATTTCATGCCTATCTGTTTTTAACGACTTGTGTGTAATATAAATTCTTGGGTAAAATGTTTTAGCCATAACGTAGTTAGGATTTTTTCTCAATGCGTTTTCCATATTAGTCTCAGCAAAAAATCCCATCTTACCAAGTGCCTTGTTCAACTTCTTTACATCACTATCCATTTGAACCTTTATACGATTAAGCCAATAGGTTTTTAGTGCTGTATTCTCATTAACTACTCTTTGCTTATCGGCAACATCACTTACAATAGCTGACATATCAAAGGCTCCTTTACCACTAGCTTTTTTCTCAGCTTCACATTGAACATTCACTTGTACAAGTTCAGCTACAAGTCCTTCAATTAGTTTTTCTTGATTAGGTGTTAACTTTTTTTTCATTGATTTTGGTTTAATTGGTTTATGTTGAATACAAAGATAGTAATAATATCCTAACTACCAAATTATAATTCAAAAATGTTTTCTACATCATAATCGGCATCCCTCTCACTGAATTCAAAATCTCCAGCTACATCAACAGCCTTTTCTTTAGCTTCTTTTTCATTCTTCGCCTCCACTTCAATATCTCTACTTGAGTAGCTTGTTCGGGTAACAGTAACATTAAATTTTTTCATAGGTAGTGTGCTTTCTGAAAGTTCTTGCCATTCTTTAATTGTTTTCTTTTTCATAGTAGTCTAGTTAGTAATAGGTTTTAATGTAAAGATACAAATTATTTTTTATCCTTCCAAACCTTCTTTTCAGGACTCACATTTAATAGTAAATCATCTTTATCTAACAACCCAGCATCAATACCGAATTTAGTAAGTACTTCTGCCTCTGCTGAATGATGTTTAAATAACTCACCCCTACTTGCAATAGCTTCACCCTTTTTATCAAGGATTGCAGCGTGTAGTTTTAGTTTAAGACCTTCAATGTAATTCCAAAGTTTTTCTTCGTTTGTTAGTAGCATTGTATTGTGTTTTAGTGTTGGTTTATAAATACAAAGATAAGTAAAAGAAATGAGACTACCAAATGATAGTCTCACTATTTTTATGTGGTACACTCTAATATAAAGGTAACTACAAATTTGTTTTTACCTACCTTTAATACAAGCACTTCACTACCCTCATAATGTCCATCAGTGTTTTGTAGGTTTTCTAAAAAGGTATCTACAAAGGCATTGACTTTCTTTTCTCCCTTATAGTTTTTAGTTCTCTTTTCAGTATCATGAAGTATCATTTCTAGTGTCGATTCAAAACCACGTTTAAGTGCTTCTTCGCTAGTGTACTCATCACCGTTGTTTCCATTAATATCTTCATCGAAATCAAGCATTTCGATAAATTTACCAACAGTCTTGTCAGTAACGATACCTTGTTCAATTGTTCTGTGTGTTGTTGTACTCATTGGTTGTTTGGTTTATTGGTTTATACAAAGATAGTAATTATTTTGATACCACCAAATTTAATTCCATCATTCCTATTAAATAAATGGCATCCAGCAATCCTAATCCACTCAATGCGTATGAGTCTACACCATTATTAAAATACACATTATCCCTATCAATAGCTATAATGTCATTATTAGCTTCATCCTCAAAACCATTCTCTAATTCAACCCTCTTCTTACCCAAGTGCTTACGTAGTTCTTTAATAACCTCAGCTTTTAGCTTACGCTCTTTCTCTCCAAATATGCGTGATTTTGATTTACCCATTTGTTTTATAAGGTTTAAGTTTAATTCCAAGTATCAGGGCAATATCAACACAATTATCTGCCATAGCATTAAAACCCTCTCTACCTTCATCGGTTGAGCAATCCCACGTTCCATCAAGTCCTTCCTCACATGAACTTCTTAGTGTATCTAATAGTTCTTTAAGTTGCTTTTGTTTTTTGGTTAACTTTTTCATTTGTTTGTGTTTAATTGGTTAGAGTACAAAGATAGTTAATTTATTGATACTACCAAATTTAATATTTAGGGTTTGGTACATAATGTAGTAAAAAATTAGTGTTATATTTCCCACCTGAACACTTACCACATGAACTTATACGTCCACCACTTATTCTCTTATGTCTTTTATGGGTAGTACCACAACCTTTACACTCAGCTATATATTTGCTTTCAGGTGTTGTTACATTATCACCATAACAACGTTCATCCCTACAACCTACTTCTCTCGCTTTAGCTTTCCATACTTCATCGTGTCCATGGTTAACATTACATAAGGCATGAGCAATCTCATGTAAGGTAGTATCTTTTACTTGCGCTTCATCATTCAAAAATACAAGGTTTTTAGATAATCCAATCGTCTTACTATAATGAGCGCAATATCCAAACCTACGTTTGGCATTGTCAAATTTAAATGTCCAACCTTTGGCTATTAAGCCATGTTTAGACATTAATTCAATTACTAAATTTTTTGCTTTGGTTAGTTCCATTGGTAGTTAGGTTAGTTGGTTAATGTTAAGGCAAAGATACAAAAATAAATGATACTACCAAATTTATTTTAATTATTCTTTTTATTATACTCCTCAAGGATTTTCTTATACTCAGCCAAAAGTTCATCATACATACCCAAATTGGCTACCTTTAATTTATTCAGGTTAAACCCAACATTGGTATCCTCAGGTTTCTTAGTACCAAACTTAATACCCCTTATTGCATTCTTAATATTCTTAATGTAGAGTTCTTCTGATGATAGATACATATAGTCTTGATTTAGTTATTAAATTGTTGTTATCTGCACATAAATACAAAGATAGTAAAATTATTTTAATCACCAAATTTATTTTTATAAATGTGTCGTGTATGCACATCCTAAACACTCTATATAAGCCTTCCCACCTTCCTTTACAGCCACTTGTTCAGGTGCGAATAACATCCATTCACTTCCACCACAATCAGGGCATGTACAGTCTCCTAGACGTTCCTCAAGGGTTATATCCTGTTTAGGATAGACATGCTGCATTACATCCTTAATAGGTTTCAATACAGCTTGATAAAATTTAGGTTCTGTTTTACTTGTTGGCTGTCCACATACAAGACATCTATGTTCCCAACTTGGCTCATGTGATTCACAAGCATTACAACGTTCATTTTTAATATCAGCCCTTACAGTTTTACTAAAGGTTTCAATCATATCGTATACCCCTTGTACACCGTCTCGCTCATAAGCTTCTTCACATAGTGTGGTAATGTGTTTTAGTTTTCTCATAGTTTTATTGGTTTAGAGTACAAAGATAGTAAAAATAATTGAACCACCAAATTATTCTTTACTATTATCAATTATAGTCCAGTAATGGTCATACCACTTATCAAATACCTTTTGGGCCTTTGCTGTATACATACCACAGTCACTCTCTTCATCCCAACGAGTTATCTTCTTATGGTCCATATCTTTAACTCCGAAGACTTCCAATAATTTCTCTTCAGCCAAATCACAGGCTAATTTTACTTGATTGATTTTCTTTTTCATATGTTATATAGTGTTAGTTAGTGTATGTAGTACACAATTGTGTACATAATTGTTATTTAAGGTGTACGTACCCTATAAAGTAGTCACTCAGGTTGTCAAGTTCTTGGTTATTCACTTCATCCATGAACTCACTCAATTCATATACCCCCACATTTTCATCCTTTCCATCTTTTCCACCACGTTCAAGTTTTTCATGTACTTCATTCAATAATGTTGGTACATCCTTATAGGTTTGGTTCTCGATAGCCTCACAAGTCTTACGAACATCGAAGTAAACAACTGGTATTAATATGATAAATGTTTTCATTGATATTGTTTAGTATTGATTAGAGTACAAAGATACAAAAAGAAATGACACTACCAAATGATAGTGTCATTATTATTACTAACTTTCAAATAAATTAAATTTCACTGCTTTAAACCCTTTAGGTTTTTTACTCTCCACGCTAATAACATCTCTTGCCCAACTCCCAACAAGTTTTCTGTTTCCTTCACCCCCGAAATCTCCCCCACCTAAACCGTTCCCTTCGCAAGTTAATAAAGGTAAAGGGTGAATTTTCCAACCTTCCTTATCAGGTATAGCTTGTTTATCAACAAAAGTCTTTTTAGTGTGATTAACAATAAAACGGCTTTCTATAAACGATACCTTCTCTGTTGGGTTTACCTTTGTTTTATCCTCACAGCGTTTATATAAATTATTTTTCCTACCTTCACATGGTTCGGCATAATCCCCAGCCCATACTACACGTTGAGGGTTATTTTTAATTTGTGATTCAAATGTACCAACAAAATCATTACCCACCCAACTATGTTCCATTAATTTAAGACCATTGCTAAAGTCATGTGAATACATCCATGTCTTAACTGTTTTTTTGTTTTTACCGAGTACAATCGGTTTGTAATACTGTCCCATTATTATATTGTTTTAGTGTTGATTAGAGTACAAAGATAGTAAAATTATCTTAACTACCAAATTTAATTTACAGCAACTCCCCACTTCTTTTTATATATCTTACGATAAGATAAAGGATAACCTGAATTACCCCACGCTACATACTCATCCTCAAAATCACTCAGGTCGCCATTCACTAACTTTTTATAACTCTTATAAGCATCTTTAATAGCTTGAGCCTTAGTAGATATGTCAGGGTAAAATCCAAACATATTATTCTTAGGGTCTCCAATGTAGATTACATATAAAGGTTTGTTACCATATTTCATTGCATTAACACGTTCCTTAAATTCTTTGAAGGTAACTGGCTGTCCCTTTACTATCATTCCCATAGCCATTAATTTCCCCTCAACCTCTAATCTCTTTTGACGCTCCTCGTTGCTTTCAGCATATAGGTTGCGGTCAGCTTGGTTTTGTAGATTAAATATTTTCATTGTATCTTAGTTTAATAGGTTGCTACAATATGTAGAGTGTAATTTCTCGCATCTTCAGTACCATCATCGTTACTCATAAGAGCATTGATTAAAATAGGTTCTTGGTTAGTTAATACGGTTTTATTCGTAATACTAACAAACTTAGCAACGTTATGGTCTTTAATAGCTCTTGCTATTTTATTAGTAAGGTCTTCTTTTTTACCACAACTTATAATAGCTACCACTTGGTCTCCATCTCCATCAACTTCAATAAGGATAGCGTTTGATTTTTCAGTTAAATTTGTTCTTACATTCATAGTGTTTGTTTTATTGGTTGAGTACAAAGATAGTAAAATTATTTAAACTACCAAATCTTTAATAAAATATATATACTCTATTAGTGTCCCATTCGCTTTAGCATCCAACCACTCATCTGAACCCTCCTCAAGACTACAAGCTGTACCAACAATAGGGGTGAAATAGGTATCTCTCCAAAATATTAACCCTATTGAGGATACATCCACGTCATCGCTCATATCAATAGGTATTTCAATAGTCACCACCTCAACATCATCGTAGGTACATCCTAACTCAAATGCTATTGCGAATTTCAACTCATCAATTTGATTCAGGTATAAATTACATCTCTCTTCAAGTACAACCTCACCGTCAACTTTGAATAGTATTGTCTTTCGCTTTTCCATAATCCAGTTTTAATGTTAAATCAGTACGCTCTTTTTCTTTTACACAACTTCCATTCTTTCTCCACTTACAGGATACATATCCATCGTGTAGTTTTGGATTCCCCCAAATAGGGTCTTTAACCAAACCTACTATTATATTATCCATAGGTAACCATCTCAGGTCTTTAACCTTATACCCTTGTATAGTCTTTTTTATATGTTTCAGGTTTTCTTCCATTGTACAAAGATATGGATTAAAAAGAAACCACCAAATTAATGGTGGTTATTTTTTAATTATTCTTTTTAATGATTGTATCTGTTAAAGGTACAAATTTATTGCTATCATCTTCTGCAACAAACCATTTACCATTATCAAACAGATAATTCCATTGCTGTTTTTCAGTCGGCAACCCTTTAAAGGTTCTTGCCTTTTGCCCCTTTTCTTCTCTATCCCTTCCATAGGCAAGACATTGTGGGGTCTTCCTACTATCAAATCCATCAAAGCCAATCTTCTCACCAATGTTTTCATTTAGGATAGATAGGTTACCCAAAGCAATGAGTTCCATTACTTTTTCTTTTGTATTGTAGGTTGTCTTTAGGATTTTACCATTATTCGCTGGGTAACCATCCCAATGACAATAAATTGTTTTACCGCCATTCTTAGTTGTTTTAATTGAAATTGTGCTTCGTGTTGCCATGGTGTTTATTTTAGTATTGATTAGAGTACAAAGATAGTTAATTTATTTTAACTACCAAATTTATTTAGTTTATATCTTTACCTTCTTAAAGTGTAAGCACCATAATGTCCCTTGGTTTCAAAAGCAAATACTATATCTTTAATAAAAGCATCAATGTTATCTTTGGTGATATTGTCTATTTCCAAGCTTACCCATCCATAGTTATCTTTTTCATCAATAATCCTATTATGTTCTCTCAACTCATAAGCAGCATGCCATTGTATTCGTTTGAGATTATATTTCTTCTCTAAACGTTTAGCGTTTTTATTGTCAACCATAAGACTTGGTGAGTAATAACTAATAACACCCTCACCATTAACATAAAACTTATGTGCGTTATATTCATCACTTCTGTGGCTTATAACTACTTCTGTAGTATCATCCCAATCTGTTATACTACAATGTCCAATAACAAAACTCTCTTTAATCTGTCTGATTAATTCAAGTAAAAAAGCTTTGTTCTCTTTTAACTTAACTAAGTTAAATCTGCTATTTTTAATAAATAAATTTGTCATGATATATGGTTTTATTGGTTTATAAATGCAAAGATAGTAATTAATTTGATACCACCAAATTAATCCTCATAAAATTGTTCTATATTTATTTTCTTCATATTAGGGTATTTGTCATAAACAGCGTAACATATCTTATTTAACTCCGCTTGATTCCATAACCCAAACATATCACTACCACTAAAATGTAGAGTAGGTTTAATCTTGAAGGCTTTAGCCACCATTTCAGATACGTGTGGTTTAGTCTTACTAAATCCTAAACTCATAAAAAACTTTTCATCATCCTCATTAAAGTCCTCGACCCAAAAGGTACATGTTCTTGGTGCTTTGCTTACAAATTTCATAATATTTGTGTTAGTTGGTTTCCGTATGCCCAATGACCGTTATCTAAATTTACAACTATTTTCCTTCCTTCTTTTACTGTATCCCAATCAACTGACTTAATAGGTCGCCCATTCTTACACCCTTCTCTACAAATTTCAATATCTTCAATTATAACTTCCTTTGGTTGGTCTTTACCCCATGAACCACGCCACATTACTTTATCACCTACTGTTAATTTAGTCATTATATATGTTTTAGTGTTGGTTATATTACAAAGATACAAAAAGAAATGATACTACCAAATGATAGTGCCATTATTATTATTATTACACCTTTAATTCCATATCAACACTATACCCTTCATCGTTAAAATTTGCCATCCATTCGGTTACCAATTTTCTTGCTTCACTCTTGTCAAGCATAAACTCGTCTTGCACATAAGGTGACGCACCAAACATATTTGTTGCTCCGCTTTCTCTCAATTCATTAAGGTAATTAAATACCTCTACTTGCTGTTCTGTTAATTTAGTCATTATATATGTTTTAGTGTTGGTTATATTACAAAGATAGTTAATTTATTTTAACTACCAAATTTATTATTCATCCCAATGCCATCCCCTGAAAAAACTAACTCTAACCTCACATACATTACCCATTCCATAAGCCTTTATCACATGACCCTTACTCTTAAGTTTACGCTCAACTTCTAATCGTGATTTGTTTGATTCAAACTCAATGTAAATTCGTGAATCTCTCCCATAGGTCTCATTAGATATTTTATCATGGTCTAAATCTACCCCCTTAAAATACACTGGGTCTATCTCTTCCAAATCTTTAAATAATTGTTTTTTTGATTTCATAGTGTTTGATTTAATTGATTATTTTATATAACCCTCTATCTACACTTCCTATACTGTCAAACTTTTTACCATCCGCTATCTCCCCTTCAAATGTCCAATTAGGTGTTACTCTTGGATTATATCGTATCCTATTTGTTTGTTCTAAATCATCGAACTGTGTAAAACCTTCTTTGATAACACTTATCTTATCACATAGCACCCACGCACATACAGTCTTATTAGCACCGTCAAATATACCCTTAGCCACCTTCTTAAAGTTTTTCAGGATACAACCCTCTAAGATAAGCTGTGTATCTGTTGGTACGTGATATTCTATTCTACCATCAGGGTATTCAATCTTCCACTTCATGTAGTTCTTTCCCTGTCCTAAGTTGAAACGTACTCTTATCTTCTTCATGGTTGGTTGGTTTAGATTACAAAGATAGTAATTATTTTGATACCACCAAACTTATTTTTTGAAAAGCTTCGCTATTGCTTTCTCTTTGTCGATACTCTCCTGTACTTCCTTCGCTGTCAATAGGTGAGCATACTGAAACTCCCATGCATCCATTAATGGTAGATGTACCAATTCAACAGGTTTCATAGAGGCTACCATATATTCAGCATATCCATCTGCAACAGCAAAACGGATAACCTCACCCACGTTCTTACCATTAGGGTTATACGTTTGTAACTTCCCCTTTAAAGCCTTTATATACTTCTTACATTCATCCTGATACTTGTCTATATTACTAAAGTCAAGGTTAGGTTCTTTAATATCACTTGGTGGATTGAAAATCTTTGCCATTGTGTTTTAGGTTTAGTGATTATTTATTGAGTAGTTTAAAGATACGTTCAAGTTCAGCAATATCCTTCTTCAAGTCCTTTATCTGTTTAACACGTTCATCAAAATCATTAGGTTCTGTAAGTGTGTCATTATTTAATACCCACTCCATACGTCTCAAGCATAGATTAATAGCTGCTCGTTTTTGTAAGTCTTTCATAGTGTTTTAGGTTTAGTATTGATTTATACAAAGATACAAAAAGAAATGACACTACCAAATGATAGTGTCATTATTATTTAAGATATTTTTTCACTCGGTGATAACCATTCCTTCTCCACTCTGTTATTCTCTTCATCTACCATACCATTCTTAATATCAGTACATACAAGTATATTAGTCTTGAAAAATGCATTGGTCAGTCCATCACCTAAACATAATTGTTCGTTATTAATGTTATGTCTGCTTTCAATAGACAGCATCTTGTACATGGCTTCTTGTACCATTTCAAGTCTCCGTAGTAACTCCGCTTTGGTTAATTCAATGTTTCTCATGGTTCTTTGGTTTAGTATTGATTAGAGTACAAAGATAGTAAAAATATTTGAACCACCAAATATTATACATGATATTTTTCTTTTAAATAATCTACTAAATCATTTTGCCATTCAGTATAAAACATGTTATCCTCTTTTACATACCATTCACTTCTACCATACTTAATACAGATATGGTCATCCATCCATAGCTCTGCATCGTTGTCAGGGGTATCATTAACCCTCGTACCGAACTCCTTTAAAAAGGCTGTTACTTCTTGTTTTGTTGCTTTCATTGTGTTTTAGATTTAGTATTGATTAGAATACAAAGGTAGTATAAATGCTGGATAATCGTGCAGACTATAAGTAACACTAAAAATAATTGTAAATAAATTTGGTGGTATCAAAAATTTTAGTACCTTTGTATTGTCGATTGGACGTGACGGTTACCAAAAGTAAGCGGGAGGTATACTCCGACCTACCCGTATGTGAACTTTTCATTTTTACAAAAAAGCCGTAACTACAAAGATACGAAAAATAATGATACAACCTAATTATATGCAAACTATTTTCCAATTTTTTTTACTTTTGGTCTTAACTACCTTAAAGGTCTCTATAGAGTCATCCCAATCTAAAAACGCTTGAGTACCCTCAGTTACCTCTTTCTTAGTGAATTTATTACTAAATTTAACTGAGTATATCATCTCACCGCTTACAACCTCAGAGGTAACGTAAAGTCTTTGAAGAGTGTTAAAAACCCGTTCCGTATAGTTCATTGTATATTAGATTTACTTGATTTGTACGAAGGTAAGCTATTTATTTGAGACTACCAAACTTTTCTTCACCTTATTATAACACTTATCTAATTTATCTTCTATTACCCTTTCGTAATCCCTATCAAATGTCTCATTCCAAAACTCACCCTTTCTATTCCAGTCTTTTAATGTTTCCAAAGTTAATCTCTTATTCAATTTGCTATTGTGATAATCACTATCACTATGTTGTTTAAGATTATCGTATACCCCTGTGCTATCAACTAATAGTTTATTCTCTAAGATAACAACTACATGCTCAACAATAGCAAATTGATTACCGTATAAATCGTACCTATCCTCACCATAGGTTTTCCATACCTTAATACGATAATTAAGCCCCTTTATACTATTCGTGATAACTCCTAATTTTGGTTTTAAACCAAACCTCTTAAGAGTACTATATAGATACTCAGCAAATATACCACAACCACCTGAATTGATAGTAGGTATCTTCTCATTGATAGTCTTGTAGTTATGGTATAACTTATTGGCTATCTCGTAAGTCTTAACGTAGCTGTCTATTTCACTCATTTTGATTATTGATTAGAGTACAAAGATAGTAATTAATTTGATACTTCCAAACTTTTCTTAACCTTTATTTTACTCATAACCTTATCTAACTTTTTGATAGTATCTTCAACCTTAATAGCAAAGCCACTACTAAAAGCAAGTGTATTATCAGCCCCTTTGCCTGTCATTTTTTTATACTTTAAACCTATTATAACACCTTTACCCTTTTTACCCTTTTCATCCTTAAAACGTAAATCCGTTTCATCCCCACTTATTACCTTAAACCCTTCAAAGGTAGTAGGTATCTTATCAAATACCATTGCTACATTAAACCCTTTATTTAATATCTCAATTGCCTTATCATGGTTCTTTTCACTCCTACTAAAAGTTAAATGGTAATTCTTAGGTAACTCCTTTTCAAACCTTAAATGGTTCTTAGTGTAATCGTAAAATTGGATATTAGGGTATATCTCAAAAATATTCTTTCCCTCAAATACCTTAAACTTTTCATAGGGTATATCAGACGTACCATTCAAACGTATAGTAATTATAGCCTTATCTTTATTCTTAAGATACGCTTTACCTATCTCATTTTTTAATTGATTCAAAAACTCTAATCTACTACTCAAAAAATATTCAGTCTTATTTCGTCTACCTTCCTTTACATTAACATACATACCACCAAACCCACTACCTACTAAACACGCCTCGGCACAACCCTTTGTAGCATGGCTACATACGTTTATACCTTTGCTGTTATCTGTAAAAGGTGACATATATAAGATATAGGTCATATATCCTAATTTTTCACCTTTCATCGTTTTAGTGTTATTCGTAGATAATAACGGTTTTCTCTTAATTTCCATAGTATAGTGTTTTAATTGTTTATTGATTAGAGTACAAAGATAGTCAAATTATCTTAACTACCAAATTTATTCTTAACTATTATTCCATATCGCAATATATTTGGTAGTCTCAAATAAATACCTTATCTTTGTACTGAATCGGTTACCACCATATCTAAAGGATTACAGCCACCACTATTACTGGCTGTGACTACACGTCACTTTTTTAAAAGGTGTCGGTAAGTATACTCCAACCTACACGCTATTCTATTTAAAAGAAAAGCTCGATTTTATTTGGTAGTCTCGTTTATTATCATTACCTTTGCTTTAATGAAGGTTTGGTATGAGGTGCAAATTACTGGAATACAATACCTCGTTGCCAGTAGTCGTTTCTATCCGCAAGGATGGAGCCATGTGGGTCTTCGAATACCCATGTCACCCCAAGAGTAAGAGGATTTGAGGTGGTGGGCCTTCATTTTTAATTTTATTCGTTTTTGCTGCATTTTCCTACCACTCAGCATAACAAACATCTCAATTCTACCACCGTATACACAAAAGTGTACATATACACTCTGTAGAGTATATTTATTGTTATAATAATAACACTATATATAAACTACCGTATAATGAGCCTACTAGATAAATTTAAGAAATTCCTGAGGGGTTGGGAAAAACAAGGGACACATCAACCACTTAATACCTATTGGAGACGATTTAAGTACTTTCCCCTTAATTGGATGTGGACTCTAGGTTCATTATTATTCATAGCTCTCTTTATAAAAAGTGCTATTGTTTATGAATCACCCCTTCTATGGACTGCTACGCTATGGCCACTACTTGCCATGATATATAACTTCGTAGATGAATACTATGAGTTTAAATGGACTATGACTGGCCATAGAAAGTTATCTGCAAAGACATTAATTGGTTACTGGAGATGGTCGTCTACTGCTGTTCTGGTCTATGTTATAATTAGAGTCTTTATCACAGGGTAATAACCCATGTACACAAATGTGTATATTATTACACAAAAGGATATCTATTGTGTATAATACTCTACATTATCTAAATCTAAGATACAATGAAGAAAGTAAAACAATGTAGAGCTAAGCACGGATTTCTTTATAAGGGCCAGTGCCAAGGTTGTTCTGGACATAAG
>Ga0307378_10004966_pt1 | contig 18713 bp, 19 predicted proteins | sample UN1MG_FD_202238 | JGI IMG/M metagenome (GOLD analysis project Ga0307378, IMG submission 202238) | Soil microbial communities from Risofladan, Vaasa, Finland - UN-1 | ecosystem: Environmental > Terrestrial > Soil > Coastal area > Acid sulfate soil | place: Finland: Risofladan, Vaasa | collected... | reverse complement strand
CGGATCCGGAAGGGATTCTCTCCCTTGATCTCCAGAAGGGACGCGATTTCGTTGAAGACGGTGGCTATCTGCTGGTTCTTCATGTTCCTTCCCAGGTCTTGGATACCAATCTTCGATTATCCGGAAGATGATGCGGCGGCTGCAAGGGATTCCGGAGAGGGGTCGGGGGTGAAAGCCATTGCAGCGAAGCTCACGGCGGACCGGGTCGGGTCCTCGTGCCATACCTCGTAGTCCAGGATCGTCCCGCGAATCTTAGGCAGGACGGCGAGCAGGGTCCACAGGGCCGAGAATCCGCAGATCCGGTGCTGGTTCCGCGCACGAGCCCCCGCCTGGAAGAAGGCGGAGGGGTCTCCCGCCGCAAGGGCATCCAGGATTTCCCTGTCATAGGCGCGAAAGTCGGGTTCGAGCGACCGGCCCGTATGGGGATCCCCGAACTTCGGTCCGACGTGCGAGAAGTCGACGCCCGCCACGACGAGCTTCCTTTCCGGCGGCTCGGAAAGCCAGGCGGAAACCGCCCTGACGAAGGAAGCCAGGCCCGGGGCCTCGAGAGGGGAGCGCACTTTGCCGAAGAGATCTTCCATCTGTCCGCACAGGACGGGAAGGATCGGGATCTCTTCCATCGGGAAGAGCCGCTGCAGGAACAGGACCTGGAATTCGAGGGAGTGCTCGTTCCGGTGGGCGAAGTCGTCCGGGGCGAGCGCCTCGCCCGCCGCCTCCCGGATTCGCGCGATCGACTCCCGGTCGGACCGAACCCGCCCCAGGGGAGTCGTGAACGTTTTATCCGTGACGCAGTAGCGGTTCTCGCCGAGAGCGTGGCCGGTCCCGAGAAGAAGGATGGCGGAAGGGGAAAGGGACCGGATCGACCGGTACGCTGCACCGTAGGTCCGCTCCGCCACCCGAAGGTCGATATGGGGGGCCGCCAGCGCGCAGGGGGTCCCGGGAAGGGGATCTGCGGGGGAGGCCGGGAGGGTGAGGATTCGGTCGAGCAGGGTGGTAAGCTCTTTTCGGTCCGCGGGGTAGGAATTCCCCGCGAGGGCGGCGGCCCTCTCGGGGTTTTCCGAGAACTCCCGGACGATTCGTTCCTTTGCCTCGCGGTACTCCTCCGTCTGCAGAATTCCCAGCCGGGAGAGATCCTCGACGATCCGCTCCGCTTCCGTCCGCAGGACGAGGGAGCCGCCGTGATGTTTCATCATGACGATCTGCAGGTCACCGATCGTGGAGGACCCGTTGAAAAGCGGCAGGTAGGGGGCGACCTGCGCGGTAAGGGCGGTGTTCGGTGTGGCGATCCCGAGCGGATCCCGGACGACGATTACGTCCTGCTCCTTCAGACGCACGGTCAGAAGGTCGATGTCGGTGCGAAGCGCGGGAAGGGCTTCCATGGGCATTCATTGTACCGCCTGTCATCGATATCGGGTATCCGCCGCGAAAACATCTTTCTTCTCCGCCTTTCCCGCAGGGAGGAGGGTGCTCCCGGGGAAAGGAAAGGAAAGGAAAGGAAAGGAAAGGAAAGGAAAGGAAAGGAAAGGAAAGGAAAGGAAAGGAAAGGAGATGAGACAGCAGCGGCGATTAAGGATGGCGAGAGGGAGCCGTACCGCCTGACACAGCCGGTACCCCTTAAGGGTCGGGGAAGCGGTACGGCTCCTTCCCGGTTACGCCGCTTTTACCTCCGACGTGCAGTGGCCGCACCGCGTCGCCTTGATCGGGATGGTCGACAGGCAGAGCGGGCACTCCTTGGTCGTCGGCTCGGCGGGCGGAGCCTCTTCCTCCTTCTTGAGTTTGCCTAACGGGCGTACGACGAAGAAGAAGATGGCGAAGGCGATGATGAGGAAGCTCACGATGGTGTTCACGAACAGCCCGTAATTGAGCGTGACCGCTCCCGCCTCCTTGGCCGCGGCGACCGTCGCGAAGGGGCCGGCGGTGGTTCCTTCCTTGATCACCATGAAGAGGTTGGAAAAATCGACGCCGCCCAGCAAAAGACCGATCGGCGGCATCAGGACGTCGGCGACCAGCGACTTGATGATCACCCCGAAGGCGGCGCCGATGACGATTCCGACCGCCATGTCCACGACGTTGCCCCGCATCGCAAACTCTTTGAACTCCTTAAGCATTTGAGCCTCCTTTTTTCCTGGTGCCCTGCGTTCGCTGCTTTTGCCCCCGTTCCCGGGGACTCCTGTGGCGCCCCCAGGCGGCCGGTTGTTCAGAATTGCACAACCAGCGCCACCCCGAGGATCCTGTCCTCACTCTTCACGCCGGCAATCGGGTCGTTGTCGTACTTGATAATGTAGCTCGCCTTCAGGGAGAGCCAGCTGTTCAGGGCGGACAGAAGCGCCGTCTCCGAATTCAGGTTCCAGTTGTCGAACTCGCTGAAGTCCAGTAGCCACTCGAGGGATTGGGTGAATTTGTTCTTTTCGGTGAAGTGGTATTCGTACTTCCCGAAGAGCCGTCCCCCGGGGAAATCGTTGTCCGTGTTGTCGGTGTAATCCTCCTTCGTGTAGGTGAGGCCTGCTTCGCCGAGCAGGAAGTGCTTCGGCCCGGTGAAAAACTTGTATCCCCCGCCCGCGCCGAGGTAGTACCGTGCGTCTACCCCTGCGAACTTGTCCTGGTGCCACCCGCCGTAACCGAACGAGTAGAGACGCTCCGTGTAGAAGTGGTCAACGCGAATCTCGGTAAAGTAGCTTTCCGCATCCTTCGTCCCGTCGCTTTCCCCGTATAGCGCCCCCAGCCTCCAGGTTCCCTTCGTCTTCCCGGAGAACGGGACGATCAGCGTGTTCTTCGCCGAGAGGGTGGTCACATCGGTATTGCCGCTGGTGTCGACGTACAGGAGTTCCGCCTCGTCCTGCCATTTCATTTCCTCGGCATGTGCGACGGGAATAGTCCCCAGGATGACGATGATCACCGAAAGAAAAGCACAGACCGACTTCATCGCTCCCCTTTCCCCTTCGTTTTATTGTCGAATGCCTGACAGCAACCTGACGAAAATGAACGGATTTCAGGTTGGACGGGCATCTGCATCCGCATATTCACCTTATTGCCTGAATTTTTCATCTGTTGCAACCCCCTCGGGCGGCGGCATCTGAAAACCGGTCGAGCGGAATCTTCGGTGTGGCGGGGACGAACCGGGGGTTTAAGAAATTCGGAATAATTTCCGATAAAAAGACCGTGCGTTCTCAAAGGGGGGTGGATGGGGATCTGCGTCGCAACGGATGACTGGAAAAAGATCCTGGACTCCATTCAGGACATGGTCATGGTTCTCGACACCCGCCAGCGGCTCGTCTGGGGAAACCGGTCCCTGAAAGAGTTCCTGGCGCTTCCGGAAGAAGATATCGTCGGCCGCCCCTGCCACCACCTGCTTCACGGCACCGTGTCGCCTGGCGAGGATTGTCACTTCCGTCAGATGATGGAGAGCGGAAAGAGGGAAACGTTCGAAGCGGACCTCTTGAACCGGGACATCCGGGTAAGGATCACCGTTGATCCGCTGCGGGACGACGACGGAGCGCTCGTGGGGGCGATTCACATCTTCTCCGACGTCACCGCAACCCATCGTGCGCAGATGCGTGCAATGGCCCAGTCCACGCGTCTTGCGCTTTTGACCCGGATCGGCTCGTCCCTTCTGGGCGACTTCGACATGGAGGCGGTGCTCGCCGAAACGGCGCGGGACCTGAGCCGTTTCCTCGGAGTCCCCCGGTGCACGATTTTTCTTTCCGGATCCCCCGGCGAAACGGTGGAGCACTGCGACCCCGGGTTCCCGTCCGCCATCTCCGCGCTCCAGGTCTTGTGGAATGCCGCCGACTCGCGGGAGGCGTACGAAAGCGGACGTTCCCACGTCGTAAACGATACGCGGGTCTTAACGGTCCCGGGCAGGAGAGAGGGGCTCGAGGCGAACGGCCTCCGGGCCTTCATCGGAGTGCCCCTCCGCGACCGGGAGAACCCGGCCGGGGCACTTTTTCTCGACCGGCCGGAACCCCACGAATGGACGGAGAACGAAGTCGAGACCGCGGAGGAGGTCGCCCGGCACATCGCGGTGGCCCTCCACCAGGCGCGTGGACTCCGGGAGCATCGGGAACTCGCCGGACGACTCCTCTCCCTGATGAACAACGTTCCCGGGGTCGTCTACCGGGGTCTTCGGGACTGGTCCCTCACCTTCGCGGGCGCCGAGATAGAACGACTGAGCGGATATACCGCGGAAGAGTTCCTGCAAGGCTTAGTCCATTGGCAGAACATTATCCACCCCGAAGATCTGCCGTCGGTGAAGACGGCAATGCGGAATGCGGTGGGAGAGAGACAAAACATCCTGCGGTTGGAATACCGCATATTTCACCGGGAAGGCGACTGCCGGCAGCTCGCGGACAGGCGCCAGCTCATCTACGGGCCGGAGGGGACGTTTGAATACGTGGACGGTCTGCTGCTGGACATCACGGATCGGAAAGCAAAGGAGGAGGAACTGCGGGCAACGAACCAGGCGCTTCAGACCCTGATCGAGGCTTCTCCGCTCGCCATCATGGCCCTCGACACGGAGGGGCACGTCACCTTGTGGAACCCCGCCGCGGAAAAGATCTTCGGTTGGACGAAGGAGGAGGCGATCGGCCGCTTGAACCCGATCGTGCCCGAGGAGAAGATCGGAGAGTTCCATGTTCTCCGCGAGCGTGTTTTGCGGGAGGGGGGATTCTCCGGGCTTGAGCTTCGCCGTCGGAATAAAGAGAATATGCCGATCGACATCAGCGTGTCCACCGCACCGATGCGGGATGCCCGGGGGAACATCATCGGAATCATGTACGTCATGGATGACATCACGGAGCGCAAGCAGATCGAGGAGGCCCTGCGCCAGAGCGAAGAGCAGTTCCGGCAGGCGCAGAAGATGGAGGCGGTGGGGATGCTGGCCGGCGGAGTGGCCCACGATTTCAACAATCTGCTGACCGCGATCCGGGGATACTCCGACCTGCTGCTGCAGCGTATCGACGCCACCTCGCCGTACCGGAGGGAAGTGGAGGAGATCCACAAGGCGGGGGAGCGCGCCTCGGCCCTCACCCGGCAACTGCTCGCCTTCAGCCGGAAGCAGGTGATGCAGCCGAAGGTTCTGGACCTGAACGAGATCGTCTCCGGCATGGAGGAGATGCTCCGGCGCATGATCGACGCAAACATCGACCTGATCACGATACTGCGGCCGGACTTGTGGAGCGCCCAGGTGGACCGGGGGCAGATCGAGCAGGTGGTCATGAACCTCGTGGTGAACGCCAGGGACGCCATCGAAAGGGGGGGGAAGATCACCATCGAAACGGGCAACGTGGTTCTGGACGATGCCTACGTGTCCCGCCACTCGGTCGTGGCCCCCGGTGCGTACGCCATGCTCGCGGTGAGCGACACGGGGGCAGGCATGGACGAGGAGACGAAGGAGCGCCTTTTCGATCCGTTTTTCACCACCAAGGAAAAGGGAAAGGGGACGGGGCTCGGCCTGTCCACCGTCTACGGCATCATCAAGCAGAGCAACGGTTTCATCTGGGTGTACAGCGAACCCCAACGGGGGTCGGCGTTCAAGATCTACCTCCCCCGTCACGAATCCCTGCCCTCACAGGAGAAATCGGATATGTCGCCTGCCACCTCGCCCCGGGGCCATGAAACCATCCTCCTCGTCGAGGACGAGGAACTGGTGCGGGTGCTCGCGCGCGATGTCCTCCGGAAAAACGGGTACAAGGTGCTCGAGGCGCGCGACGGGGCCGATGCGATGGGCGTCGCCGTGAGCCACCGCGGCACGATCCACCTGATGATCACGGACGTGGTGATGCCCAACATGGGTGGTCAGGAGGTGGCGGTTTCCCTTGCGCCCCTGCTGGGCGAGATGAAGGTCCTGTTCATGTCCGGCTACACCGACGACGCCATCGTTCTCCACGGCATCTTGCGTCCGGGAGCCCAGTTCCTCCAGAAACCGTTCCGGCTTGACGCCTTCCTTCGCAAGGTTCGCGAGGTGCTCGACGGGTAGCGGCCCGGGAAAATGAGGTATTCTGAGGGGGTTGCGCCAGGGGGCGCGGCCCCGTTTTTTTTAGCCAGCGCTAGAGGAGGAAAGGTTCGTGCTGATCGCGTACGGCGGCATCGTCCCGACGTGCCACGACAGCGTGTTCGTGGCGGAAGGGGCGATGGTGATCGGAGACGTGGAGATCGGGGAGGAATCCAGCGTCTGGTTCCACACCGTCATCCGGGGGGACATTCACCGTATCCGGATCGCGCGACGGACCAACGTGCAGGACCACTGCACCCTGCACGTGACGAGCAAAGATCCGCTGTCCGTGGGGAGCCATGTCACCATCGGCCACGGGGCCGTGGTGCACGGCTGCACGGTGGAGGATCTCTGTCTCATCGGAATCGGGGCGGTCGTACTGGACGGTGCGGTCATCGGGAGGGGGAGCGTGATCGGGGCCGGGGCCGTCGTGCCCCCCGGGACCGTCGTTGCGCCGCACTCCCTCGTCCTGGGAGTCCCGGGGAAAGTGGCGAAAGATCTGGGCCCCGCCTCGGCGGACGGCAACCGGGTCACCGCCGCGAATTACGTGGAGTTGGCCAGGGCCTACCGAAAACCATAAGGAGAATGGTGATGGGACGCATCGACGAGATCTGGGAGGGGGACCGGCTGATTCAGGACTTCGGGATGAAACTGCTCGAGGGCCGGGAGGGGTACGCGAAGGTGTCGGTGGAGGTGAAGGGGCGGTTCCTGAACGCCCACGGGATCGGGCACGGGGTGCTCCTCTTCGCCGTCGCCGACGCGGCGTTCGCCCTCTCGGTCAACGCGGTGGTGGACGCGGTGGGGGTCCAGTGGAGCCTGAACGTCTTCCGCGCGGCGAAGCCGGGCGAGGAGGTGATCGGGGAGTCGAGGATCATTCACAAGGGCCGGCAGTCGATGGTCTGCGAACTCGTGGTCACCGCCGGGGACGGCCGAATTCTTGCCCGGGGGCAGTCCACCGCTCTTCCCGTCGGGCGCGGGACGCACAAGGGCGCCGCACCCCCGGATGTCAGGAAGGAGACCCCCCCGACGGCGGAATGAAGGCGGGGCAGGCCGTTCTTACGGGAATCCTCAGGTCGTCCCCGCCAGGATCGCCTCGCGCTCGCACACGTTCGGTTTTTCGGCGGCGAGATAGTCGCTCGTCCGGATCCGCACGATGTCCCGATGGGTCCCCGCGGTGAAGGCGATCTCCTCGTTTTCCGTAAGTTCATGGGACACGATGACCGGGATTTCGTACAGGGACCCGAAGATCGGCATCGCCCCGATGTCGCAGTCGACGAACAGGGGGGCGAACTCCGCCTCGCTCGCGAGACGGATCTTTTTCGCGGCGAGGCAGGCCTGCATGCGCCGCAGATCCACCCGTTCCGTTGCGGGAACGACCGCCATCCAGATCTTCCCGTCCACGTTCACGATCACCGACTTGGCGAAGGAATGCCCCGGCACGTGCGACGCCTGGGCCACCTGCTGGGCGGTGAACGCCTCGGGATGCGTCACCGTCCTGAACGGGATCTTGCCTTCCTCGAGGAACCGGGCGAGGTTCTCTGGGATGCTCATCGGAAACCTCCTGTGGTCAGGATGGGTTCACCGCGAACTGCGCTCTTCTTTCCGGACGTTTTGGTGATGGAGTGAACGAACGACGAAACGGGAATTGTTTTCAGTATACCGCAATCGGCCCGGGGGAGGAAATTTCCCCTCGGCGAAAAGAGGGTCAGTGCCCTGGGGGCGGGGGCCCTCCCTGGTGGTCCGGCCGCCTCATCAGGAGAAGAAGCGGCAATACGCACGCCATCATCACGGAAAGGATCCAGAACGCGTCGTTGAACCCCATCGCCGTCGCCTGCCGGACAACCTGCCCGTAGATCATCTTCAGGGCCATGCCGTCGGCGGCGGATTCCGGAATTCCCCTTCCCGCGAGCATCTCCCGTCCCCACTCCACTGCGCTCCGGAAGTTCCGGTCGAACAAGGTCAGGTGCTCGGTGATGCGGCTCTGGTGGAACTGGGCCCTTCGGGCGAACATGGTGGTTGCGAACGCCACGCCGAACGAACCCCCGAGGTTCCGGAGCAGGTTGAAGATGGCGGTCGCGTTCCCCATCTGGGGCTTGGGGACGGAGGAGAGGGTGAGGGTCGTAAGCGGGATGAACAGGAGCCCCATCCCGATCCCCAGGTAGATCCGGGGCCACATGAGGGACGAAAAATCCGCCGCGAGGCTGAATCCCGCCATCCGGTACGTGGAGAAGGCGCACACGAGGATGCCCAGGGCGAGGATATGCTTCGGGTTCCGCTTTGCGACGAGTCTTCCCACGACGGGCATGGTGAGGAGCGTGGCGACCCCGCCGGGGGAGAGCACGAGCCCTGCGAGCGTCGCCGTGTAGCCCAGAAGGATTTGCGCGTACAGCGGCAGGAGAACGATGCTCCCCAGGAGGTTGAAGAAGGCGACGAACATCACCACGTTGCCGGCGGTGAACGAGATGTTCCGGAACGCGCGCAGATCGACGATCGGCTGCTCGGCGAAGAAGAGCTCCACGATCACGAACGCGACAAGCGCCAGCGCGGAGATCGCGGAGAAGACCAGGATGAAGTCGGATTGGAACCAGTCCTCGCGCTGTCCCTTGTCCAGCACGATCTGCAGCGCGCCGATCCCCAGCGTCAGGAGCGCGATCCCCCAGGCGTCCACCTTTACCTTCTCCGTTCTCTTCATGTAGGAAGGGTCGACGATGAACATCTTGACCATCATGATGGCGAAAAGACCGATGGGGATATTGACGTAGAAGATCCATCGCCAGGAAAGCGTGTCCGTGATGTACCCGCCCATCAGGGGGCCTGCGATCGGGCCGAACATGATACCGACCCCGAAAAGGGCCATCGCTATCCCGTGCTCCCTGGGCGGGAACGTCTCCAGAAGGATCGCCTGGGAGATGGGCTGGAGCGCCCCGCCGCCGATCCCCTGGAGGACGCGGAAGAAGACGAGCATCCCCAGGCTGGTGGATGCCCCGCACAAGAGAGACGCCCCGGTGAACAGGGAGATCGAGAAGACGAGGTACCGCTTCCGTCCGAAGGTGCGGGCGAGCCACCCCGTCATCGGGATGATGATCGCGTTGGAGACGAGGTAGGAGGTCAGGATCCAGGCGGCCTCGTCGATCCCTCCGGAGAGGGAGCCGCGGATGTGATCGAGCGAAACATTTGCGACGCTGATGTCGATGATCTCGATCAGCGTCGGCAGCATCACGGTGACGGCGACGATCCACTTGCTCCCGCGCATCGCGTCGACCGTGTTGTCGAACCGGTTCCCTCCGTTCATCAGGTTACCGGACGTTCACCGTGGGGACGACCGACATCCCGATCCGCAGGACGTGCTCCGGGTCCTCTCCCCGGTCGAGCACGATCTTCACCGGGACCCGCTGCACGACCTTGACGTAGTTCCCCGTGGCGTTTTCGGGGGGGAAGAGGGAAAAGGCGGACCCGGTCCCCGCCATGATGCTTTCCACCTTCCCCTGGAACTTCTTCCCCGCAAACGTGTCGATGCGGATTGTGACCGGATGTCCGGGGCGGATCTTCTCGATCTGGGTCTCCTTGTAGTTCGCCACCACCCAAACGTCCGAAAGGTCCGCGATCGCGAGCAGCGGCTGGCCCTGGGAGACGACCTGCCCCACCTCTACCCCCTTTCGGGTCACGTACCCGTCGGCCGGGGCGAGAACTTCCGCGTATTGCCGGTAGAGCTTCGCCTCCTCGAGGGCGGATTCCCGCTGGCGAACGACGGCGTTCTGCTGTCCCACCCTCGCCTTGCGCTGGGCGAGGGTGGCCTGTCGCTGGGCCAGGAAGGCATTCTTCTGGGAGATGAGCGCTTCCTGGGCGGGGATGGCCGCCTCGGCGAGACGAAGTTCTTCCTTGGCGAGGTCGCCGCGGGCCCGGCTCACCGCAAGTTCCGTCTGGGCTTTCTCGAACCGCTCTTCGCTGATCGACTCCCGCTCGAACAGGGACTGTATGCGTTCCGCGTCCCGTACGGCCTGGGCGAGTTGCGCCTCGGCGAGAGTCACCCTGGACCGGGCCGCCTCGACGGCGAGCCGCGCCTGGACGAGCCGGGCCTGTGACGCCGCGACGTCCTGGCGGGCCGCCTGGATGTCGGCCGTCGCGGCGTTGATATCGGCCCGGGCGGCGGACAGGTCGGCCGTTGCGGCCGAGACGGCGGAACCGGCGGCGGCCACCCGGACGGTGTACGGCTCCGGGTCGATCCGGAGAAGAGGCTCCCCCTGTTTCACCGGCTGGTTGTCCTTAACGAGCACCTCGACGATCGTCCCCTGGATGCGGGCGGCGACCTGGTGGACCCGACCCTCCACGTGGGCGTCGTCCGTCATGATGTGCGTCTGGCGGTACCACCAGTAGAATGCGCCGGAGCCGACGGTCACGAGGGCGGCGACCAGAAAGAGCGTCACCGCCTTTCTGCGCCGGGAGTTTTTCGGCCGGCCCGCGTCGATGCCGTTTTGTTCCTCACCCATTGATCTTTCCCTTGCCCCGGTTTTCCTTACGTAACACGGTATATTACGCCAATCCCGGGCGGTCCAGGGTTTTTCGGGCGTTCCCGTAGTGGACGTTGACGATGACCCGCCTCACGTCGCCCTCACGGGCCGGCTTTCCAGGGGATCGGGAGCATCGCGGCGAGAAGCACGCCGAATGCCGGCAGAAAGTTGATCGTGTGTGCCGCGGCGGGGACCCCGTACCGGTCGGCCACCATCCCCAGGAGAGTTACCCCGATCCCCCCCGTTCCGATCGCGAATCCTGCGATGGTCCCGGAGGCGGTCGCCAACCGGCGGGGGAAAAGCTCCTGCGCCATCACGATCGTGACCGAGAAGGTCGATACGATCGCCGCCCCCACCGCAATGGCCAGCGCGAAAACGGCCCAACCCGAAGCCCTGAGAAAAAGGAAGATGAGCGGAACCTGGATGGCCTGCGAAAGAAAGAGCATCCTGCGATGGCCGATCCGGTCGGCGATCGGCCCCCCCGCCAGGGTTCCGACCGCACCGGCGCCGAGGAAAAGGAAGAGAAGGCTTGCCACAAACCCTGGATTGCTCGCGAGCTCCTCCCGGTAGAGAAACGGGATGAACGCGGTGAGGCCAAGCTGCGTCCACGAGCGGAACACGACGATGAGGACGATCAGCGAGACGGCGTACAAGGGGTGCCGGACGCCGTTTTCTTCGGGGGCAATCGGCTGCGCCGCGACCGCCGCGATACGCTCCCGGATCGGGGAAAGGGCCGGTACGAAAAGGGCCGCTGCGACTGCTGCGGGGACGAACAGGGCGGAAGCCCCCGGGAGGCCGTACCGCGATACGAGAAAGATGGTGGCGGGCGCGCCGATGGCGAACCCGAGGTTCCCCCCGACGGAGAAAAAGGACATCCCCGTGGCGCGCTTCACCGAGGCGATGCAGGCGGTGGCCTTGAACCCCTCCGGGTGAAAGGCGGCCGTGCCGATTCCCAGAAACGTCACGATGGCGATGAGCCATGGAAAGCTCGGGGAGTGCGGGAGCAGGGCGATGCCGACGCCGGAGACCAGGCATCCCAGCGAGAGCAGCACCGGGAAGGGCTTGCGGTCCGTTACGTAGCCGAACAGCGGCTGGATCACGGAGGAGGTCAGTTGTGCGGCAAGCAGGATCGTGCCGGTGGCGGCGTAGGACAGGGAGAACCGGTCCTTCAGGTATGGCAGGAGTGCGGGGAGAGCCCCCTGCACCACGTCGGTACACAGGTGGCCGAACGAGAGGAGGAAGAGAAGCAGGGGGCCATTGTTCATCGGTAGGTCACGTCGGCGATCGTCTCTTTTCCCAGAAGAAGCATTACCAGCCGGTCCATTCCCAGGGCTGCCCCGGAACAGGGGGGAAGACCCGCACGAAGGGCATCGAGAAACTCCGGGTCGACCGGCAACCGCACCCCCGTTTGACGCTCGTGGCGCGCGGAAAGTTCCGTGATTCGCTCCTCCTGCTCCCGGGAGTCGGTCAGTTCCTCGTACCCGTTCACGAGCTCGATTCCGGCGACGTACCCCTCGAACCTCTCCGAGATGTCGGCTTTCCCCTCGCGCCTCCGGGCCATCCCTGCGAGAGCGGCGGGAAACCCCGTCAGGAATACGGCTCCTCTCCCGGCAAGCGCCGGCTCGATGACGTCCAGGATGGCCCGGAAGAAGAGGTCCTCCCACGTCTCGTCAGGCCCGGGCCGGATCCCCTTTCTGGAGAGGGCCGTCCAAAGCAACTCCGCGTCCCCGAACCGGCATTCGAGAAGTTCCGCGAACGCATCGGTAAGTTCCCAACGTTCCCACCTGCGGGGGAGAGGGAACCGCTGCCCTCCCCGTACGATCTCTTCCGTCCCGTGCGTTCGGCGGGCCAGGTCCCGGAGGAGGTCTTCGACGTCCTTCCTCACCGAGTCCGCCGGTTCCGCCACCCGGTACCACTCGAGCATCGTGAACTCCGGGTGGTGAAGGGGAGACCCCTCCCGGTCCCGGAATACCTTGCCCAGAAAGAAGATGTTTCCCGACCCCGCCGCGAGGAGTTTCTTCATCGACAGTTCCGGAGAGGTATGGAGGTACCGGTCGGAGATTCGCCCCGCGGCATCGGAAACTCTCACGGGGAAGACGTTGGGGTCGATGTTCGGGTACGGCTGGGCGATCGGCGGATCGACTTCGAGAAAGCCGCGTTCGCGGAAGAAGGCCCGGGTCCATTCGAGGATGCGGGAACGGCTAAGGAGTGTCTCCCAGGAAATCCCGCCTTTTGCCAGTCTGCGCCACGTCATGGATCGGTTGCTGCCGCCTCTCCGCCTGCGTTTCCCGGAAGCGATGATTTCCCTATCCTATGCCATTTTCCCCCCGGGGGGGCAAAAGTGCGCACGGTGGATATCTTCGGGCACCCCACTGTCACTCTACTTCTGCGCTCAGGTAATCGGCCAGGCGCGCGCGGTTCACGATGATCCGCCTGCCCTCCCGGCGGATCATCCCCATCTCCTCGAATTTGTGAAGCTGGATGGTGACCGTCTCACGGGCCGTTCCGATCAGGTTCGACAGGTCTTCGTGGGTGAGGTGCAGGGGAATCAGGGTCCCTGCGGGGGTTTCTTCCCCCAGGTCTCCGGCGAGATGGAGAAGTTCCCTGGCGAGGCGATGGTAGGCCCAGGCGTTCAGCAGGTCAGCAAAATCCCGTTCCACCCGGAGGAGGCGCGCGGAAAGCATCCCCAGGAAGTTGCGTGAGAAGGAGGGGATGGAGGAGAGGAGATCGAGGAGGTCTTTCCTTTTCAATCGGGAGACGGTTACGTCCGTCACGGTGACGGCCGTGAAGGGCCGCTTCTCCTCGTGGATGACGAGTTCCCCGAAGATCTCCCCGGGGTGGAGGATGTGCAGGATGGAACCCGTCCCCCTCTCCGAGAGGGAAACCAGTTTCACCAGGCCGGTTTTCACGATGAAGAGGGCATCGGCCACATCCCCCTCGCGGAAGATCGCGGCGTCGGGGGGGAACGGACGTTCGGAACAAAGATCCAGGATTTTCCTTGCCTCCCCTTCGGGAATGCCCCGGAACAGTTCCTCCGACGTCTGGAACGGCAGCGCCACGACGATGCCCTCGGCGGTTGGCGGCTGGCTGCGTCCTTGTTTTATTATTGTACTCCTCCGGAGGGGATCCTTCCACTCTCCCCCCGGGGAGCGGTTCGTTGGACCGACCGCCGGGAGAAAAGAAACGCCCGCCGGCCCCTTCCGTACCCGGGTTGCCGCGGGCGGTCGCATCACCGCCTCCCCCCGGAGACGGAAACTCCGGGGGGGGGGTGGTCTTATGGGTTCCGAACTGCGTGGCCGGAGTGCGCCGGGCAATCAGGCGGCCGCGCGCAGCCTCTCCTCCACCTCAATAACGGGTTTCTCCGTCTCGGGAAGAGGCCACCCGGCCCACGTCAGGTTTTTGCCCGCCTTCTCCTCCTCGTTCATCCAGGCCAGGAACACTCCCGTGACCACGGCGCCCAGGAAGAGGAATGCGGCGATTGAGACGTCGATCGTAATGCCCTCGAGGATGACGCCTTCCATGGTTTTCACCCCCTTTCCATTTTTAATATATTGAAAAATATCGATCGGTTCTGTGATAAAGCTCACAATAGGGGGAATCGTTAATCCCCGGAGCTCGAGGGAAGGCCTCTCTCGCAGGTTCGATCCCGGGGGCGTCTTTCTCACGATATTGAACATGGGGGAACTGAAGGATGCCATCGACCGGAGATTCATGAGAAAATTCCAGGTATCCGGAGAACAACGAGAGTTTCCCCGCCAGGGTTGAGACCGGAAGGAGGGAGCCATGGGACTCTTCGATTACTTCAAACCCGTTTCTACCTGGACAGCCAAACAGGTCAGGGAATTTCTGGGGGAACGAAGCGCCGACGCGTACAATCTCGTCGATGTCAGGCAGCCGGGGGAGTACGAGAACGGCCATCTGCCGGGGGCCCGGCTCATCCCGGTCGCGGATCTTAAGGATCGCCTGCACGAACTCGACCGGGGCAAGCCGACCATCACCTATTGAAAGGCCGGTGTTCGCAGCCGTGCCGCTGCGACGACCCTTAAGGAAGCGGGCTTTTCCCGTGTCTACAGTATGGCGGGAGGAATCGACGCCTGGAACGGCCTTGTGGCGGAGGGGAATTACGATGCGGGAATGGAGTACTTCTCCCCGGCGTCAGGGGTCGAAGAGCTGATTTCGCTTTCCTTTTCCCTCGAAGAGGGGAACCGCGTTTTCTATGAGCACGTCGCCCGGGAGGCAGAGGACGAGGAGGGCGCCGCGCTCTTCCGCTCGCTGGTTCTCGCGGAGGAACGGCATAAAGAGACCCTTCGCGACCTTACATCCCGTTCCGCCGGGAAGGACGCGGATCCCGCACCCCCGGAAGGGATGGAGGCAGGGAGCTTTATGGAGGGGGGAATTCCGGTCGGCGAGGCGCTTTCGTGGGCCCGGGAAAAGGGGACGCGGGAGATCCTCGAACTCGCGATTGCGATGGAGGCGAACTCGCTCGACAGGTACATCAAGATGGGGAGGGCGGTCGGGAACGATCGATCCCGGGAGGTTTTCCAGGCGCTTGCAGGGGAAGAACAGGGCCATCTCGAGCGGATGACCTCCCTGCTGGACCGGTTGCAGGAGAGGAAGTGACGGGGCAGATGGGGCGGTGTCTTGGCGGTCCCGGTCTTTAAGCGATATACTGGGAAGACTCCATACAGGGAGAACAATGCTTTTGTTTGGACAAGCCTCTATTGTCGGGACCGCCCGGAGTTTCCACGGGGGGAAACGGGGAGGAACGATGAAGCGTATGCCTTTCGATGTGGGGGGGAGGACTTTGGACGGAAAAACCCGGGCGATTACGGTATTTCTGCTGGCGGGGATTCTTCTTCTCCCTTCCCTCCTCAGAGCGGGAGAAGTCGATCCGCTTCAGACCAGGGCAAAACTGGGCGAGATCAGGGCGCAGGTGCAGCTGGGGAAGAGATATTTCCGGGGGGAGGGAGTTCCACAAAATTACACGGAGGCGTACCGGTGGTTCGCAAGCGCGGCGGAACGGGGGGATGCCGAAGCACAGTACCGTCTCGGGCAAATGTATACCCGCGGGAACGGAGTTCTCCTGGACGACGCCGAAGCCGTCAAGTGGTACTTTTTGAGCGCGGAGCAGGGATATCCCGAAGCACAGTACGCTCTCGGAGAAATGTCCATGAACGGCCGAGGGGTTCCCCGGAGTGAAGCGGCGGCGGCAAAATGGTACCGCAGGGCAGCGGAACAGGGGCATGCGGAGGCACAGCACAAACTCGGGTTGATGTACGCAAGTGGCCAGGGTGGACTGAGGAGCGACGCAGAGGCGGCGAAGTGGTTCCGGAAGGCGGCGGAACAGGGGCACGGGGACGCGCAGCGTGACCTCGGGTTTTTTTATTACACCGGTCGCGGCGTTCCGCGGGACTATGCCACAGCGATGCTTTGGTACCGGAAGTCAGCCGAACAGGGCAACGCGGACGCGCAAAACAAGCTTGGGTTGATGTACCACGAAGGAAAGGGCGCTCCGAGAAATTATGCCGAGGCCTTGAAATGGCTGAAAAAAGCCGCGGAAAAGGGAAACGCCGCGGCGCAGTACAACCTCGGTCGGATATACGCGTCGGGAAGCGGCGTTGTCCGGGACGACGCAGAGGCCATGCGGTGGTACTTCATGAGCGTGGCACAGGGACATCCCGGCGCGCAGTACGGTCTTGGCGTGATGTATGAAGAAGGCCGCGGCGTGCAACAGGATGAAGCCAAGGCTTTCCAGTGGTACCGGAAGGCGGCGGATCAGGGCTACGCGGCGGCGCAGACAAACCTCGGCATCATGTACTTCGATGGCAGGGGAACCCCCACGAATTACGGCGAGGCCGCGAAATGGCTCCGAAAGGGCGCGGAACAGGGTGATTCGGCGGCGCAGTCCAATCTCGGTTATCTCTACAGCAGTGGCCTCGGTGTTTCCCGGGATAACGCCGAAGCAGCCAAGTGGTACCGGAAGGCGGCGGAACAAGGGGATCCCGAGGCGCAAACCCGCCTCGGAGAGCTTTATGAGAGGGGAGCAGGCGTTCCGCGGGATTACCTCGAGTCGGTAAAATGGTACCGGAAGGCGGCGGCACAGGGAGACGCGGAGGGGCAGATCAAACTGGGTTCCCTGTATGAAAACGGGAGAGGTGTTCCCCAGGATAGCATGGAAGCCATGCGCCTGTACCGGGTGGCGGCGGAGCGGGGGTCCCTGGCGGCCCGGGAGAACCTGGAACGGCTGGAGTCGCTGTACGAGTGACATGGAGGCAGCGGGTCTTTCGATATGCCGCCGCACCTTTAGGCTTTAAGCCACGCCCGCTGACAAAAGCGTCTGCAGGTCGCAATGGAGCAGATCCCCGATGCGATCGATGCTCCTATCCGCCTGCGGGAATCTCTCCAGGACACGGGGATCCAACGCATAGTGGCCCTGCCGCGGGAACACCGTGGTGACCCGGGTGGCCCAGATTTTCTTGACCGCCGTGAGGATTCTCAGTTTGTCGTCGATCAGCACGTAGTGATCGGCCGGGTACCGCTGCTCGACGTCTTCCAGTTCCATCTCCTTGTGAATGTAGATCAACACGTTGCCCTCTACGGCTTCGAACAGGCCGGAACGGTCGATCTTGCGCGGCTGGAAGACCACGTCACCGTCGGACAGGATCACGGCCTTCCCCCATTGCTTTACGTGCTCCACCACGTCGAGAGAGTTCGGGAACAGCCGGTTCGCGAACGGATAGTTCACCAGGAAGCGGGAGACCGTCAGCAGGTGGGGGTCTCGCGGGTGTTCGATCCGGTAGCGCTGGAGGGCGCCCAGGTAGTCGGCGTAGCCTAGTTCCACGCGGAGTTGCTCGAAGATCGCCCAGTACCTCTCCTGACGCTCGTGGCCGACCTCCTTTGCGAGGTGACGCTTGAGATCGCCGGTTACCCGGTCATTGTCCAGCAGCGTATTGTCCACATCGAAAAGAAACACCACTGTGCGCGACATTACCTGCCCTCCCTTTTTCCGATTTCGGGCCGGAAAAGAGCTGCCTGGCTGCCGGGGAGCGACCGGGTCCGGTACGCTTTGCCGGAATGCCGGGTCTTACGAGGCTTTCCCGATCCGGGTGGCTTCGGGGACCTCCTGAAGCAGGCCGGACCTCACGTCGTAGACATATCCGTAGATTGGGATGCCGGACGGTACCAGGGGATGCGACCGGATCCGCGTCACGTCCGCGCAGACGCTTTCGGCCCGGTCCCGGATCGTGAGCCAGTTCACGATCCGACCTTCCGCGGACCCCGCCGCTTTCCCCGTGTCGCGCCACTTCTTTCCGTCGTGCGTCGAGGTCTCCAGGCTTTCCGCCAGCAGGCCCCCCATGATCTCGTCGGTGAACGTTTCCATGCCGCAGTTGGTGTGGTGTACGACGAACCACTCCCGTGTCCCGAGGAGCTTGTGTGAGATGACGAGGGATCGGATTGCGTCGCCGCTTGCCGTATTCCCGGTTTGCCGCAAGGACCTCTTTCACGATCTTGCTCATAAACCGCCTCCTTCTCCCCAGGAATCACTACTTAGTCGATGTTGTTTATAGGATTCCGCTCCGGGGCGATCCGATTCGACCGGATGCGATAAGATTGAACCAACCCGTTTTCGAGGAGGATGAGGATTATGGGGTGTAACGCAGCATCTACACCATATCGAAAGCCCGGACGATGAAGGACACGACTGATCCGAAGAGCAGCGCGCCCCCCACCAACATAGCCCATTTGAGTATCCCCATTTTCCCGTTCGTGCTTTTCATTCCGTTACCTCCAAATTTGAAATAACCACCCGGTTTGCCTTGTATACTGTATACAGAAAGGCGCCCAAAGGCAAGGTTCCGTTTTCCGGTCAAGTCTTCTTCAGGGGAAAAATGATGCCCGATGGCATCATCGCTTCTCCCCTCATTGTGCCCTCTGTACCGTCATCTGATAGGAGGCGATGCTTTCCTTGAGGTCAAAAAACAGTGCCATGAACGGCAGGAACTTTCCTGGAGGGATTTCCATTTTGAGGGAGTTTTCTCCGAACCAAGTGGACATCCCTTCTTCGATCCTTGCCCGGTCCATATTGCGCAATTCCTCATCGGTGTATATATGCCCCGCGGGAAATGTCCTTGTGGCAACGACCTGGGACGTGCCGTTGAGCAGGGTGACCCGGATACGAATTCCACTCTCGGCGATCGTACCCCTGTTTTCCACCA
>Ga0307378_10004964_pt1 | contig 18723 bp, 12 predicted proteins | sample UN1MG_FD_202238 | JGI IMG/M metagenome (GOLD analysis project Ga0307378, IMG submission 202238) | Soil microbial communities from Risofladan, Vaasa, Finland - UN-1 | ecosystem: Environmental > Terrestrial > Soil > Coastal area > Acid sulfate soil | place: Finland: Risofladan, Vaasa | collected... | reverse complement strand
CGACAAATATCAAGTCCCTTACTATAAAACCGCCGCAGTTGTATGCATAAAGACCGTTCTCTTTACCCGAACTTATTGTCGCCCGGCCTTTTCCGTACGACCCCACCGATAACGGATTCGCCTTGGTGCCGCTTTCGTCCGCGTCAAATCGAAGCGACCCCTCGAATGTCTTTCTGCCCTCGAAAAATATATGGTCGCCGGCTTCGAAGGTAAAACTATTCACCTTCTCTATCGTCCGCCACGCCGATTCCACAGACATGCCCGGATTAGAATCATCTCCTCCCAAACTTATATAGTAGTCCTTACCGTCAGCCGCAAAAATAAAAACCAACACAAACGATAAAACAAAAAAACCAAGCCCGCTTCTCATTTGAATCTCCTCTATGAATTGTCTAAACCTTCACAAAATGACTTGAAAACCTTTCTTAAAAACTCCCCGCTCCTCCAAAAAAAGGATTTTCCACTATATCCCCCTTGATGTCAAGACTTTTTAGATTGCGCAACACCACCATCCCTTCAACTTTACCGAACCTGCAAAAATACTCACACAGAACCCCTCAAACCTTATTCCCCTTTCAAAGGCTCGAAATACGCCGCCTGCCCTCCGCCGGACGCCATCTTAATCGTAAATGTATCTCCCGCCTTCACTTCCTGCTTACTCTCTACGAGTTTCTCGGCATTCTCTCCTGAATCGGGCGCATCAGCAAATATCTGTGCCGTGTATTTACCTTCTCCCAAAAAATCAAGACAAACATCCAAACTCCGCCCCTCCCAGTTCGTCATCGCTCCCAAAAACCACCTTTCCCCGGACTTCCGCACCATCACTATATACTCACCAACCTCACCTTTCAACACTCGCGTATCGTCCCACGTCGTCGGTACAACTCGTAAAAAATCCAAACCCGCCTGATTCCTGTAATTCCGCGGATGGTCGCAAACGCAGCACAACGGACTCTCATAAACCACGAACATCGCCAACTGATGACAGCGAGTACCCATAACCTCCGTCGGCTTCACGTTTGTCCTGAACTTACCTTTACCACGGTTCAAAAATCCGCCCGGTGTATAATCCATAGGCCCCGCCAACATCCGCGTAAACGGTAGCGTGCAGTTATGCTCCGGCGTCACCCGCTTCGACCATTTATTGTATTCGTTACCCAAAACCCCTTCACGGACTATCAGGTTCGGATAAGTCCGACGAAATCCCGTCGGCTTATAAGCTCCGTGAAAATCTACCAAAAGATGATGCTCCGCCGCAGACTTCACTATCTTATGATACCAGTTCACCATCTCCTGGTCGTCCCGCTGCATGAAATCTATCTTCACTCCTGCAACTCCCCACTTCTCATACAACGCAAACGCCTTCTTATAAGCATCATCCTTGTCCGTATGCGTCCAGTGAAGCCACAAAATCAGCTTCACATCCCTCTCCTTCGCAAACTCAAGCAGCTCGGGCATATTAACATTCGGGTCCACCGTCAAAATGTCCAAATCCGCATTCTTAAGTGACCCCCACCCATACCAGTTCCAATCCACCAACTGATACTCAAATCCCATATCTGCCGCAAACTGAACGTACTCCTTAAGTGTCTCCGTATCCATCTTCGAGTCGCCGCTCCACCAGTGGTCCCACGCCATCATCCCTGCCTTAATCCAGCCTGTATCTTTAATCGCGCAGGGCTCGTTCAAATTCAATATAATCTCCGACTCTATCAAATCGCCCGCCTCTTTACCTGTCATTATCACCCGCCACGGACTATATCTCGGCGCTGACGAACGAACAAGACCACTCCCGTCAACAAGCGGTGACAGCTTCGTTGTAAGACTCACATATCCATCTTCTTCGTCATCGACTCCGCAAAGATACATACCAGCCCAGTCCGTAAGGTTCGCCTCCGTCAACGCTGCGTAACAAATATCACCCACCTTAACCAAAAGCGGCACTCCACCAAACCAGCCCGCCCCAACATCGCCGAGTTTCACCTTCTTGAACTCCTCCTCCTGATGACTCACAAAACCCTTGTAATCCGCAACCCACGCCGTATGGTCGCCGGCAAATCGAAACTGCGTATTCTCCTTCGTCAAAACAAAATCCTCCACCCCCGCCCATCGTGGAAGATAATACCGAAATGCAACCCCGTCATTGTAAACCCGAAAAATCAATCCCAGCCCTCGTCCTCCTTCTTCCTTCTCATTCAATCCAATCCACACCTCCCTGCAGTGGTCGACTATCTTGCTGCGGTTCCCATAAACAGGTTCCCACTCATTCTTTACATTCTTATGGGTCTCCCTATGCATTATCATATTTCTGCCCAGCTCACCGCCCACCTCAAGCTCCAGGCCCAAAGGCGAATCAATTATCACCTCCTTGCCCTCATAAAAAACAGAATAACTAAGCACCTCGCCCACCTTCACCTCCACCCTCACCTTCTTGTCCGGTGAAAAATCCTCAATCAACTCACCCCCAAAAACAACTCCTGCAAAAAACAGCCCGCAACAGACTACCACTAACACCAACAACTTAAAAAATCCCGATTCTCGCATTATTAAACTCCTGCTATTCAGTTCTCAGTCTATTAAAAACAAGCCCCCAAATCTTCCTATACGCTCCCTTCCTCGTCAAGCCTATTCCTGACCGGCAGCCGTTATCTGCAAACGAACTACCTTCCGCGTCTGCCCCGTCACCTTCACCTGCTCACTCATTCGTATCGGCCAGACCCACAAAATCTTCTCCGCATCACTTACAATCAGCACCCTACCTCGAATCCTTCGCAGAACTCTTTGCGCCGTCAAAAATTTCCCCACCTTCTTCTCACTCTTCATACCCAAAGGAAAAAACTTGTCACCAGCACGCCGAACACGAACCTCCAGGGGAAGCTTTATTTTATCCAAATCAAACCATTCCACAAAACTCGTCTTACCCGCCTCATATCCGCCCGAACTGCCCAACTCAACATCGAAAACTCCCGCCTCTATCAGATAATCTCCAAACCGCTTCGTCACCGGTACCGAAAATTTCACGCCTTCCGACTCCATGCCGCCCAATTGCTCTTTCCCGCTACGCTCAAATACCAGCTTACCATACTCCCGACAAACCACAACGCCACCCGGAAGTTCCACCTCCCGCCCGCTTACTTTACTCCGCGCCAACTCAAGAATACGTCCGAAATGCTCACCACTCAATGCCCGCTCTCCAATGCCCGCCCCTAACAAACCACGACGCACCAACTCAACCTTAACCGCCTCTGACTCCTTTGCAAACTCCGACAATTCCAGCAAAACCTTGCCCTCTGAGCATTCAGCCAGTCGCCCCCACACCTCATCTACGCGCCGACAAACCACTTTATAAAAACCCCGCGACGCCTCAGACAATCCCCACAACCGCTCCGCCACCAAACTCCTGCACCCCTTTTGTATCTCCGGTAAAAGAAAATGCCGAATATAATTGCGCCTGTAAACACTCTCCGCGTTTGTACTGTCCTCTCGCCACTTCAAACCCCGTACCTCCAGATACTCAAGCACCTCTGCCCGTCTAACACACAACAAAGGACGAACAAAACAAACTCCACCCTCAAATCTCCGTGATGGCCAGATACCGCCAAGACCCCGAAAACCCGTCCCCCGAACCAATCGCTGCAGCACCGTCTCCGCGTTATCGTCCCTCTGATGACCCGTAGCTACAAACTCACACCCGCATCCCTTCGCAATCTCCGTTAAACTCTCCATCCTAAGCTCCCGCGCTGCAGTCTCTATCGAAAGCCCAGCCTCTCTCGCATGTCCCCGCACATCAATCCCCCGCCTTACCAAGGGAATATTCAATTCACCGCATCGGCCGACCACAAAATCCTCATCCGCCTCCGATTCCTCTCCCCGCAAATGATGATTGATATGAGCACAAAAAATCTCACCACTCAAAATACCATCACGCTTCAACGAACTCATAACATCCAAAAGAAACGTCGAATCCGCTCCGCCAGAAACCCCAAGCAATACATTGTCCGAAAAACCAAAAAGCCCCTCACTCCGGATAAAACCCGCTATTCTTTCTTCAAGTTCTAACTGCATTTCTCAAAAATAAAAAAACGGGCCCGACTTCTCGCCAGGCCCGATTCCTCAAAAAATCATACCTAAAAAACACCAAATATTACTCGTCGCCCTCGTCGCTGGCCGTCATCTCGCTGATTCGTTTCTCCGCAAACTCACGATAGCTTCGACTCAATCCCTCTCGCTCCAGCGCTCGTTTATAAAGCTCCAACGCCTCGTCTCGACGAGCCAGCCGCCTGTCAAGGATATACGCCGCCTTGAAATAACCCGAATATATACTATCGGGGTTCCAATCCGAAGAACGCTCATAATACAACGCCGCTACCGTAAGGTCCTGGAAATGCTCGTAAATGCCCGCCGCCTTGTATGCCGCCTCGTCTATCTTGTCACTCGACGGGTACACCTGTATCAACATATTGTATTTCTCAAGTGCCCTCCGAAGAAGGTTCTCGTTTACTACCACCACAAGCTCTCGCGCCTTCGTCTCAAGACCCAGCGCCTCCATATAAATATCGTCCGCCTCATGAATACGAACGCTCGCTCGCAAATCTGAACCTGCTAAACTCGCCTCCACCACATAGTTATACTGAGGAACCTTATCTATACCTGCAAGTTCCGACTTCGCCCACTCAAGCTTCATGTTGTTGCCCATCTGCTCGTAGTGCTCAATCAGCAAAACAAGACCCCGACGATAAGCCTGACGGTTAGACGACATCTCTTCTACTATGTCCGCCTCGCTTACACTCAAAGATTCAGCCCCCGACAATCCTCGACCACGCTTCGCCAGCACCTGTCCCTTCCCGCTGTCAACCTCGCATCCCGTCAGCATACCCAGCATTGTTATTAATAAAACCGTCAAAATTGCCCTTGCCATATCGGCCTCCTTTCAGCCTAATGCTCTATGACTTTTCTCAGAACCAAATACTACCCTTAAAGCCTGTTCCGAAATCTGCCTTAATAACTCCTTTTATAACATAGGATAAGTAAAAACAATTTCAACCCAACCGTCAAGGACAAACATTGAAAAAAATATCCCCCCTCAAAGCCCCCCAAAACCTCTATAAAACATTCGGGGCCTGCACCGAAGTACAGGCCCCGAATCTACATATTCACAAGTGCCTAAATCATTTAAGCACCGGACAAACAATGCCCCCTTAGAATGGCCACAGGAACTCTTTCATCCAGTTGTCCGCAAACAGCGCATAGTCCTTGAAGTCAATAACATCATCGTTGTTCAGGTCCGCTCGCCAAGACGCCAAATCCACCCACACCTCGCCCGGAACCTCGCCGAGATACATTATCTCGTCTACTGCCAAAGGTTCGTTATAGATACGGACGTCGTCCATATAGCCTCTGAAGTATCGCAATTCACCGTTTCTATCGCCGGCGATAAGGGTCCTGCCGTCAAACTCCTCTGTATCATGCTCAAACGGATTCGTCGCCATAAGTAAGCTGTTAGCGTCACTCAGATATACCGTCGCCTGTGTCGCCTCTACCACAACTGCTACGAAGCTCCACTGGTAGTCAGGAATGAATATATCAGACCCAAAGCCCCAGGTTGCAGAATCATTGTCGTTCCAGACGTATCCAAGCTCTCTATTGTAGGTAAAGCCCGTGCCCGAACCATAACTAAGACCGGCAATTGTGCTGGCGTCTCTTTGGTGTATCAGACCCGTGAAGCTCTCACGCTGCTCGCCGGTATCCGGATGCGGAATCGGGTAAATCCACGCACAAAGCGTAGCATACGAATTCAAATTCAACGCAGGTATTACCAGATAGTCACCGTTCACATCGCCACCGCCGTCGAAGAACAGGCATGTACCTCTGCACGGGTCTACAACCCACTGCGGGTCGTTATTCGGGTCTGTCGGCTCGTCGTATCCTTCGCCTATCGTCAGGTCATGACTTGCACCCAGGCTCCCGCTGTTGGCAACCGCAGTATCAGCACCTTCGTTCATAAGGTACTCAACAAGCGGACTCAGATGTGGCTCTGTCGCCGATGACATGCCGCTGGCCATCAGCCAGTCGCGACCTACCGCGCTAAGGTCATACTCATCAACTATACAGTCGTCATTGAAATTACCTACCTCATGCGCATATTCAGGGAAGCATCGCGGAGGATAAAGACGAATATCGTCTATCCATATCAGACCCTCAGATGCCTTACTCTGACCAGTATAGGCCGTCCCGCCTATGCCTATCGTAACCCTTGCCAGACTCGAAAGGTTGACTCCGGCGCTATTGTAGTCTTCCAGACTGATGTCCCACTGGTGCCACTCTGCTACCTGGATGTTGTTCATATCTTCTCCAAGGTCGCCGTACTTCGCCAGGTAAGTGTTGGCGCTGGTGTCCTCCAACTCCAACCACGGTCGAACTGCATCATAATCACTTATTGCCGGTGTAATTGCAGGTATCACGTTGCACGGGTCGCCAAGCCAGAACAGTGTTATCGACTTCACACCGCCGACCGTCCAGTCCGTGCCGATTACCAAATCAGCAGGATTCGCGTCAATATACGACGAGTCGAAAGTGGCGCCGGTTTTACTGTTGTCGTATTCAAGCTCCATCGACTGGGAATCCGGACTACGCATATGGTTCACGTCGTTATAAATAAGGCTTACCCATGAACCTGACCCGTTATAAAATCCGTCCTCCCAGGTGTCGTATATCTGATTGACTGAAGTATCATACGACTCCATGTCGTCCACAATAAGGAACTCACCTATCGTAAAGCTCCATATATGGCCGGTCAAATCAGCGCCGCCAACCGGGTCTATCCGCCAGTAATAAGTCTGACCAACATCCATACCTGTTGTAAGCGACTCCGGCACCAAATAACTAAGGCCGCTCTGGTGGCTGCGGTAAATCTCCGTGGCTCCTGGTGTCCCCGAATCATTCGCGTCACGGACACTGTTGTAATCAGCCCCAAAGTATACGTCATACGATGTCGCCGATGTCGCCGCGTCCCAGCTCAAAGTCAGGCTAAAAAACGGTATATCTACTTCTCCGTTCGCAGGACTCGGATTCGTCGCATAACCCGTTACCTCAAAGCTCCAAACGTCGCCTACCCAGGGCCCCGCAGGAGGCTCGTCGCCCGGCTGCCAGCCCGCTGTATAAGCATCGTTTACCTCATCCACTCGCCAGTAATAAACCTGACCCAAATCAAGCTGCTCAAAAAGGCCCGTCGGGTCATAGTAATTTACATCAAGGTCGAAGGAGCCCTTGTATTCAGCCGATAATTCATTAGCATCCAGAACACTGCTGTAATCGGTACCAAAGTATACATCGTGACCATCCGTGCTTTGGGCATAACTGCTGGCCTTCCAGTTCAATACCGCGTCCCTCGATACGTCAACCTCACCGTCGCCAGGACTCGGCTCATATGCATATGTCGCATACCCCCATTCAAGCCTCACATTGTCTACCCAAAGGTAGCCCGCCGGACCGACGTTTTCAAGCTCCACACCCAAAGGCAAACCAAGATAAGAACCACCTGCTTCGGCTACGAACTTGATAACCTCATCATACTGCCAGTCACTTAGACCGTTGGCGTCTGAATAACCAATCAACTCGACAGCCCTTCGGGTAAGCTCGTGACGGTTCGCGTCGGGAAAGTTCGGGTCATCCACATAAAAGATTAACACGTCCATATACACAGGATTAGTTTCATAGTTGCCCGCCATCGCGTCAAACGTCACCGTGTACTGACGACCCTCGCCAAGAATCACATTCGAGTCGTAGTTCGGGTCAAAAAGCTGATAGGCAGTAGCGTTCTCACTTATGTAACAATGTGACCAGCCTTCCGTAAAGACAAGCCAGGCCTTACAGTCGCCACAGTCAGACCCAGGCCCTTCAAGACTGCAGTTTACGTCAACACCGGCCCACGCTCCTATGCCGCCCTGCACCCAGCCAGGTACCTCATCGAGACCCCTATGACAGTCATTCAACACAAGGTCATCATTGGCGTCGTACATCAGCTCAAAACCCAGGTTGTAATTCGGGTCATCTATCGGCCCTGCCTTCAATGGTGCACAAAAACTAAACGCTAAAATAATACTTGTTAAAAAACAGATTTTCTTAGACATGATGCTTCTCCTAACTAAAGCAAAATAAAATTCTCTCCGGCAAAACAACTGATATATTAAACAGGCCCGGAAATGCGCTTACTCGCACCACGCGTGCGAAAGACCTTTACTTGATATCACATTCCGCGCTTGCCTGATTCAAGAACAAGAAGTGCTTACTCTCTACGACTAATTTAATACAACGAGGTTTAATACGCCGAGGACTAATACGCCGAGGACTAATACACCTTCTCGCTCCTAACAGAGCCCTAACAAAACAACTTTTTCTCTGCCTTTAGGCACTTTCGGCTTTAATTTAGAAAGCCTTCTTTCTGAAGTGATTGTACGACGTTGCCGCGCTATACTAACTTTACCATTTGCCCGAATTCCTGTCAATAAAATTCCGAAAAAATCCTGCCCTCCACAACACAAAATAACCAACCCAACCGGCATTAAAGCCTTAATAACCCAAAAAAACAACCCTTTGCCCCCCTAAACCCTCTTAAAACCCCATGCTTGACAAAAACTTGCTTGAATGTTATAATTAAAAACCATCAATTTGGAACGCTTTTTGTGGAACACTTGGATGCCTTCGCGCATCATTTAAAGGATTGCTGGTACATTGGCGGTGTGTTCTTAGAGGAGCAAAATTGGCAGTATTGGTAGGAGAAGCCGAATTATGAGTAAGAAACAAGGTTTTACGCTGGTGGAGCTTCTGGTTGTGATAGCCATTATAGCCCTGCTCATGTCAATACTAATGCCCGCTCTCGCAAAAGTCAGAAAACAGGCAAAAGCCGTTATCTGTCAGACAAACCTAAAACAACTCGGCACTTGCTTCTCAATGTACACCGATAGCTGGGACGGAAAGTTCATGAGAGGATGGACTCCAAAGGTTGGACCACCTGATGGTACTCTAAACACCGACTATTGGATGGAAGCACTAAGGTCCTGCTACGGCGATTCAGGCGATGTAAGATGCTGTGCAATGGCAAAAAAACCAAGCTCCGAACTCGGACTCGGACAATGGGGAACGGACGACCCCTTTATTGCATGGGGCGTCTTCGGATATGATGGCTCGCAGGAACTTGGGGAACCTTTAAGCGGCTGGCCGTGCGCCACCGTCGGCGATTATGGAAGCTTCGGCATGAACGGACACTGCTGCGACCCTCCTCGGTCCGCCGGAACTTATCAGGGACACGAGCAGGACTGGAACTGGAGAAACGCAAACGTCTCAGGTGCCGGAAATATTCCCCTCATGATGGACAATAAGTGGATTGACGGTTGGCCACATCATGTCGACGAGCCGCCGCAATACGATGGCCAAGACTATGATGTCAGCCATATGACAAGATTCTGCAACAACAGGCACGATGGTTATGTAAACGCCGTCTTCCTCGACTACACCGTCAGAAAAGTCGGGCTAAAGGAAATGTGGACCATCAAATGGCACCGGCAGTTCAAGATAAATGGACCATGGACAATCGCAGGCGGCGTAAAGCCCTCAGACTGGCCCGATTGGATGCAGTTATTCAAAGACTTCTAAAATAAAAAAAAGAAATAAAATGTCAAAAAAACAAAATGCCTTCACCCTCGTCGAACTGCTCGTCGTCATCGCTATCATAGCACTGCTCATGTCTATTCTTATGCCCGCGCTCACACGAGTCAGAAAACAGGCTAAAGCCGTTGTGTGTCAGACAAACCTAAAGCAGCTGGCCAATTGCTTCTCAATGTATGCTAATGAAAACGATGGTTTCTTCCCCGCAGGCTGGATCGCCGGAAATTATCCACCCAACGCGCACAAAAGATACTGGATGGAAGCACTAAGACCTTGCTACATGAATTCCGGTGACCTCCGACTCTGCCCCGTTACAAACAAATTCAGCAGCGAAACCAATGGCGAAGGAGGTGTCTATGTCGCCTGGGGTATATTTGAGGGAGGAGAATTTGGCGAACAATCTACCTGGTGGCCGTATGTCGTCGTAGGAGACTACGGAAGCTACGGATGGAACAGCTTCGTTTGTAACACCGAGGACGGGGAAAATACCTTCGCGCCCCCCAGAGAATATAACTGGAAAACCGCCGATGTAAAAGGTACATACAACATTCCTCTTATCGGAGACCACAAGTGGCTCGACTGCTGGCCGATTCAAGAAGATGAACCTCCACCATTCGATGTTCCAGTATGGACGGAATACCAAATGGGTCGTATATGCATGAACAGACATGACGGTTATGTAAACTGGGCCTCACTCGATTACTCCGTCAGAAAAGTCGGGCTAAAGGAGCTCTGGACCCTCAAATGGAGCAGAGTATTCGAAACCAACGGCCCCTGGACCATCGCTGGTAACGTTCGACCCTCAGACTGGCCCGATTGGATGCAATCTTTCAAAGACTACTAAAACTGCCACAAACTTAATTTCTAAAACCAACTCCCCCAAATACAAATGGGGCCTACATCAAACCGACATAGGCCCCGAATTGGTACAAAAATGCACGGCTTAGCTTAGCAATTGGCCTCTGCTGATTATGGCCACAGCAACTCAGCCAGCCAGTTGTCCGCCATCATAGCATAATCGGCAAGATCAACATCGTCATCGCCATCTGCATTCGCTCGCCACGGCTCTAAGGGGATGTCCGCACTGCTCACTCCGGCAAGAGATGCTATCTCATTGGGCGTAAGCGTCCGGTTGTAGATACGTACCTCGTCGATAGCACCATGGAAGAACCTTTCAGTTTCTTCTGACGGTGGTCCGAACTGCATCTGGTCGGCTATATGGAATGCGGTGTTCCAAGGAAGCGGCTCATGGCTGTCATAATTCCTTGCTGCCTCAAGACTAATTCCGTCAGAGACGTAAAGAGTCGCAACTTCAGGAGCTACCGTCAGTGCTGTAAATGTCCACTCGTCCGGGGGAACAAAAAGACCACTATGCCACTCCCACGAATAACCGGTCCACATGTAGGCCAATTCATAGTTTGCTGCCCATGTAACCGTGTCGGCTCCAAGCTCAAGGCCGGCCGTATAGTTTGGATCGGGAGTGTTCACTCCTTTGGGCGTCCAGGCGTTGGAACTCATCACAATACCCTCATAGATATTACCTGCGAACTCGCGCTTTATCCATGCTGTTATTGTGACGGTATTGCTGCTCTCGTTCAGAGCGGGAAGGTCGACATAATCATCAAAACCATCGAACGCCAGGGCATAGCCATCTACTGCACCCGGCGTTATGGAGTGATCTGCGGTTTCACCTTCAACCGGCTCGTCATCGGTGTCCATAGCGTCATACAAAACTCCATGTTTTCCATTTCCTGAGCTGTCCAATACCTCAGATGTTGTCGCATTGTCGTTCATCATCCAGTAACCGTACAGGTCTGTATCGCTCGGAACTGTCGCCGAAACGCTGCCGATACCACTTAACAGCCAGTCCCTCGCCAACGCAGAAAGGTCATAAAGGTCAACATCGCAGTCGTTCGTGAAACTGCCTGTGGCTTTATCAACCAAACACCTGCTCGGATACAGCCTTATGTCGTCGAAGTAAATGTAACCCTCATCAGCATATGAACCGTCGCCTACCTTAATGCCAAGCTTGGTTATGGCGGCAAGATTCAGCGAAGGAGCGTCGTCAACAAAATCCTGCAGTTCAATGTTCCACTCCTGCCAGCCCATCCAACCCCTTACCAAATCATTCGAGTCTTCGTATTGGACTGTGCCCGTATTCGTACCGTCGGAAATCTGGATATAAAGCGGCTGGATTGCCCCTGCCTCGTTATCAAAATATCCTCGCAGGTAAAGCGTCAAAACCTTAAAGCCCGCTACCGTCCAGTCCTGGGAACTATCGAATGGAAGCTCACAAAGAGCCTCGTACGGAGGGGAGTAGTTCGTATACCAGTACTCCATCGAGTTCTCGCCGCCGTGGACATAATTCGCGTCCCCGTCTACAGTTTGAAGCGAAATCTGTGCTGTGCTGGTGTCCCAATCTGACTCCCAGGTGTCTGTTATCTCTGTCTTGCCTGACAGTGCATAAGACTCCATGTCGTCTATCATCAGATACGGCGCTACCGTAAAGCTCCAAATGTAACCTTTGATTACGTCTGCACCGCTGTTACGCACCTCATCTATACGCCAGTAATACGTCTGTTCAAGATCAAGAAGTCCCGGTGGGTCATAGCTGTTAACTTCATAGGCTAAGTTGCCCTTGTAAACGCTCGTACCGACTGGAAGGGAATTGTTGGCATCGTTGACTGCGTCGAAATCTGTACCTAAATAAACATCATGACTCTCTGAAACCGTTCCCTGCGTCCACGACAATATCGTGTAAATAGATTCGTTTTTGGCTCCATCCGCGGGAGACGGATTGTCCGCGGCGCCTTCGACCGTAAAGCTCCATATATCGCCAATCCACGGGGGGTCCGCAACACCGGGCAGAGGGTCGTAGCTATCATTGACTTCTGTAACCGTCCAGTAATATGTTGCACCAAGCTCCAGTGTTCCCGGCTCAAAACTGTTTACATCCCCCGTGTAGTCACTGGCACCGCCTGTCCGGCTGCGGTTGTTCACGTCTTCCCAGTCCGTTCCAAAGTAAACAATGTGCTCGGCGGCCCAAAGACCCGGTTTCCAGCTAAGGTCTTTATCCTGTAAAACATAACGTTCTCCATCCTCAGGACTCGGGTTATACGCATTAGTTGCCCATTCCCACTCTAACCTTACATTATCCGCAAAAAGCCACGTACCGCCTGCGTAGGGATTGTTAAGATGGATACCAAGCCTTTCACCGATATAGTCGGCACCGGGGGTGGCAACAAAAGATACCTTACGGTCAAAGAACCAATCCCCTCTGCCAGTGGGTTCGAATATGATCTCGCCCAGCAAAAAGCTTTCCTGCACAATCTCGTTTGCATCCACGTCAGGAATCCAGCATGGATCAGTTGAGTAGTAAAAAGAAATGTCAAAGTACCAGTCGTCATAGGTATACAAATCGAGCAGCATAGTATACTTCCTGCCTGCTACGATGTTTACGTCGGGATTAATATTCGGGTCAAGAAGCTGGAAAGTTGCCGAACCTCCGTTGACGAAACAGACAACATTGCCGTCCGGAAACCTGTACCCGTCCTTGCAGTTGTCGCAGTCCGGTCCTTCGTGACCGCAGTTGACATCGACACCGCTCCAGTCATGTCCATTGTCATTCCACGCCAGCGAATCGGCCATCTCTCCCGTATGACATAAAATCAGCTCGCCATTCGGGTCATACTCCCAGCTGAAGTTGAATTCCCGGTCCGCTATCGGCGTAGCGCCTTTCGCTGCCGCACAGACCCCCACCAAAAACAAAATACTCAACAAAAAACATAATCTCTTTCTCATTTTGACCTCCTCGAGAATAAAAGGAATAAAATATTTGTTATCTACACAGACAACGTCCGTCATAATTTTCAGCAGGCTAAAAAACCACGCCGCACTGTAAGCGAACTTCACAAACTAGCGCGGTTCAACTCTGCATGATAAAATCCAAGACTTGACTTTGTCCTCCCCCGGATGGATATGGCCTTAAGGAATTAACGCCCCGAACGTCCCGCGTGTCGCCTCAAGCCACGAGCCTGGAACTATACTACAAACTTAATACGTAATTGGGTGCACTTCTATAAAAACCTACTCCTAAATCTTGCTCTCTCCCTCAAACTTACGTCCATAACAATTACCCGCAGGCTAAAAAAACACGCCCAACACTAAGCGAACTTCACAAAATCGCGCAGCTTACGCCTGCAGGATAAAATCCAGGACTTGTACTATTATATGAAACTGCCCCCTCGAAATTCTATCGGCTTATCCCTGATTAAACAGGGCAAAGTACCTTACTTCCCCTTACTCCAATACCCTACTCCTATCCCTTACCCCCGCACTGCACCGAAATGTCTTAGCCGCGGCTCGTCGTTTGTTTTTTGTCAATCCCTACCACTCTGCCGGTATATCCGACTATTTCACCACCGCAAACTGCAAAGCAAAAATAAAAAAAGGGCTGTACTGAGATTACAGCCCTTAAAGAACCTTATCAAATGTCAAATATGCTCAAAGCATTCAATATTACATCTACGTACTACTCCGCTGGAACAATCGTTACATCGTCCCAGCCTGCAAAAGCTTGCCCATCATTCGTACTTCCGGTAAGAACCACTTTACCCTCTTGCACAACCTCCGGATCGAAATTAGCCGTCGCCACATGCACCACCAAATCCATCAATCCATCCTCATCGACATCAACTTCCTGAGCCATAAACTCATTACTCTTGCCGAGTATTTGTACTTCAGCTCCCGCCAGTACCACAGTCTCAGGAGCCACATCTGTAGCATCAAAGTCTTCCGTAGAGAAAATCGCCACCGGTATCAATCCCTGTGTACCTAAGCTGATGGTATTGTCGTCTCCATCCTCACTGCCAGGCTTAATATCGATAGCCACTTCAATCGCACTGGACTCATAAGCACCCATATCAACCACCTCACCGTATATCCGTGGGTTACCATCTTTGTCCGTCTCAGGCAACGAGGGAGCCAGATTATACCCCGTGTCAATACAAGGTGAGATACTCCACAAGTGATAGTCGCCACTGGTGGAATCTATGAAAAGTGGATCGGCTGATATGTTACCCCCACCACTAACAAACCCGACTCCAATGTCTGAGTATGTGACCGTGGATGGCGCACCGCCCAAATCGTAATCGCTGTTACCCCACAGAATACAATTAGTGATGACCGGAGTTCCAGCAGGGTGGCCATAGTTTTGAAGACCACCACCGCTATTATAAGCAATCGTGTTGTTGGTTAGAATCGGCGAAGAATCGTTAATGACACAAAGGCCGCCTCCGAACTGCTGGTCGAAGTTGTAGCCAGTTGCTGTGTTATTAATGATAAGGTTGTTTACAAGTGTGGGCGACGAGTACCAAACAAGTAGCCCACCACCATATCCAGCTGTGTTACCACTGATGGTATTGCCGGTCAGTGTTGGCGAGCCGAAGCTGCTAATGGCCACGCCACCGCCACCCTTAAGGGTGGAGTTGCCCGTGATGATGTTATCGGCCATCGTCCCCACGTAACCATTTTCACAATACACCCCGCCGCCAGCGTCCCTAGATGAATTGCCCGTGATCGTGTTGTTTGTTACCGTTGCGTTTTCGGACACCCCAAATCCTCCGCCACTGGTTCCAGCTGAGTTGCCCGTGATCGTGTTGCCAATCAATGTCGCATTCTCGCCGACCCGCAGGCCACCGCCCGCACCGGTCGCTGAATTGTTTGCGATGATGTTATTGACCAGCGTTGGTGAGGAAGGGGGATACGCCATTATCGCACCACCGTTACCACCAGTTGAGTTGCCTGTGATGGTGTTGCCGGTCAGTGTTGGCGACGAACTATAGAGAACCAAACCGCCACCAAGTGTAACGGCTAAGTTGTCCATGATAGTGTTGTTATTCAGCGTCGGATGTGATTGCTGTTGCAGGTTCAAGCCGCCGCCGGCTGTGCCGGAGTTACCACTAATGGTATTATTCGTCAGCGCCGGTGACGAATTGTACAGGAACAGTCCCCCTCCGCCGTCACTTAAGCCTATACCCGTCGCTACGTTATTGGTGATGGTGTTATTAGTTAGCATCGCCGAGGAATTATCCAGGTAAAAACCCCCGCCCCTAACAGCCGACCCGCCGGTAAACGTAAAGCCTTCAACTCTCGCCGTATCAGGCACATTGGTCATCACCAGACAACTGCCAGCGCCACCTCCATTAACCGTCGTAACGTCCGCGCCTGCACCAATCAGATTGAGAGACTTCGTGTTCCATACAAGGTTCTCCGTATACGTTCCCGCTGCGACCTGAACGGTGTCTCCATTCGCAGCGTCGTCAATAGCAGACTGAATCGTGGCATGGTCAACCGGCACATTCAAAACCGCTCCAACTGCAAGAGACACCTGCACAAAACACACTAACACCACACTTGTCAAAATCCTCGCCTTCATTTTCCTTCTCCTTTCAAAAAAATATTAATCTCTTCTGTTTACTCATCTATTCCTCAGCCTCCGGCGCACAAAACCACCGCCGTCTCTCATTCCACTTTTTGATTGATTCCTTCAATCGCCTCCTCTGAATTCCAGCTGAACAAAAAAGGCGCATAACACCCCGAAAACTATTCAGCGGAACTCCTCAGCCCATGATGCATTAGAATCGTATACCGAGCAATCCTATCCGTTTCCACCTTATCTGTCAAGACAATTCCGGCCACCAGCCCCAAATAAAACTTTTTTGAGCGAAAATCATCCCAACCAGCTCAAAAAAATAAAACCAAAACACACGGCCAGTGTAAACCCGCCCGCGAGAAAACCTCCGAAGACAAAAAACCCGCCTCGACAGAGAAACCTTCCCCACCTTAACCATCTTGCCTATTTTAAAAGGTCGCCCACACCCATAGACCAAAAGAGAGAGAAAGCGCGAACTTCGCCCAAAATTGTCAAAAAAATTGCAAAAAATACAAAGATTGCGCAAAAAATCGCAAAAAGTGCACGCTTTTTACAAAAAAATCACAAAAAATACGAAAAAATACCAATTTTTCACCATTTTTCCGCCGTCTACCCTGAGCTTGCCTGCGCTGAGCACGGTCGAAGTGTCGAAGGGCATTCCTGCCCCAAACCTACCACTTTACGACAAATCAAAAACCCAAAACTCAACACTAAAAACCCAAAAATCATGGAGCACTACATAAGTATATATGCATATACTTATATACTCTGCTCGAATCCACACAAAACGAAAACGCGCTCTACCCAAGTGCCTCCACCAGCCTCTCAGCCACTTTCCGCCCCGCATCAACCCTCGCAACCTCCCTGCAGCCCTCACGCATCTCCCCTAATTTGCCCTCATCGCCCATAAGTTCCACCAACGTCTCCGCCAGCCACTCCGCACGCTCACTCGCATCAGGCAAATCATCCACCACCACCGCCGCTCCCGCCTCTACAAGCTGCTCCGCATTCAAATACTGGTGCCTGTCCTTGTGGTAAGGGTATGGTATACAAACACTTGGCACACCCGCCGCCGCGTATTCAGCCACGCTCACCGCGCCGCTCCTGCCTACAACCAGGTCCGCCGCCGCAAGCAAATCCGCCATATCATCAAAATAATCCAGCACCTTATAACCGATTTTCACCCCTTCATACCCGCTCCGCACCTGCTCATAGTTCGCCTTCCCCGCCAGATGAACTATCTGCCAACCGCCCGCAAACCCCTCCAACTTACCCAAAACCGAACACATCGTCTTATTTATCCGCTCCGATCCGCTCGACGCCCCCGTCACAACCAGCACCTTTTTCCCCGCCTCAAGCCCCAACTTTTCCCTCACCTTCTCCGGTTCCGGCCCCTCAAAACGCTTGCGAAGCGGACAACCGGTTACTGTCACTTCTAATTTCTTGCCTGCAAAGTACTTAGCAGTCTCCTCAAACTGAACAAAAACCTCATTCGCCCAGTTTGCGATTATCTTATTCGCCTTGCCCGGCAGAATATCAACGTTCAAAATCTTCACCGGTATATTCATCCGATAAGCCGCCCAGCACACCGGCGCAGCAACATAACCGCCCGCACCCAGAACCACCGCGTTCTTACCCTCCGCAATTTCCTCGTTCACAATCCGGTAGCTGTCAAAAAAACTCCTGCAGAACCCCACCAGCCTCACCGGCTGCATCGAAAACCCCTTCGCTGGCAACTGTGTATACTGAAAACCCGTACCGGCAAGGACTTGCGTATCTATCTCCCTGCTGCCGCAGAAAAAATGTATCTTCGCTTCCGGCTCAATCTCCAATACTCGCTCAGCCACCCCGATAGATGGATAAATATGCCCGCCCGTTCCACCGCCGGCAAAGAAAAAATACTTACTACTCATACTTCAATTTCCTCCAACTGTTTTTTCACACTGCACTTGGCAATATTTAATAACACCCCGACCGCCGCCGCAGAAAGTAACATACTCGTCCCGCCCGCACTTACAAATGGCAGCGGTATCCCCTTCGTCGGCAGCACCACCGTCACCACACCTATATTAAGTGCCGCCTGAATCCCAACCGCCAGAACAATCCCGCCCGCAAGGAACTGCCCGAACCTGTCCTCACAGCGTATGACCACCAGAACACCCAGCCAGACAAAAATAACAAACAAAACTATCACCGCCAACGTCCCCACAAAACCAAGCTCCTCACCGATAATCGCGAATATAAAATCCGTCGTATCTTCCGGCAGATGCCCGTATTTACAAATCCCTCTTCCTAATCCCTTCCCCCACAGGCCGCCCGAGCCAAGCGCGATTAGCGACTGGTTCGCCTGGTAAGCCGCCGTGTCCGCCCAACCCTCCGGATTCAAAAACGCCTTGATTCGCTCCATCCTGCTCGGCGAACAGCACACCGCTCCAACAAACGCCGCCCCCGCAAAAGGCACCGGCGTCAGAACATGCCACCACTTCGCTCCCGCTATTATCAGTATCAAAAAACCCAAAAGAGCAACAAACGCCGCCGTCCCGAAGTCCTCGATAATTATCAAACCGACCATCGCACCTATCACAAGGCAAATCGGCACGAACCTCCTTCAGTACAGCCTGATAGAA
>Ga0307378_10004963_pt1 | contig 18725 bp, 11 predicted proteins | sample UN1MG_FD_202238 | JGI IMG/M metagenome (GOLD analysis project Ga0307378, IMG submission 202238) | Soil microbial communities from Risofladan, Vaasa, Finland - UN-1 | ecosystem: Environmental > Terrestrial > Soil > Coastal area > Acid sulfate soil | place: Finland: Risofladan, Vaasa | collected... | reverse complement strand
CCTCCTTCGGCGTGATGTGGATGTCGGAGGCGCCGCGGGCCACGCCGTCGGCGAGGATGTCGCTGACCATGTTGATTATCCGCCGCGTCGAGTGCTGGCTGTCGTCGGGGCGGTCCTGGATGATCTCTATCGGCCGCTTCAGGTCAATCCGTTCACCGCTCTCGGCGTAGTCGCCGCTGTAGAGGCGTTTGATCGCTCGGGTTATTTCCCGCGATGAAGTGAGCACGGGTTTGATTTCACGCCGCAGTACGTTGCGCAGCATGTTCAGCAGATTCCTGTCTTGCGGATGTGCCATCGCCACGAGGAGCGTGTTTCCCTCCACGGAAAAGGGTACGAGTTTGTTGAAACTAATGAATTTCTCCGTGAGCAAAGCCCTAAACTCGGAAGCTATCATCAACGGGAGGCGCTTGATAAATGCGATACCCAATTTTTTCGAAAGCAGTTCCAGGACAATCCGCTCCGGCACCAGTCCCTTGGAAATCAGTAGCTCCCCCAATAAAACATCCGTGCCACTCTGCTCGCGAAGCGCCTCTTCAAGCTGTTTCGCATCAATGAGGTTGCGCTCGAGCAGAAGCTGGCCCAATGGCATGCGGCGGTTCTGCCGCTCTTCGACCTTGTGCAGGAACCTGCTTGCAGCCCGGTCGAATTCCATTTCGGTCGTAAGGACCGGCTCAACCAATTTGACGCCCAACAATTGTTTGACCTCGTTGAGCAGATCGTCATCCACCCTGTCGACGGCGACCAGATAGATATCGTCCGCATTGCTCCCCTTGGCCAGAGGCATGACCTTGCGCTGAAAGACAAGTTCCTTCGGAAGGCTGCTTATGAGGTTGAAATCGAGAATCGAAGTCTCGCTGATCGGCAGGAAGCGGTAGCCTATTTGCCTTGCGAACATTTCCTGCACCGGCGCTTCCTCTACATATCCCAGTTTTCTGAGAATCTCCCCGATTTTTTTCCCGGGTGAGTTCGACTGAAACTTTAGCGCTTCGCCGAGCTGCTTTTCATCAATGGCACCGGCCACCACCAGCATCTCGCCAAGCTTCATCCGGCGGCCCTTGTAGAACTCTTCGATTGCCGACCGGATGTCGCCAGTGCGGTGTTGTTCGAGGTCGTAGGCGTAAAGATGGATGTTTAGCCTTGCGGCGATGCCTTCGATCCACCCCTCGTTGACCCGGCCGTAGGGGGTGATTATCACCACGTGGGTCCCGGCGTCGTAGATGGGCAGGATGCAGTAAAAGCGGGCTATGTACTGGGGTATCCTCTCCGCCAGGCGCGGATCGATCCTTCCAACATCGATACTATTCTTTACTGTTGCCATCGCACCGTTCTCCGAGCACCTTCCGAGCTAGGGGAAAACGATCGATTCGAAATATTTCCTGCGTTCCAAGGGATCCTCGAGCAGCTGCATCAGAGGCCACTCGACTTTTGCGTCGAACAACTCCAGATACACCTCCACGTCATCCGCCGATTCCCACTCGTTGAGGCTCAACATGGCGGCGAAGTTGAATAGTACGCCGCAGTTGATCTTGTTGCCGGTGTAAGGCAGCATCCCGTTTCCCTGGGGAGATAGCATCTCTCTGAGATTATTAAACAGTGTCTCGAGGAATTGCTTTATTCTCCGGAAAACGGCTTTACGGCGTGTCTTGTCGGCATCGTGATAGAGTTTTCGCGCCATAGTCAGGGCGCCATCGAGCGCCAGGCGATTGCAAATCACGAATCGTTCAAGGTCTATGATTTTCAATTTCTCCGGCGCCCCATCCGACACCGAGAAGTAGTGCAATGAGAGAGTATCCGGGCCGGATGGGGTTTTTATTCGGAGGTCCGCATCGTCTCTCAGAGTTCTGCGGAGTAGCGAGGCCCTCGACTCCAGCTCTTCCAGGGTTGGCTTCTCCTCCAGGGGCTCTATTTCTTCATCTTTGACTACCAGCACGCTATCAATAGGGGGTAACTCGAGAGGTTTGCCGGAACTGGCTGTCGGCCTGAAAGTCTTGTCTAATGGAGCCAGTGAAAGTATTTCATCGTCCGGGTCTGCGGAGTCCATGCCAAGAAGATCCTCGAGATTGCGCACATAATTTTCCATTGCTGCAAGTTTTAACTGGTCGCTTTCTCGAATCGGTCCGCGCCGCAGCGCTGACCTCACGCGAGCGATGAGTTCCTTGGATTTGAAGGGTTTTGAGATGTAATCGTCGGCGCCGACACCCAAGCCGAGGATGACATCGCTCTCCTCATTCTTAGCTGTGACCATTATCACCGGGAGCTGGCGGGTATCGGGATCGCTTTTGAGCTGTTGGCATAACTCGATGCCGTCGACGCCCGGCATCACCAGATCAAGGATAATCAGATCGGGTTTCTGCGCTTCAAGACTGCTCAGCCCTTCGCCGGCGTCTCGTGCACAGATTACTTCGAATCCCTCGCGACTGAGGTTGTAATCCAGTATCTCCCGGTTATCCGGATCATCATCGATGACGAGTATTTTCCCTCTGGCCAAGGTCCCATCCAGAAACGTCGAAATCAGACAATTTTCGGCAAATGCCGGATAATTTGTAAGGATACCCCAGGCTGATTATGGTCTCCGGAAGAGTTGCCCGTCAAGGGTGGAGGCATTCCTGCCGGGGGGGGGGATTTCTTATCATGATGGTCCTTGAGGTGGAGAACACGATAAGAATTCACAGTAAATCATTTGGGCGGCTGCCATTCAGCCGGTTGAGCCTCTTTTCTGCTTGCATTTAGCCATCCCATAGGCAAGATAACACCAGTGTTCGACACGGCAGAGGCAATTCTGAGACCAGCTGAAGGCGTTACAGGGGAGATGTCTATTCAGCCAATCCTGATGAGCAGGAGATGAAAGAATCGATCCATTCGGCCGCCGGGTAAAGGATTCTGCCGGTCAGGAAATACAAGTTCGATCCGATGGGGGGATTTTCATGGGGCAGGGGAGGGAAACCGGGGTCAAAGCGAAGCTGACGACCTTCGATACCACGATGCTCGTCGTCAGCCTCGTGATTGGCATCGGTATTTTTCGCACACCGGCGATGGTGGCGTCGGAGACAAAAACACCCCTGCTGTTCTTTGCCGCCTGGATCATTGGGGGATTCGTCACTCTCTGCGGAGCGCTGACCTTTGCGGAAATCGGCGCGCGCTTCAACCGCCCCGGCGCCTTCTACAAGGTTGTCGCCGAGAGTTATAACTCGCTGTTGGCCTTTCTGCTTAACTGGACGGCAATACTGATTGTCAACGGCGCAGGCTGTGCTGCTGTGGCGCTAATTGCGGCGGAGTACCTCAACCTGATAATCCTGCCGCCTCATCTTCAAAGCCCGGAGACGGCATCGCTGACCGCATGTGTGATCATCATCTTCCTTTTGGCAATCAACTATATCGGTATCAAAACCGGCGCCTGGACGCAGAATATCCTCACGGTGATCAAGATTGCGATGATTGTGGTGCTGAGCGCTGTGGCGTTCTTCTATGTGGGCGGCGGCGGGGTAGTGCCGCGCGCCGAGCCGCTGGAGGGCACTTCGCCGTTCCTGATAGCTCTGGGGCTGGGATTGATATCAGTGTTCTACACGCTCGGCGGCTACCAACTGACGATCAATCTCGGAGCGGATCTCAAGAATGCGCGGCGCAACATGCCGCGCGCGATCGCCATCGGCATCGCGATCATCATCGCGCTATATCTCGTTGTGAACCTGGCTTATTTCCTAGTGCTCGGCGTACCTGGCATTGCCAGAGCCAAGCTGGTTGCGGCAGAGGTGGCGATGATCTGCTTCGGACCGATAGGACAGTTAATCATCTCCATTTCAATCGTAATCTCGGTGCTCGCTTTCCTGGTGGCAACCTACATGCAGCTGCCGCGCTCTTACTACGCAATGGCGGAGGACGGCGTGTTGCCGAAGATTTTCAAGCGGGTGAACCCGAAGACGCAGGTCCAGGAGTTTGCCCTGCTGTTTCTCGGGCTGGTTGCTTTCACGTCTATCCTGCTGATGGGGACGTTCGAAAATCTACTCAAGTACGTGATGCTGTTCGACAGCTTCACTCTGGCGACGGTCGCCTCGACGGTGTTCATCCTGCGGCGTAAAAACGTGCCGCAGAAAGATTACGACGGTTACAAGGTGCCGCTCTATCCGTGGGTGCCGGCGATCTTCGTCTTCTTCCTGCTTTGCATCACTGTCAGCGTGATTCTGGATAATCCCGCTTCGGCATTGATCGGCGCCGGGATCGTGATTATCGGGCTACCCATTTTCTTTATAATGCGGAAAGTGACAGCCGCAGGACGGTTTTAATCCTGTTCCTCCACAGAACATGAAGGGTGCAAGAAATCCGCATGCCGGATTCCCTATTTGGCTAGGATCAGGAAGTGGTACTTGCCGCTGCCCGTGTTGATGAAAACTCTGTCATCCTTTACGCCGGAAACCGTGAGTTGGGCAGAAGGCTGACGCTCGGGCCAGATTTTTTTGCCGGACTCGTATACGGAGATTTCCTTCCAAAACAGAGGCAGCCCGATTTCGGCCTCGGCGCCAACAGGTATATCAGCTGTCAACTCGAATTGAGCCTTGGAGCGCTGCCAGCTGACGGCGAGTTTACCGAGCGGCGTGGATGTTTCCGCCTCGACATGGTCGAGATCGCCCAAGGGGTGCGGGAGGATGCTGATCCGACTCCAGCCCGCGCTCGCGGGTTTAAGCCCGGCAAGGTACTTGTAAAACCAGGCGTCGACGGAACCGAGCATGATGTGATTCTGAGAATTCATTCCGCCGCCTTCCCGTTTCTCCCACCGCTCCCAAAGCGTCGTCGCGCCCTCGGCGATCATGTAACCCCATCCGGGGTAGCTCTCCTGGGCAGCAATCTTGTATGCGGCTTCGGCGTGGCCGTTTTCGCAGAGAACCTCCAAAAGGTAACGTGTGCCGATCATCCCGGTGTCGAGATGGTAGTCGTTGAGCCGCACAACACTGTCGACGAGTGTATCGATAACCTGCTGCCTGCGGTCATCGGGAACGAGGTCGAGGTGCAAAGGCAGGAGATTGGATGTTTGGCTCGGTTCGAAGTCCATGGGACCGTTGTGCAGGGCTGCATAACCGCTTTCGCCCAGGAATGAATCATTGAAGGCGGCCTTGATTTTCTCCGTCAGAGAATTGTAGATTTTCTCGTCCTTCTTCTTTCCCAGAACGGCTGCAATCCTGCCGAGGTGAAGAACGTCGTGGAAGTAGTACCAAGTGGCGACCAAATCAACGGGAGTTTTTTTCGAAGCAATCGATCCGGGCGAGCACCAGTCTCCGTACTTACCCAATGTGCGCTGAATGTTCCCATCTGCCTGCGAACGCAGGAACGAGACGTAGCGGCACATTGAGTCGTAGTTTTCCTCGAGAATTCTCTCATCGCCGTAATGCAGGTACATCGTCCATGCCAGAGTAATAAAAGCCGCGCCCCAGGCGGGATCGGCCGGGTAGAGGCTGCGGATGTATCGCGGTACGATATCCGGTAATCCGCCTTCGGATTCCTGGGCAAGCCTGATTTCCCTGATAAAATTGCTGTAAAAAGCGGGAAGGTCGAAGTTGAAGATGGCCCCCTCGGCAGTCAAGTGGGCATCTCCAAGCCAGCCGAGGCGCTCGTCGCGCTGCGGGCAATCGGTGGGGATGCTCATCAGGTTGGAAAGCTGTCCCCGGACTACATTCTCGTGGATGCGGTTGATCAGTTCGTTGGAGCATTTGAAGCGTCCGCAGCGATCCGCCTCGCTGTGTACAAACCGGGCTGCCAGCGAGTCAAGCGATAGAGCTCCGGAATATCCGGTTACCTCCACGAAACGAAAGCCGTGGCAGGTGAACCTAGGTTCCCACATCTCCTGGTTCCTGCCCTTGAGGATATAGCTGTCGGTAGCATCCGCACCGTCGTTGGTTGCTGTGTTGAGTGTGCCGTCCTCGTTAACAAGTTCAGCATACCTGAGCTGGACTTTGGTACCGGACGGTCCGCTGACTTTGATCTGTGCCCAGCCACTGAGATTTCTGCCAAAGTCGAAGATGTGTATGCCCTTTTTCGGACTGTAAAGCCGTTGCGGTTTGATTGTTTTTTCAACTCGAATCGGGGGCATCATCTGCGAAGAAAGAGGCGGACCCTCGACCTCCAGGGCTTTCTCCCAATTGTTTTCGTAGAATTCCGAGTCATCCCAGCCGGTCATCTCCATACGCGCGTCGTAGTGCTCGCCGTAATAGAGGCCGTTTTCGCGAAGTGGGCCATGGGATGCTCGCCAGCTGTCGTCGGTGACAACGACATCCCTGCCACCGTCCACATACTCTATTTCGATTTGCAGGAAAGCCTTGGGTTTGCCGTAGCCGAAATTCTCGATATGGCGGCCGCTACCCAGAATCAATCCGATTGTTGAATTGCGTTCAAGCTTACCCGTGACATCAAAGGTGGAGTATAGAGCCGTTTTGTTATAGTCCGTTTGCCCCGGATCGAGAACCGCGTCGCCGACCTTGTGGCCGTTGATGCGCAATTCGTAAAATCCCAGTCCGCTGACGAAGGCCGTCGCGCAGGCGATATCAGCTTTGAGCGTCACTTCTTTTCGCAGGTAAATCCCAAGATACTGCACGTAGTCGCCCTGGTACTGCCCGAGCATCACCGTCCCGCGTGAGCTGAACATCTCGGGATTTCTCATGGTAATCCATTTGGCCTGCCACTCATTGTTGTTGAAGATACCGGTGCCGAAGATAGTCGGCTCGCTGAAATTGCTGGATTCCCCCGAGGCGTTGCGCCACATGATGCGCCACCAGTAACGCTTGCAGCTTTTGAGCGGCTTGCCGTCGTACGGGATGCCGAATGACCTTGGCGATTCGATCTCTCCGCTGTCCCATATGTCGCCTGTTTTTCTTAGAGACAGTTCGCGGCCGGATGACACAATGATCCTGTACGCCTTCTGCTTCTGTCCTTTGCGGGGGTACGAAAGGATCCAGGAGAAGCGTGGATGCGGAATGCCGATGCCGAGAGGTTCGCGAAGATACTCGCAACGCAAATCGGTGGGGACAGGAAGCCTGCCCGGATCTAGACTCATCGTATGCCCTATCGGGCGGAGTCGATTACCGCCCTAATTGATCGAACATGTTTAGGAGTCGTGCCGCAACAACCACCGATAATAGATACGGGCAAATTGATCAACTCGTTCGCTTTGTAGGCCATAAATTCCGGGGTTTCAGGGTAGACAACCTCACCGTCGCGAGTGATTGGAAGTCCTGCGTTCGACTGGATCGCTATCGGCATCTTGGTGTGATTCTTGAACTCCACTGCAATTTCGATCATCCGCTCGATGCCGTTTCCGCAATTGGAGCCGACGATGTCGGCCCCGGCTGCGGCCAGCCCATCGGCAGCCTGAGCGACCGTCACACCCATGACCGTGAAATAGCCTCTCGGTGTGGGATCGAAAGTCATGGTGGCCATCACAGGAATGCGGGGCGCCGCGTCCCTGGCGGCCTTGACTGCCAGCTTGGCCTCGGCAAGATCGATCATCGTCTCTACGACGAAGATGTCGGCGCCGGCCGCGGCCATGGCGGCAGCCTGCAGTTTGAATCCGTCGTATACCTCTTCAGGTTCGGCATCACCGTAGGGTCTCAATATTGCTCCCGTCGGCCCGATGGACGCCGCGACATATGCTCTTCCTTCGGCGGCCGCTCGCGCAGCTTCTACGCCTGCCGTGTTGATCATTTCGGCTTCGTTATCTTGGCCGTAGTGCCGCAGCTTGATCGGCGAGGCGCCGAATGTGTTGGTGGTGACGAATTCCGCGCCGGCTTCGATGTAGAGCCGTGCAACCTCCTCGAGCACTTCAGGCCGCGAGAGATTGAATGACTCGGGCGGTCGACCCGGCTGAAGACCGCGGGCCATAATCATCGTACCGATGGCGCCGTCGAACAGGAGGATCTCCCCGGCGGCGATCCGTTCCAGCGGATCCCTCATTTCACTCCAGCCCCAGCAGGGCCTTTACCCGGACAACGGCGTTGGCGGCGTCGAAGCCGTAAGAGTCGGCGCCGATCTGGTCGGCGAATTCCCAGGATACCGGCGCGCCGCCGATGATCGTCCTGATCCTGCCCGCCAGCTCGCGCTCCTCGAGCAGCTTTACCACCTGGCCCATCACCGGCATCGTCGTCGTCAGCAGGGCGGACATGCCGATCACGGGTGCCCCGTGCTCCACCGCGGTTCCGACAAACCTTTCCGGGGCGACGTCGGCTCCGAGATCGATCACCTCGAGACCGGCCCCTTCGAGCATGATTCCGACCAGGTTTTTGCCGATATCGTGCAAGTCTCCCTGTACCGAGCCGATGACTACTTTGCCGAGGACAGGCACGTCGTCCTTGATCAGCAGGGGTTTGAGCAACTCCATGCCGGCATGCATCGCCTTGGCTGCGAGGAGAACATCGGGGAGGAAGATCTCATGCACGCGGAATTTCTCACCCACGACATCCATCCCGGCTATCAACCCGTCGTTGAGAATCTGAGTTGCCGGCATCCCGTCGTCAATGGCTTGCTGCGTCAGTGTGAAAACCGCTTCATGGTCGCCTTGTTCGAGTTTGTTTGCTATCTGTTGGAGAATCTCCAATTCCTGCCTCCTTTAATTGGCGGTGTGCTTGCGAAGCATTTGTGTGATTCTCTCCCTGCAACCGTGAGTTGTGCAAGTGCTGCAGAAGGAGAAATCATCGTCGAAAACATGTATCGCAGCCGATCCGGCGATTAGCGCTCCGGAGACCGACTTGAGCGGGATCATCAGAAAACTGTCGTTGAGAGTCATGCCGATCTCCTCCGGCCGCAGCCGGTCGAAGAGCCGGCGTTGGCCGCTGATGTGCCAGCCGCAGTAGCCGGGGCTGTAAGGCAGAATCTCCGGCACCGGATCCGTATGGTTTTCTTCCCGCAGCTTCAACATGAGCCGCTCCGCGGCGAGGTCGACGGCCTTATCCGCCGCGGCGGATGCAACGGAGTCGAGCATGTAACCCAGTGCTGGTTCATTGACCGCGAACAATTCCCTGATCCGCTCGCAAACCTGCGCCCCGACCGTGACCGTAAAAAGCGCCAAAGTCGAGGCTTGCGGATAGATAAACTGCAGCGGGGTTTCCGGTTCGTTGCGCCCCTCGCCGAAGTAGATGCCGGCGAACTCCTCGCCGGTGACAGTCTCCATTAATCCCCGCGGCTCGGCGAGCGACGAGAATATTTCTGACGCTTTGTCGAGGATGCCGATGATCCTCGCCGGGGGATCGACGCGGCGCGGGATGCCCTGCAGTTCGAGCACTGATTTTCTCTCGGGCGCGACCACGCCGGCTGATAATCGGAAAATTTCTCTCATTCTTCCCTGGCAGGCAGCGAGTCCATGCCGCAACGGCGCGCCTCGGTTTCCATCAGCCGTGTCAGCTCGTGCTTTGCTTCATCGGCGATGCGCGAGGGCGTGTATGCCGCCAGCAGGCGCTTTACCTCAGTGTTGGCGCGTTGGCCGAGCGTGAGGCTGCCTTCCTCTCGCCAGCGCGAGAGATTCGCGCGGTTGATCGTCGGGCCGGGGAAGGTGATCTCCTCTCGCAGGTGCTTGCGCGTGTGGTCGGCTATCAGAAGGTGCTTTTCCTTGATCAGTTCCTGAAAGAGAGGGATCGAGGGGAAATCTTCGCGCGGCTCGATGCCTGCGATCAGGCGATAAGTCAGGCCGCAGATCTCATTGTCGACTACCAATTTCTCGAGGCTCTGGCAGCTCTCGAAGTCGAGCATGCCGGGACCGGAGATGTTGTTGATGCCGGAGAGCGCGGCCAGTGTTGCACCCATCGCCGATTCGATGCCCGCCTGCGCGTCCAGTGCCTTGGCGTCGCTGAGCGAGATATAGGCCTGCGTCGGCATGCCAAGGTGTTTGCCGATTTCGCTGTAGGCGCAATCCTGCATCATTGTCTCGACGGCACCCATCGGCGTCGTCTCGTAGCGCATGTCGAAGATGGCAGGGGAGCCGCCGTAGAGAACCGGCGTTCCGGGAGCTGCGAGTTGGCTGAACACCAGGCCGCTGAACGTCTCGGCAGTGTGCTGAATCAGCGAACCGACCAGTGTGACCGGGGCCATGAAGCCTGAGAGCGGCATCGAGATGAATTCGATCGGGATCGAATAGCGCGCGCAATCGAGAACGTTCTGGCTGGTGACGTCGCTCCACTTGATCGGTGCTGTGGGGCAGCAGGAGAAGATAGTAAGCGGCTTGGCCGCCAACTCCTTCTCGGAGCCGCGCACTGCAAGTTGCAGGTCTTTCATGATCTCGAAGGCCTCGATCGTGAACGCGCCGGTGACCACCGGCTTCTCGCAGTAGAGCAGGCTTAGATAAAGGCGATAGCTGTCGGAGATTTTCGCGTGCACGTCGGCGGGAATGAGGGCCGTACTCTGCGAGGCGATGTGCGGCAATCCGCCCATCAACTTGGCGTAGGCGATATAGTCGGCGGTATCCGGCTTGCGGATCTCGCCGGTTTCGCCGTCGAGAATATTTATCGCCGCGGAGCCCGGAGTGAAGTAGACATTATCGTCGGCGAAGTCGTGAGTCTCGTTGCCGAGCGCGTCGTAGAGCTTGAACGAGCGCGGCACAGTCTTCAGCGCGTTGTCGATCATCTCCTGCGTGAAAACGGCATGCCACTTGCCCTCGTCGATCCCTGCTCCGGCGTCGCCCAGCATGTCTAGCACAGCTTTGTTATGGATCTCGGCGCCGAGCGTGCAGAGCACTTCGCGCCCCTCGGCTACTATCTTCTCAATCAACTCGTTGTCGAGTAATCTCAGCTTCGGCCTCATTCAATACCTCCTAAATATTGGCCCCAGACCATGGCTTCCATGAGAGGATACATCAAATGATCCTTCGCATCAGGAAGAAAACGTATCCGTAGGAATCGCTGAAGCGCCTGTGCATCTCGATCTCCTTCTCAGTCATCTCGATTACCGCACTCATTTCTTCGTCATCGTCGGGCTTGAAGCGCGCAATGCGCTCGAGCAACGGCGTGTAATAATCGTCCCACCAGGCTTCCTTCGGAAGGGCGAAATGTTCGAATACCTCGAAGCCGGCTGCTGTGGCGGCTTCAATGTTTGAATTAACGGTTCCTATCCCGGGATATTCAGCTCGCAAGTAGTTGTTAACCTCTTTTGGAGGATTGTCCGTCAACCAGGCCAGCTCACTGACCGCCGCCAGCCCTCCCGGCTTTAGCATCGGCCTCCATTTGCGCAGACCGTCGCCGAAACCGATATTGTATATGGCTCCTTCGGACCAGATCAGGTCGACACTCTCAGGCGCGTAACCGAGATCGTTCATGTCGGCGTGCCTGGTGGTGATCAGGTCGCCGAAGCCGAGTTCCCGGGCCGCCGCATCGAGCCTTTGCAAGCCGGGCTCGTAGATATCGATCGCCGTGACGGGCACACCAAGCTTCTTCACGAGGACGAGCGTTTGAGTGCCCGAGCCGCAGCCGACGTCTATGACGATCGGCGATTCCGGCAAGGCCGGCAGCTTGTCGAGGGCTTTAAGAGTCGACTCCTTACTGCCCGGACCCTGGCGGGGAAGGTTGTCAAACAACTTGAAGAAAGCCGGCGGTAACTCCATTTCCCAACCTTTCTTTTTTCAGGATTTCTTTCTTTGGCCTCGGTTTCGTCGATCGGGCGTTTTCGTGAATTGTGCTCGGCAAATCAACCTGGTCATTCCGCCTCGGCATCGGGTTGAGAGAAGCGTTCAGCGAGGCGTGCGAGCTCTTCGAATTCCCGCTTCAACGCAGGGTAGAGAGCGCGGTAACGCCGGTAGTACTCGCTGTATATTTTAACAGCGGATCCCGGTGAAGTCCGCCCGGTGATCCGAATCGTGGTCGCGCATGCATCTTCGACACTTCGGTAGATTCCTGCTCCCACGCCGGCCAACAGCGCCGCTCCGTAGGCCGCTCCTTCGCTGATGTTGACAGTAAGCAGATCCGTCTCAAAGTTATCCGCCAGGATCTGGCGCCACAGCCGGCTCTTGGCGCCGCCGCCCGATGCCCTGAACTCGCCGATCGGCAGGCCGAGAGCGCGCATCAGTTCCAGTGAATCGCGCAGCCCAAAGCTGACGCCCTCGAGCACGGCGCGAGCCATGTGGGCCTTGCCGTGCCGCAAAGTGAGGCCGAAAAAGACGCCCCGTGCGTTGGCGTCGGCATGCGGCGTGCGCTCGCCCGTGAGGTAGGGCAGGAAAATCAATCCCTCGCAGCCGGCCGAGATTGCCGAAGCCTCATCGGAGATGATCTCGTAGGGGTCTTTGCCGGTCTCCCGAGCCAGGCGGATCTCGCTGTCTCCCAGGGCATCGCGGAACCAGCGCAGGCTGCCCGCGGCAGACAACATTACACCCATCAGGTGCCACTTGCCGGGTGAGGCGTGGCAGTAGGAGTGGATCTTGCCTTCCCTGTCGGTGCAGTAATCATTTGTCGTAGTGAACAGGACGCCCGACGTGCCGAGCGTTGCCGAAACGATCCCCTCGTCGATAATCCCCGTGCCTATCGCCTGGGCGGCCTGGTCGCCGGCGCCGCCGACGACCGGCGTGCCTTCTATCAAACCCGTGAGCCTTGCCGCCTCGGCTGAAATCTTGGCGCTGATTTCGGGGGATTCGGTTACCTCCGGCAACCAGCTCCGCTGAATGCCTAAAGCACCTATCAGTTCTTCCGACCAGTTTCGCCGGCCGACATCGAAGAGCGAAGTACCCGATGCGTCTGACACGTCGCTGAACAGCTCGCCCGTGAGCCGGTAGCGAACGAAGTCCTTCGGCAGCAAGACATGGGCGGCTTTGTCGTAAACCTGCGGTTCTTGTTTGCGTACCCAGGCTATCTTGGGAGCTGTGAAATTGGGCAGGACCGGCTTGCCGGTTATCTCGATCAGCTTGCTTTCTCCCACCACGGTGGTGATTTCTGCGCACTCCTCACCGGTTCGCTGGTCGTTCCACATGATGCACGGCCGCAACACATGCCCGCCCCCGTCCAACAGCACAAGGCCGTGCATCTGGCCGGTGAGGCCGATGCCGGATATGTCGGCGGCATTAATCCCCGACTCAGAGAGTGCTGTTCTGATCGATTCGACTACCGATTTCCACCAATCCTCAGGGTTCTGCTCGGCCCATAGTGCTCTCGGCGAGTACATCGGGTGCTCGCTGGTTGCGCTTGCGATTACCTCCCCGGACGGATTGATCAGAAGGGCCTTACTGCCCGTAGTGCTGATGTCCAGCCCCATCAGGTAAGCGGTCATCGGCTACACCTCATTGGTGGCGCTTGGCCTGTTTGCGAAGGTCCTGCGATGCCATTTGATCCCCTCCCTCCGTCAACGGGAGTGGATGGGCATGGCAAAGGGATAATTCCACTATTATCCCGCGAAGGTCAAGCCGCTAATGGAACTAATACAGTTACGGTCCGTCTATAATAAGTGAAGTTTTTCTCACTTTTCTCTTGACTGGGATGCGCGAGGGCAGTAGATTGTGGAAATGAGAATTATTTCACACTTTCGGCTGCACGACTATGGCGAGGCCTAAAGCAACGCCGGCGGCTGGAGGAGGAGCGGCAGATGAGCAAGAGGCGACAATTGGGTGATCTCAGCCGCCGCGAGCGGCAGATCATGGATGCGATTTACAAAACCGGCAGGGCGACCGCCATAGATGTAATGGAAATGATGCCCGACGCGCCGGGCAACGCCACCGTGCGCAAGCTGATGCGGATTCTCGAGGAGAAGGGCTACCTGCGGCACGAGCGCGACGGCAACAAATTTGTTTACTTCCCAACGATATCCGAGGAGAAGGCGACAGCATCCGCCGTTGACCACCTGCTGGATACATTCTTCAAGGGTTCGACCGGGCGCGCGGTGATCGCCCTGCTCAACATGTCTGATGACGAGCTCTCCGAGAGTGAGCGCGGCATGATTTCCGAGCTGATCGAAAGGTCGAAAAGGGAGGGGCGCTAGCCATGTTCAGAATCCCAGGATCTGATCTGTTCGCACTGCTCCCGGCCGAATGGCTCGAGGTGATCGTCGATTCGGCGCTCAAGGGAGCGTTGTTGATCGGAGTCGTCGCTATCGGAGCATGGTTCTGGCGCAAAGCCTCCGCCGCGGAGAAGAGCTACGTTTGGGGGCTGGCCCTGGGCGGTGTGCTGCTCTTACCCCTTCTTTCCATTCTCCTGCCCAGCTGGCAAGTCCCGATTTTTCCGGGTTTCGAGGAGGCTTCGACAAGTGCATTCAGAGCGATTGAGCAACTGGCCGACTCGCCCAAGCCGCCTCCTGACGAGGGCAAGTTGCAATTCTGGATGACCGGCGACGCCTCAACGCCGATCGACACCGAGCCGCGAATGGAGCTTTCCGAGGATGTCGTAATCGAGGAGCCTGAGGAACCGGAGGACGACCTGGCCTCGGACGAGCAGTTCGAGCGCATGATTAACGACCGGTTGGGCGAAGGTGCAGATGAAGACAAAGGGGTTGTCGAGAGCGCTGAAGCCGGGGCGGCAAAGATTGATGAATCGGGCTCCGCAGAAAGCACTCAGATTAAAACGGATGTACGCACAGGGCTTGGCGAAGGAGCAATGATCGGGCCCGATAAAGAAATAGAGGCAGTGAAAATCTCACCGGCCGCAGCCGGAGTAAACGATCAACCGACAGCACCGGCAGCAGGGTGGCACAATCTTGCTCTGCTTTTCTGGCTTAGCGGTGCGTTTTTGATCCTTGCCTGGTTTGTGGTTGGCAAGCTCGGCGTCTGGTATATCAAACGCCGGGCTGAGCCTCTTGAAGGGGATGACTGGAGCGACCTGATTGAAGAGGTTTCCGGCGAGCTGGGAATCTCACGGGAAATCAAGCTGATGGGCAGCGATGCGGCCGCCGTGGCAATCACTGTAGGGATCCGCAATCCACTGGTGGTCCTGCCAGAGATTGCGGAGGAATGGGACGATGAGCGACGCAAAGTGGTGCTGCTTCATGAGCTGGCGCACATCAAGCGCTGGGACAGCATCATCGATGCCTTGGGTCACGCGGTCTCAATTCTCTATTGGTTCAACCCGTTCGTCTGGCTTGCAGTCCGGCAGATGAGGCGGGAGCGGGAGCGCGCGTGCGACGACGCCGTTCTCAATTCCGGAACCAAACCGTCCTCTTACGCTTATCACCTGATGGAGGTTGCGAAGGATATGAGTACAGCTAAAAAGCCGTTATGGCAGGCGGCGACGATTTCACAGGGATCGAGCCTCAAGGATCGCCTGCTTTGCATACTGAATCCGAATATACCGCGGGGCGCACGCGACTGGTTCGCCACGGCATTGGTGACGATGGTCATTCTCGCGCTGGCGATACCGATAGCCGCGTTTTATCCATGGGCGCCTCCCGCCCCCGGCACTATCACCAAGGAGGCGGCGGTCCAGGTTAACAAGGAAGAGATAGATGCCCTGATAGCCGACCTGGGCTCCGACGACGCAGTTGTGCGCGCGAGCGCGGCCCGAAAGATCGAGAAAATCGGCACCGGTGCCGCGCCTGCGATACCGTCTTTGATAGCGATATTGGGCGACGAACGCCATGTCGACCCGGTCGACATCGGTTACCGCTCAAACTCCTGGGGGATTAACGGCCAGTACTGGTACACGACTCCCGGCCGCGAGGCCGCTGATGCCCTGGAGGAGATCGGCGAACCCGCAATCGATCCGCTCATCGCCGCGCTGGAGAGCGAGGATATCCTGGTGCGCAAACGCGTCATTTGGATTCTCGGTGAGATCGGCGACCCGCGGGCATATGAGGCCATCAAGAAAAGTCTCAGCGACAGCAGCGGCGAGGTCCGCAAGACGGCAGCCTGGGCTTTCGGCGAGATGGGAGACAACAGAGCTGTCGACGACCTGATCATGACGCTCAAGGACGATGAACCGCAGGTGCGCAAAACAGCCGCCTGGGCGCTGGCTGAGATCGGCGATAACCGAGCCGTCGAGCCGATAGTCGAGATCTCGGTCGACGTCGATCCCGAAGTGCGAAAGACAGCGCTCTGGGCGCTGGGAGAGTTCGAAGACAGTCGCGCGGCTCCGGCGATCAAAGCAGCCCTTAGCGATGCGGATGTCGATGTGCGGGAGACCGCTATCTGGGCGGTGGCGGAGATCGGCGACAGGAGCCTCATGAAGGAAGTCAGCGAAGCCCTGCGCGTCGCGCTGAAGGATGAAAGTGTCAAAATCCGCCGCAAGGCGGCCTGGGCGCTGGGCGAGACCGAGGATCCGACAGTTGTCGATGCCCTGATCGAGGCGCTCAAAGACGAGGACGAAGAGGTCCGCAAGCGCGCCGTCTGGGCTTTGGGCGAGATCGGCGACACCCGCGCCGTCGAGCCGTTAATCGCCGTGCTGGGTGACGCATCCAAAGAAGTCAGAAGCCGCGCAGTCTGGGCGTTGGCTGAGATCGGTGACGCCCGTGCCGTCGAACCACTACGCCCGCTGCTGAAGGATCCTGATACTGAAGTGCGCAAGAGAGTCATCAGAGCGCTGACGGAGATCGGCGACGTGCAGTCGGTCGGCGCTTTCATGGATGCCCTCAAGGATGGTGAACCGGAGATCCGCAAGCGCGCCGTGTGGGCGCTGGGTGAGCTCGGCAGTAGCGAAGCGGTGCCCGGCCTGATAGAAGCCCTCAAGGATGACAACGCGGAAATCAGGGGCAGAGCCGCCTCGGCTCTTTCTGAGCTCGGTGACGCCCGCGCCGTCGAACCGTTGCGCCAACTGCTTGATGATCCCGATGTCGAAGTCCGCAGGAGAGTGATCAGGGCGCTGGGCGAGCTTGGTAGTCGCGAGGCTGTGCCGGCCCTGATAGAAGCTCTCAAGGACAGCGACGCCGAGATCAGGTCGCGAGCCGTCCAGGCTCTTTCTGAACTCGGCGACGCCCGCGCCGTCGAGCCGCTACGTCTGCTGCTTAATGATCCCAATGTCGAAGTCCGCAGGAGAGTGATAAGGGCGCTGGTGGAGATCGGCGATCCGCAGTCGGCCGAGGCTTTCCGTGAGGCCCTCAAGGACGAGGACCAGGAAATCCGCAAGCGCGCCGTCTGGGCGTTGGGCGAGATCGCCAACCGCGAGGCCGTGCCCGCACTGATCGAGGCTCTCGCGGACACCGATGACGAAGTCCGCAACAGGGCTGTCTGGGCGCTGGGAGAAATCAGCGACCGCCGCGCCGCCGAGCCGATAAGAGCCATGCTGAAAGATGAGAATGTCGAGATCCGCCGCAGAGCGATCAGGGCGCTTGCCGAGATGGGCGATGCCGTTTCCGCCGCCGCTTTCGCGCAGGCCATGAACGACAGCGATCTCGAGGTACGCAAACGCGCGATCATGGCGCTGGGCGAGCTGGGCAATCGCGAAGCCGTGCCCGCGCTGATCGAGGCTCTCGCGGATACCGATACCGAAGTCCGCAGCAGAGCTGTCTTGGCGCTGGGAGAAATCGGCGACCGCCGAGCCGCCGAGCCGATAAGGGCCATGCTGAACGATGAAATTGTTGAGATCCGCCGCAGAGCGATCATGGCGCTTGCCGAGATGGGCGATGCCGTTTCCGCCGCCGCCTTCGCGGAGGCCATGAACGACAGCGATCTCGAGGTGCGCAAGCGCGCGATCATGGCGCTGGGCGAGCTGGGCAGTCGCGAAGCCGTGCCCGCCCTGATCGAGGCTCTGAACGATCCCAATGCGGAGATACGCAAGAGGGCAACCTTGGCGCTGGGCGAGATCGGCGACCGCAGGGCGGCAGTGCCTCTGCGTGCGCTGCTCGCCGATGAGGTAACGGAAATCCGGAAGAGAGCATTATTGGCTCTAGCTGAATTGGGTGATGCCGAATCAGCGCCGGCCATCGCCACCGCGCTGAAAGATGAGAATGCTGAAATCCGCATGAGGGCGGCCTACGCTCTCGGTGAGTTGGAGAACCGCGCCGCAGTCCCCGCCCTGATCGAAGCGCTGAAGGATGAGAATGCCGAAGTGCGCTCGAAAGCCTTGTGGGCGCTTGGGGAGATGCAAGATGCCCGTGCAGCCGAGCCACTGCGGGAGCTGCTCAAGGATAAAAACCTGGAGGTTCGCAAGAGGGCGATGTGGGCGCTGACGGAAATGAGCGACAGAAGCGCCGAGGGTGCTTTCATCGACGCGCTGAAGGATGAAGATGCCGATATGCGCAAGCGGGCGGCTCATGCTCTCGGTGAGCTGGAGAGCCGCGCCGCTGTCCCCGCCCTGATGGAAGCCCTCAAGGACAGCGACGCTGAAATCAGGGAGAGAGCCGTCCGGGCTCTCGCTGAAATCGGCGACCGCTCAGCTGTTGAGGCAATCAAAGGCGTACTCAACGATGAGAGCGCCGAAGTGCGGTCAAGGGCCATCTGGGCCCTGGGCGAGCTGGGCGGTACGATCTCGGCTGCGGTGCTGATACCCTCGCTACAGGACGAAAGCGCCGAGATCCGCGCCAGAGCCGCGTGGGCGCTGGGCGAGTCCGGCGACGGCACGGCGGTCGAGCCGTTGATCAAGGCGCTCGACGACCCGAGCAGCGAGGTTCGCTCGAGGGCGGCCTGGGCGCTCGGCAATCTGCGCGATGCGCGTGCTGTCGAGCCTTTGATCAGGCTACTGAGGAGCGGGGATATGGAATCACGCCGCAAGGCAGCCTGGGCGCTGGGCGAGATCGGAGACAAGCGGGCGATCGACGCCCTCAAGGAGGCGCTCAGCGATGAGGACACCGAGGTCAGACGCAACGCCGCCAGAGCGATAAGCAAACTTATCTGAAAACCGGGAATCGGGGTCTCCGCC
>Ga0307378_10004962_pt1 | contig 18727 bp, 17 predicted proteins | sample UN1MG_FD_202238 | JGI IMG/M metagenome (GOLD analysis project Ga0307378, IMG submission 202238) | Soil microbial communities from Risofladan, Vaasa, Finland - UN-1 | ecosystem: Environmental > Terrestrial > Soil > Coastal area > Acid sulfate soil | place: Finland: Risofladan, Vaasa | collected... | reverse complement strand
CTTGATGCGCCGACGTTCCGCCAACTCTGTGAACCACGCTGAGCCATCAGCAGCACAGTTCTCCGCGGAATACGTCCCGGAATCCGGAACTCATTCCGCACGGAATTGCATTCAGCTCGGTATCGCAGTGCCCCATCGACCGTCTTTCGTCCCCCAGTGCGACAGCTTCGCTCACGCCGTCTCTGCGGGCAAGCCAACGACGGTCACGTCACGCTGCATTCGAAATCTCGGTGACTTGCGTCCCGGATTCCGGAACTGTGACCACCGAGAAGTCGAGACCGAAGCCGTCGTCGTGGTGATCGATCCGGCGCGCCGATAGGAAGAAGGCATGGAAGGTTTCGTACATCCCGACTTCGCCCCGGTGACCGAGAAGGTCCAGGCGATCATGGCGAAGAAGTCGGCTCGAGGCGGCATGGCCGTGGCCGTGTATCACCACGGTGAGCTCGTCGTCGATGCCTGGACCGGGGTCCGCAACGCGGCCGGCGACCCGTGGTTGCGCGACACGATGTCGATGAGCTTCTCGACGACCAAGGGCGTGGTGGCGACCATCGTGCAGCGCCTCGTCGACCAGGGTCTGCTCGACTACGACGTCCCCGTCGCCACCTACTGGCCCGAGTTCGCGTCCGCCGGCAAGGACACGATCACGCTGCGTCACCTGCTGACGCACCAGGCGGGCCTGCACGACGTGCGCTCGATCGCCGACTCGGCCGAGGACCTCATCAACTGGGAGCACATGACGAAGCTGCTCGCCGAGGCCGGACCGAAGTGGGACATCGGGACACGTTCCGCCTACCACGCGCTCACGTACGGCTATCTCGTCGGTGAGGTCATCCGTAGGGTCACCGGGCTCACGGTCAACGAGGCGCTGCAGCGCGAGATCGTCGAACCGCTCGGCGTGAGCGGCATGTACATCGGCGCGCCCGCGGCCGTGCGTGGCGACATCGCCGAACAGCTCGTCGATCCGAAGGCGGTCACCCGACTGTTCAAGATGACCAAGACGCTCGCCAAGGCGAAGAGCTTCCAGCCGATGTACCAGGCGTTGGTGGTCGACGACATGCTCGACGTCGCCACCACCGAACGCATCCACGATGGCGAGATCCCTGCCGCCAACGGAGTGTTCACCGCTCGGTCGCTTGCCCGGATGTATGCCGCACTGGCGACGCCCGAGGACTTCGACGGCCCACCACTCGTGTCGGCTGACACGTTGCGCGAGGCGACCCGGATCCAGACGACGCTCGGAGCGAACGGCGACGGTCGCAGCGGCGAGAAGGTCGGCCGCGACGCCGGCGTCGGGTTCAACATGCGTTGGCGCCTCGGGTACCACCTGGTCGGCACCACCAAGGGTGTGCTCCCGCAAGCCTTCGGTCACTTCGGCTTCGGGGGGTCCGGCGCGTGGGGTGACCCCGAGTCAGGGCTCGCTGTGGCGATGATCCTCAACCAGGTGGGAGGCACCCCGTTCGGCGACACCAAGATGCTCCGCATCGGCGCCGGCGCCGTCCGCTCCGCCGAACGCCGCAGCAGTTGAGGATTACATCACGGGTCAGACCCGCGATGTAATCCGGCTGGAACCCTCCCGCTTCTCGTGTGAGGGGACCATGGCCCGTGGCGCACGGCGGCCCGGCCTGTGCACGATCCACACATGAAGAGATGGGTCGCTCTCGTCGCAGCCGCGACGCTGCTCGCAGCCTGCGGAGATGACGGGGGCACGACCGTCGAGCTCGACGTCACCGACTCGCTCTCGGAGGTGTCGCTCGACGTCGGCGATCAGCTCGATGTCTCGCTCGAGGCGAACCCGACCACCGGATACAGCTGGGAACTGGGCCCGCTCCCCGAGGGACTCGAGCTGGTCAGCAGCGAGTTCGAGGAGCCCGGCGGCAGTCTCGTCGGTGCACCCGGGATGCAGCGGTTCGCCTTCGAGGCGGTGGGCCCCGGCAGCGGCATCCTGCGGTTCGAGTACGTGCGTGTGTTCGACGACCCGGTCATCGCGGAGCAGATCGTCGAGTACGTCCTCACGATCGAGGACTGAGGCGATCGGTCACGCTCGTGCTGGTTGCGCCGGTGGTGTCGCCGGCGTGAGGCCGCGGGTGGCGGCGACGTCGTCGTCGTCGATGAACCACGAGATGATCGCGGCGGGCGCCATGATCAGCCCGACGGCGAGAAAGCCGCTCTGGTACGCCGAGAGCAGCTCGGTGTCGGACGCCGCATCGCTGCCGTTCGGCAGCATCGCCGCGATCACCGTGGCGGCGAGCGCGACGCCGGACGCGTAGGCGATCTGGCGTTGGGTGTTGAACAGGCTGGTCGCACGGCCGGTGTCGGCCATCGACGTCGTCGCGTACGCGGCGGTCTGGATCGACACGAACACCATGCCGACCGCGACGCCGCGCATGAACGAGAACCCGGCGATCGTCGACAGCGGCGTCGACAGGTCGGCCGTCGCGAAGAGGCAGGTGATCGCGGCGGTGGCGGCGGTGCCGACCACCATCAGACGCCGCGGGCCGACCGCTCGGTAGAGCCGCCGACCGAGCAGGTTCGAGACGAGGAAGACCCCGACCGCCTGGGGCGACTGGGCGAGGCCGCTCTGGAAGGCGGTGTAGCCGCGCAGGCTCTGGAGATAGAGGGGCAGCACGAAGATCATCCCGAAGAACCCGGCGTAGGTGAGTCCCGCGGAGATGTTGATCGTGCGGAACAGCCGATCCTGGAACAGCCGGAGCATCAGGATCGGGTTGGGGATCCGCAACTCGATCACGATCAGCGCCACGAGGCAGGCGATCCCGACCGCGGCGAAGGTGACCGTGTACGCCGAGAACCATCCCTTCTCCGGGCCGATCGAGAGCGTGTAGAGCAGGATCGCCACCGACGCCGCCGACAGCACGAAGCCGGCGACGTCGAATCGGCCGGGCGTCCCGTGCTTCGTCTCCTCGAGCCACAGCAACGACAGCACGATTGCCACCGCGCCGATCGGTCCGTTGATCAGGAAGATCCAGTGCCACGACGCGGTGTCGACGAGGATGCCGCCGAGCATCGGCCCGATCGCCGGTGCAATCACCGCCACGCTCAGCACGCCGATCGCCGCCTTCGCGCGATCCTCCATCGAGTACGCCCGGTAGAGCATGGCGGCGCCGACCGGGGTGACCAGGCCGGCGCCGACGCCCTGCAGCACTCGGAAGACGATCAGTTGGTCGAGGGTTTGCGACAGCCCGCAGGCGAGCGACGTCACCACGAAGGCGATCAGCGCGGTCGTGAACACCCGCTTGGTGCCGAACCGGTCACCGAGCCAGCCCGCGGCCGGGATCACCGCGGCGTAGGTGAGGAGGTAGCCGACGGCGATCCACTCGATGTCGGTGGTCGGCACGCCGAAATCCTTCGCCATCGTGGGCAGCGCGACGTTGACCATCGTCCCGTCGATGATCGTCATGAACAGCCCCATGATGTACACGGTCATCACCTTGGCCGGGTAGCTCACGATCGCCGACGCTACGCCCAGCCGCCCCGCCGACCCGATCCCAGCGATGAGCCAGGTGTCGGTATTCGGGCGGTTGGCTCATCGCAGCGAGTGGTGCGCCCGCGGGAATCTCCGGGTGGCGTCGGCGGCACGAGGTGCGAGGCTGGTCGGCCGGGTAGGCCATGACCGACACGACCACCGACACGACCGAGCATCCACGCGCCGCTGCGGCGCGGGCGATCCAGGGTCGGCTCGCGTACCCGGACGCGCTCCCGATCACCGAGCGGCGCGACGAGATCCTCGATGCGATACGTGACCACCAGGTCGTGATCGTCGCCGGCGAGACCGGCTCGGGGAAGAGCACCCAGCTGCCGAAGCTGTGCCTCGAGGCCGGGCGCGGTGTCGCCGGCATGATCGGCCACACTCAGCCCCGACGGGTCGCGGCGCGCACGATCGCCGAACGGGTCGCCGAGGAGGTCGGATCGAAGCTCGGCGACGACGTCGGCTACACCGTGCGCTTCACCGACCAGGTCGGCGAGTCGACGCTCGTCAAGGTGATGACCGACGGCATCCTGCTTGCCGAGATCCAGCGCGACCGGATGCTGCGCCGCTACGACACGCTGATCATCGACGAGGCCCACGAGCGCAGCCTGAACATCGACTTCATCCTCGGCTACCTGAGGCAGCTCCTGCCGCAGCGCCCTGACCTCAAGGTGATCGTCACCAGCGCCACCATCGACACCGCCCGCTTCGCCGACCACTTCGCCCAACTGACGGTGCCGGCACCGGTGATCGAGGTGACGGGGCGAACGTTCCCGGTCGAGCTGCGGTATCGGCCACTGGTCGACGACGAGTCCGACGAGCCGGATCGCGACCAGGTGCAGGGGATTCTCGACGCGGTCGAGGAGCTGTCGCACGAAGGGCCCGGTGACGTGCTCGTGTTCCTGTCGGGCGAGCGCGAGATCCACGACACCGCCGACGCGCTCCGCCAGCTCAACCTGCGCAGCACCGAGGTGCTGCCGCTCTACGCCCGGCTCTCGTCGGCCGAGCAGCACAAGATCTTCGAGCGGGCACCGATGGGCGGGCCCGGCCGCAGGATCGTGCTCGCCACGAACGTCGCCGAGACCTCGCTCACGGTCCCGGGCGTCCGCTACGTGGTCGACACCGGCACCGCACGCATCTCGCGCTACAGCCGGCGACTCAAGGTGCAGCGCCTGCCGATCGAACCGGTGTCGCAGGCGTCGGCGAACCAGCGCGCAGGCCGTTGCGGACGCGTGGCGCCGGGCATCTGCATCCGGCTCTACGGCGAGGACGACTTCGAGTCTCGGCCCGAGTTCACCGACCCCGAGATCCTGCGCACCAACTTGGCCTCGGTCATCCTCCAGATGACCGCGATCGGCCTCGGTGACGTGGCGAAGTTCCCGTTCGTCGAGCCGCCCGACCGCCACGCCATTCGCGACGGCTACGGCCTGCTCGACGAACTCGCCGCGCTCCAGGAACCGGCCGACGGGGTGAAGGACGGGCCGCGGAAACTGACGAAGATCGGCCGCTCGCTGGCTCGCCTGCCGGTCGACCCCCGGCTCGGTCGGATGGTGCTCGAAGCCGACCGGCTCGGCTGCGTTCGTGAGGTGCTGGTGATCGCGTCGGCACTGTCGATCCAGGATCCGCGAGAGCGGCCACAGGACAAGCGCGAGCAGGCCAACGAGTTCCACAACCGGTTCAAGGTCGACGGCTCCGACCTGCTCTCGATCGTCGCGCTGTGGGACTACCTGCGCACGCAGCAGCGCGAACTGTCCGGCAACCAGTTTCGGCGGATGTGCCGCAAGGAGTTCCTCAACTACCTGCGGGTGCGTGAGTGGATGGACCTGTTCAGCCAGCTCCGCCGCATCGCCGGCCAGCTGAAGATCCGGCCGACGACGCACGAAAGTCACCCCGACCACATTCACCAGGCCGTCCTGGCCGGGTTGCTGTCGCACATCGGGATGCGCGACCGCGAGACCCGCGAGTTCATCGGGGCGCGACAGTCGCGCTTCGTCATCGCCCCTGGTTCGGCGCTCACGCGGCGTCCGTCGCCGTGGGTGATGGCGGCCGAGCTGGTCGAGACGAACCAGCTGTATGCCCGGCGTGTCGCGAAGATCGAGCCGAAGTGGGCCGAGCGGGCCGGTGCGCATCTGGTGAAGCGCTCGTACGACAACGTGCGGTGGGATCCGAAAGGTGGGCGGGCCGTCGCCACCGAGCAGGTGACGCTGTACGGCCTGCCGATCGTGAGCGACCGGGTGATCGGCTACGACCGCGTCGACGAGGCACAGGCCCGCGCGTGGTTCATCACCAAGGCGTTGATCGAGCGCGACGTCGCCGACACGGCGTGGATCGGGCGCCAGAAGTTCCTCACCCACAACGCCGAGTTCCTCGAGCACCTCCGGCGCATGGCGGCACGGGTGCGGCGCCTCGAACTCGTCGACGACGAGATGCTGTTCGACTTCTACGCCGACCGCGTCGGCCCCGAGGTCACCTCCCTGCGTCATTTCGACCGCTGGTGGAAGGCCGAGCGCCAACGACATCCGGACCTGCTCGAACTGACCGACGACCTGGTTGCCGGTGGACGGGGCCACGGCGTCCACCTCGCCGACTATCCGGACGTGTGGACCCAACAGCGCGGCAGCTCGGCGATCGAGCTGCCGCTCACGTACCGCTTCGCGCCGGGCGAGCCGCTCGACGGCGTGACGGTGCACGTCCCGCTGTCGGGCCTCAACCAGGTGAGCGCAGACGGCTTCGACTGGCAGATCCCGGGCCACCGCGCCGACCTGGTGAGCACCCTCGTGAAGTCGCTGCCGAAGGATGTGCGGCGTCAGCTCATCCCACTCGGCGAGACCATCGAAGCCGTGCTCGATCGCCTGGCGACCGCCGACCCGACCTCCGGTCTGCTGGTCGACGCGCTTGCGGCGGCGGTGCGTGAGGTTGCGCACGTCAACGTGACGGGGGCGTCGTTCGTCGCCTCGGTTGTGCCCGATCATCTCCGGGTGCACTTCGTCGTGTCCGACGACGAGGGCACCGTTCACGCGGTCGGCGACGACCTCGACGCGATCAAGACACAGCTCGCCGGGTCGGCCCGCGAGTCGATCGCCGCTGCGGCACCGATCGAGGAGCGACGCGGCATCGTGTCGTGGGACGTCGGCGACCTCCCGCGGGTGGTCGAGTCGACCGACCGCACGATGGACGTCAAGGCGTATCCGGCGTTGCTCGACGTCGGCGACAGTGTGGCGCTCCGAGTGGTCACGACGCCCGAGCTCCAGCAGCGGATCATGCGCGGGGGAGTGCGGCGTCTGTTGCTGCTCAACGGCGCTCCGACGCGCTCGTCGATCGTCCGCAAGCTCGACAACGCGGACCGCCTCGCGATCGCCGCTGGCGACATCGACCTCGGCGCGGTCAGCGGCGACTGCGTGGCCGCCGCCGTCGATTTCGTGATGGCCGACCACGGATCGCTGCCATGGACGGACGCCGAGTTCGAGTCGCTCCGGCGGGCGGTTCGCGACTCGGCACCTGGCCTCGCCGCAAACGCACTCCACAAGGCGGCTCGGGTGATTGGGGCCGCATCGGAGGCCCGAGACCGGTTGGCGCGGCTCCACGCTGCAGCGCTGCGCCCGTCGGTCGACGACGCCAACGTGCACCTCGGCCGGCTCGTGCATCCGGGCTTCGTGCTCGGCGCCGGGATCGACCGCCTCGACGACATCGAGCGCTACGTCCGAGCGATCGTCTATCGGCTCGATCACCTCGCCGGAGCAGGTGAGCGCGACCAGCGTCGTATGGCCGAGGTGCTCCCGCTGGAACAGCGCTACGCGAACCTCGTCGACACCACCGGCCCCGGCAAGCTCTCGCCGGAGCTGGTCGACGTCCGCTGGCAACTCGAAGAGTTCCGAGTGGCGACGTTCGCCCAGCCGCTGATGGTCAAGCGTCCCGGCCAGCCGCCGGTCAGCGCCAAGCGCATCTCCGCCACGCTCGCTCGTTGACGTCGAGGCCTCCAACCCAGGTTTGCGTTGCACTCCGGGTGACCCGGTCCACCCAAACCGTCACGCAAACGTGGTGTGGTCAGCGCTTGCGGGAGGCGAGGTAGGCGCGGGCGGCGGCGCGGGCGTCGGGGTCGCGCATGGCGGCGCCGAGTTGGTCGGCGTCGGCCCACGAACCCGCTGTCGATGCGACGTCCTCCAGCGCCTCGTTGACCTGCCGCTTGGTCGCTCGTACGACACTCGGTGCCTTCCTGGCGAGCTGTCCCGCGAGTTCGTCGACGGTCGATTCGAGTTCGGCGCGGGGAACGACACGGTTGAGGAAACCGATCCGGAGGGCTTCCTCCGGCGTGAATGGGCGGCAGGTCAATACCAGCTCACGGGTGAGCGCCGGGCCGATCTCGCGCACCAGCCGCGGGATGCCGCCCCAGGCGAGGGGGATGCCAAGGTCGACCTCGGGGATCGAGAACATGGTGTCGTCCGCGGCAATCCGCAGATCGCACACCGCGGCGAGCACGACACCACCTCCGACGCACGGACCCTTGATCGCCGCGATCGTCAAGGCCGACATGCGGTCCATGGCCTCGGCCATCAGCCGTCCGAGATCCGCCTGATCGCGGCTCGACGCGCTCGTCGCCGAGTCCGTGCCGGCGAACTCACGCAGATCGAACCCGGACGAGAACCCTCGACCCTCCCCGGTGACGATCACGATGTGGGCGTCCGTGGAGTTGAACCACAGCGCCGCCTCCGCGATCTCCCGGAGCGGAACGGTGCCGAGCGGGTTGAGCTTGTCGCCCTGGGTGAGAGTCATCCGGCCGATCGGTCCGTCGACCTCGACTCGCAGCGTGGAGAACTCGGGAGCATCCCTCATCCCTGAATCGTGCCACGTCGGTCCTCCCCGGCCCCGTCCCCGGGCGGACCGTTGCGTTGGCGGTCGAGTCTGTCGGCGCGATCCACCTCAGGTGGATTGGAACTGGCCGGGGGCGACTTCGGCGGCTTCGCCCCGGCGAAGCATTCGCTGCACGTGGAGTTCCGCGCTGCGGCGCTCGACCGACTCGACGAACGGCATCTCCACGTGCGGTCGGTAGATGAACCGGTGGGCCCGCATGTCGTCGATCGAGTGCGGCTCTCGGAGGAACTCGAGCATGGCGTCGTGGCGCCGGCCGATGACGGCGGTGAACGCATCGACCATCTCGACAAAGGTCTCTCGCCCCTCGATGACGCCCTTGTGATGGAACGTCACGTAGAAGTCCGCCTCCTCGTGGCGCACCTTGGCCAGGCTCGCCTCGAAGTCCTCCAGGTCGCTCCACACGTCGCCGTAGTACGGACCGAACCCAGTCAGGTCGATGTCGGACAGGAAGAACACGCCGTCCATCCGGAACCCGCTGTGACCCCGGGTGTGACCCGGCAGGTGGACCGCCTCGACCGTGACGCCACCGCCGAGGTCGAACACGTCGCCGTCGGCGAAGCCGTGTGCGTCCGGGCGCGGCGTGTAGTGGAACTCGTCGAGGATGACCCGCTCGAAGGCCTCCCGCGCCGAGCCGGTGAGCCCGTACACCTCCATCAGCCCGTCGAGCGAACGGGCGCCCGGCAGATCCTCGTCGTGAATGTGCAGCCGAGCGTTCGGGAACGCGCCGTTGCCGGCCATGTGATCCTCGTGGCTGTGGCTGTTGATCACCGCATCGACGGCGACCGGTACACCACGCGCCACCACGGTCACCGACGGGTCGATCACCACCGACTCGCCGGCGCCGCGCACCAGCAGCGTGTTGCCCGACGGGTAGGCACCGTTGGCATCGCCGACCAGCACGCTCACCGAGTCGGTCAGCCGTCGCTCGTCGTCTCCCCAATCGGCCACGCGCTCGACCATAGCGAGGCGATTACATCGCGGGTCTGACCCGTGATGTGATCAGTCGGGGCGCTCGAGCTTGAGGCTGGCCGAGTTCATGCAGAACCGGTCGCCGGTCGGGCCGGGGCCGTCGGGGAACACGTGGCCCAGGTGCGCTCCGCAGTTGGCGCAGACCGTCTCGACGCGAACCATCCCGAGGGAGCGATCCATCTTGCGGGTGATCTTCTCCTGTTCGAGCGGGTCGGTGAAGCTCGGCCATCCGCAACCGGCGTCGTACTTGGTCTCGGACGAGAACAACGGCTCGTCGCACACGATGCAGCGGTAGGTGCCGTCGTCGTCGACGTTCCAGTACTCGCCGGTGAAGGGCCGCTCGGTGGCGGCGTGCTGGGTCACCTCGTACTGGATCGGGGTGAGACGCTGCCGCAACTCGTCATCGGTGGGAATCGGTCGATCAGCCATGGCGACAGGATGCCCGAAACCGTCGAGTCCATTCGCACCGTTCGCGGAGTTTCGCGGGTGTTCCCCGCACGGTTCGAACCTGGCAATCAACCGCTTCGTACCCTCAAACCATGCGCCGACGGCCAGCCATCGCCCTTTTTCTGGTCGCCGGGATGTTCGCCACGGCGTGCGCGTCGGGCACTGACGACGCCGGCACCTCCGACGCTGACGAGTCTGCCGCCACCCCGGCTGACACGATCGATCGCCCGCCGGTGTTCCGGTACCCGCCTGCTCCCGACGCCCCCGCTGCCGACGTTGCCGACGCGCCCGAGGTCCGTGACGCCATGGATCGCCTCGACACCCGGTTGCGCGTCGGCGAGATCGACGACGCCGCGCTCGCCGAGGTCGTCGAGTACGGCGATGCCCGCCACGCCTGGTACGTGGCCGACCTCATCCGGTTCTTCGGACCCGGCGAGAACGGCACCGAACTCGTCGACGCCTTCGAGTCGTTGACCGGCACGTCGATCGCCGACGACCCCGACAGCGAACGCAGTGTCTGGCTCAGCACCACGAACCACCTGATCGCCTGGGACACGCCCGACTACCCCGACTACCGCGTCGACAAGGCCGACCTCTTCCTGCTGGTCGAGGGGCGGTGGGCGCCGTTCTTCGGCGACGAAGATGCCGACATCGACTGGCGTCACCTCAGCTGGGGCGGCGTCCTGATCGACGATCGTGAACTCGGTGACACCGACGGCTGCGCCCGTGGGTGCATTCCGGCCCTCGACGATCCGGCGGTCACCGATGCCGACGGCGGCGACTGGTACCCCGACGACGCAATCGTGTTCGGCATCGTCGAGGGCGACGAGGCGCTGGCGATCCCCAAGAACATCGCCGAGATCCACGAGATGTTCAACCTCACGCTCGGCGAGCGCCGCTTCGGGATCCCTTACTGCACGCTGTGCGGCTCGGCGCAGGCGTACCGCACCGACGACGCGGTCTCACTCGGCGGGGCCGACGAGGTGCCGGTGCTGCGCACCTCGGGCCTGCTGTCACGCTCGAACAAGGTGATGTACGACCTGCGCACCCAGTCGGTGTTCGACACCTTCACCGGCGCGGCGGTGTCAGGACCGCTGCAGGATCGCGGCGTCGTCCTCGACGAGACCACCGTGGTGCGCACCACGTGGGGCGAGTGGAAAGCGGCCCATCCCGACACGACGATCATCGCCGAGGACGGGGGGATCGGGCGGACCTACTCGCTCGACCCGCTCCAGGGTCGCGACGACAACGGCCCGATCTTCCCGATCGGTCCCGCCGATGACCGGCTCGGCGTGCAAGAACTCGTCGTCGGCGTCATCACCGGCGACGGGACACCGGTTGCGTTCCCGGCCGACGACGCCAGAGCGGCCCTCGCGAGCGGTGACGACGTCGAAGCTGCGGGTGTCGAACTCGTCGACGACGGTGGCGGACTGCGAGCTGTCGACGCAACGACCGGCGACCCCATCTCGTCACACGAGTCGTTCTGGTTCGCCTGGAGCCAGTTCCACCCGACCACCGAACTCTGGCGCCGCTGAGGTCACCCAAAGTGAGGTGGCTCTCGCTCGGGTGTGCTGTCGGATGCGTCCCCGATCTGCTCGATCGAGCGACCCGGCTCAGGTTTGGGTTGCCGGTTCAATCCAACCCGACAGTGCTGGTTGCTCCTCGGGGAACTGCCCGTCCGGGTCGCCAAACACGGTGAAGTAGCTGTAGCGAAGACCCGCGTAGTCGCCAGTGCCAGTGAGCCTCTCGAACGTGATGTGGGTGCCATCGCTGCGAATCGATCCGACCCACTCACCCTCCCAGGCACCGCTGTCGTTGGTGAGCACCGTCGTTCCCCACATGTCGGCGATCCCGTTCGGATACATGTCGTAGTTGATCGTGACGGTCGAGGTGCCGCTGACCCGATCGTCCGACATCACCTGCTCGTAGACCCACACCAGGCCGCGTGCTTCCACGACGTCCCCGGCTTGGGTCTGTGTGGAATCGGCGTCCTCTCGGACGAACGTGCTCGTCCCGACAACGGGGACCTGACCGTCGTCACCAACCGAATCCCCGTCGCTGCCGCCGCATCCTGCGAAGGCGCTCACCGAGCCGGCGAGCATCAGCGCAGCCAGACCTCTGAGGAACTTCATGACACGCTCCGTTCTCGATTGCGAACGGGTCACGTCGTCGCCGAAGGACCCGTGGTGTCCACTTCCAGTGTCCGCCCGGCGCGTGTCAGTCAGGAGAGTCCAAGGACCTCCCACGGTCGCGGCGCCGCTGACACGTCTGCGAGCGCCGGGGGCTTGACGCTCACCTCGCGCCGAAACCTGGGGCCGCTGATCTCGGCCCGGTGAACCGGTTAACGTTCGGCGCACGACACCAGAGGGGGCCCAGATGGGGATTCGCAGGGTGGCCACGGGCCACGACAGCAACGGCAAGGCCGTGTTCGCGAGTGACAGCGTGGTCGAACCGATCACCAGTTCACTGGTGCCCGGGTTCGAGTTCTTCCGAATGTGGGGAGCAGACGAACCCAGCCGGTTCCCCGACGACGGGTCGCCACCGTCAGCGGTCGAGTACTTCCCCCCACTCGGGGGGTTCCGATTCGGGTTGTTCACGGTGCCGCCCGACAGCGAGAGCCAGCTCGGCGAGATCGACTTCGAGGCAGCGCTCACGGAATTGGAGGCGAAGCTGCCCGGTATGGCCGGTCACATGGAGCCGGAGAGTCCCGGAATGCACACGACGGCGACCGTCGACTACGAGTTCGTCGTGTCGGGGCGAGTCGTTCTGGAACTCGACGACGGCGCAACCGTCGAGCTGGGCCCGGGCGACACCGTGATCCAGAACGGGACCCGTCACGCGTGGCGGAACCCGTACGACGAACCCTGTCGCATGGTGGTCGTACTCGTCGGGACGCACCACGACGCCATGACCAGCTGACCGCTCGTCGAACCGCTCGGCGTCAGTCGGCCTGGCCGGTCTGGCGGAGGAACGTGAGCGAGTCCCACAGGTCGGTGCGCCGCGCGATCAACCCGTCACGCACGTCGAACCACATCACACCGGGGATGTCGACCGGGGTGCCGTCGAACGTCGCCTCGAACCGGTACCGCACGACGACGCTGCCGCTGCCCGTACTCGTGCCTGCGCTGGCGTCGCGGTCGGAGTCGCTCTCGACGATTTCGGCGAGTGTGACGATCGAGTATCGGGCGCCGACGAACGTCGACAGGAAGCCCGGCAACCGTCGCCGGTACTCGTCGCGGCCCTGACTGCTCGAGCCGAGTTCACTCAGGTGCTCGTTGACGAAATCCGTAGTCACGCACGCTTCGACAGCATCGGGGTCGCCGGTCTCGAACGAGGCGAGATACGCACGCACGATCTCACCACGAGTGTTCATCTCCGCGACCGTACCGGTCGCACGATGTGGTCGAATGGCGCCGTGGCCGACGATCCCGACGATGCATCGCCGTGGGCGCGCGACGACTGGGTGCCCGACAGCGCGGTGCCCGACGAGAACGTGTTCGGCGACGGGCCGCGCTCGACAGCGAGCCTGCCCCGTGCTGAGGAACCGCCGCCGGAGGACTTCGACGCCCCGGTCAGCGATGCCCGTACCTCGGGGTCCACGGTGATTCGACGAGTTGTTGCGGCAGGAGTGGTCATCGCACTCCTCGTCGGCTCCGCGGGAGCACTCCTGCGCAACGACGGCAGTCCCGAGACACCTCCCGAGCCGAGCCTGGCACCTTCGGACGTCGTCGTCTCGGTGCCGTCGACGTCTGCCGCCGACACGATTGCGCCGATCAGCGAGAACGTCGTCACCGTTCCCATGTCGCCGGAGCTCGTCGACCCCGTCGAGGTCCCCGGCGTCCCGCCGATCGTCTCATTCTCGAAGTAGGGCGGGAACCACGGGCATCCGACTCGTCAGGACAGCAGCTGCTCGAGCGACTTCGAGACCGAACCGAGATCGGGGCGGTCGTGATGCGCCAGGCGCGACAAGTAGGTGATCGCGACCTCGTTGCGTTCGATGATGCCGCCATCGGTCTGTGGGTCCAGCTCGACGACGTCGCCCCAGCCCATCTCGACAGTGAAGGCGTCCTCGTGACCGGGGATCGGCTTGAGCTTCGCGTCGGCCATCGAACGCGGGGGAGCCGTGCCGACCTCGGCGAACTGCCACGCGCCGAACTCCTCGATCGGGAGGTCGGGCACGTTGATGTTGACCACCACGGGATCGAGCGGCATGTCGTCGACCAACGCCTGAGCGACGGCCTTGGCGACGGTGGCCGCGCTGTCCCAGTGCTGTGTGGCGATCGACTCGTCCCAGCCCTGACCCTCGACGCCGAAGCCGGTGACCGCCTGGCTGACCGCGATGCCGGAGATGCCGCCGTTGCGGCCGGTGAGGGCCGCTCCGACGGTGCCCGAGTGATAAACGGAGCGACCCACGTTCGCGCCGGGGTTGATGCCGCTGACGATCAGGTCGAACGGCGGCCCGAACGCGCCGAGGCGGGCGAACATGACGCACAGCGCCGGCGGCCCGCTGACCTTCCAGACCGCGTCGGCGGGGCAGTCGTCGATGTGGCCTCGACGAACCTCGGGCTGGATCAGGTGCAGCGCCCCGAGCGCAGCGCCCGCACCAGAGAACTCCTGGTCGGGAGCGACGACGTGAACCTCGTGGTCGCCGTCGAGTTCGCAGATCGAGCGGGCCAGCACGTGCAGACCGATCGAGTCGATGCCGTCGTCGTTCGTCACCAAGATGCGCATGGTTCCATCCTCGCAGCCCCATCCGGCTTTCGACTGAACGGAAGGTGAACGATCGGTAGCTCGGGATGACGTCCGCGATCTCGTGAACTCGTGCGTGACCAGAGCCCGCACGGGTTCACGAGATCGGATGGGTGGCTCGGGATGGCCAGTGCGCGGGTGGGTACGCTCGGGCGGATGCAGCTGCGCACCGACACGTTCTGCGCGGCTGCGGCGATGCGCACGCAGTGGTACGTGGTGGCCGAAGGCGCCGACGTCGCCGACGCGCCGCTGGGCGTGACCGTGCTCGGCGAGACCTTCGTGCTGTGGCGAGGGCGCGACGGCGAGGTGTCGGCCGCGCCGGACCGATGCCCCCACCGCGAGGCGCCACTGTCGCAGGGAACGGTGACCGACGGCTGTCTCGTCTGCCCGTATCACGCGTGGAGCTTCGGCGGCGATGGGGTGTGCCTGGAGGTGCCGTCGTCCGGCGCCGGCGCAACGATCCCGACTGCGGCCAACCTGCGTCTCGTCGTCGTGCGCGAGCACTACGGCCTCGTGTGGCTGTGCCCCGGTACGCCTGCCGGTGAACCACCCGAGATCCCCCAGGATCGCGATCCGTCCTACCGCCGGGTGACCGCCGGCGTCGAGACCTGGCGGGTGTCGGCGACGCGGATGGTCGACAACTTCTGCGACGTCGCGCACTTCCCCTACGTCCACGCCGGCACGATCGGACCCGACACCGATCCGGTCGTCGCGCCGATCCACGTCGAACCGCTCGACGACGACTTCACCGGCTACGGCTACACCGTCGACGTGCTCGACGAGCGCGGCAACGACGTTCGCCAGCGCATGTCGACCGCGTTCCACCTGCCGTTCGTGGTCCGATCGAACACGTTCTACGAGTCCGGTCCGCGGGCGGGACACGATCGTGTGCTGCTGCTGTGCGCCACGCCGATCGACGACGTCACGTCCTTGTTCACGTTCGTGTCGTGGCGCAATCACGACCACGAACTGCCGGTCGAGGAGTTCCTCGCGTTCGACCGGGCGATCGGCGCGGAGGACCGCGCGATGCTCGAACGGGTCGGTGGCGTGTTGCCGCTCGACCCGTCGGCCACCGTCAACGTGCGCGCCGATCGGCTCTCGGTCGAATGGCGTCGCCAGTTCGCTGCGCTGCTCGGCCGCTGAGCTCGGACGACCCGCGGATCTCAGACGGCTTCGACCGGGGTCGCCGGCGTCGAGATCGTCGCCGAACGCGAGCTCGCGAGCGTGAACAGTGCGAGGCCGGTGATCACCAGCGCCATCCCGAGGATCTGGGGTGGACGGACCTCCTCGCCGAGGATCAGGAACGCGAAGAACACCGCCAGCGCAGGCTGCGCGGTCTGCATGATGCTGATCGTGGCGACCGGGATGTGCTGTTGGGCGAACACGATGCACCCGTGGCTGAGCATGCCGGTGAGCAGCGTGAGGATGCCGACCACGAGCCAGCCCTTCGCCGTCAGCCCGAAGATGTCGGACCCGGCGATGATTGCGGCGATCGGTCCGGCGGTCAGCACGCCGATCGGCATCATGCACGCCATGAAGTCGAGCGTGCCGACGCCCGCGGCGCGGGCCTGCTTCGAGGTGAGCAGGTAGGTCGTCCACAACAGGATCACCCCGATCATCAGGAGGTCACCCGACACCGACGCCGTTCCCTGGTCGGGTCCGAAGAAGAGCACCAGCGTCACCCCCACGATCGAGATCAGACCCCACCGCAGCGCCGACCAGTTGGGACGTTCGGAGAAGAAGAACGCCCCAGCGGGCAGCATCACGAGCGGCGTCAGTGCGGTGATGAACTCGGCGTGAGCGATGCTCGTCTTGGTGATCGCGGTGAAGAACAGCGCGATGTTCGCGCCGAAGGCGAGACCGGGAGCGAGCGCGAGGCGCCACGTCGTCGCGGTCGGTGCGGGGCGTCTCGTGCGGACGCGGGTGACGGCGATCACCGTCCACCAGCCGATCACCGCGCCGATCATCCGCCAGAACGCGACGACCGAACCGGTCGAGTCCGACCACTTGATCAGCGAGGAGCTCGTCGAGAAACTGACGACGGCCACCGTCATGGCGAGCAGTCCGAGCGCGCGCCCGCTGAGGCGTTCGGCCATCAGTGCGCGCCGCCGCTGTTCGACGGTGTCACGAGGTCGGGGTGGTCCGGGCGGTGCAGGTCCGGCTCGAGGTAGATCACGGTGACGGTCGGCACGGCCGCACGGATGGCGTCCTCGGTGGTGTTGATCGCCTCGACCAGCTGGTCGGCCGACAGCGACGACGCGTACTCGACCTTCGCTCCCACGAGGATCTCATCAGGGCCGATGTGCTCGGTGCGGATGTGGATCAGCCGGTCGACGTGGGCGCTCGACTCGATGGCGGCGACGATCGCGTCACGCGATTCGGACGTCGCCGACTCGCCGATCAACAAGCTCTTCATCTCGATCACCAGCACGATCGCGATCACGATCAGGAGCACACCGATGCTGATCGAGCCGACCGCGTCCCACCGCGCGTCCTCGGTGAAGTGCGCCGTCAGCACGCCGCCGAGCGCAAGGAACAGGCCGATCAGCGCGCCGACGTCCTCCAACAGCACCACCGGCAGCTCGGGCTGTTTCGTCCCACGGATGAACCGCCACCAGCTGGTGCCCGGCTGGCGGACGTGGTTCGACTCCCTCACCGCGGTGCGAAGCGAGAACGTCTCCAATCCGATTGCCACGACGAGGATGACGACCGCCACGCCGAGGCTCTCGACCTCGTGCGGATCGCGGAACTTCTGGATCCCTTCGTAGAGCGCGAACATGCCGCCCATCGAGAACAGCACCAGCGCCACGGCGAACGACCAGAAGTAGCGCTCGCGGCCGTAGCCGAACGGGTGCTCGGGCGTCGCCGACTTGCGGGCGCGCTGGCCGCCGAGGAACAACAGCAGCTGGTTGCCGGTGTCGGCAGCCGAGTGGATGGTCTCGGCCAGGAGGCTCGCCGAGCCGGTGATCAGGAATCCGACGAACTTCGCGATGGCGATGCCCAGGTTGGCGAAAAACGCTGCGAAGATGGCCTTGCGGCTGCCGTCGGTCACCCGGCGAGCGTAGGTCATCGGCGCTCGTCTCGAACCGGGTGCCGCCGTGTCCGCTGCGAGGTCCGGCGTTCCGCCCGGAAGGGGTCGCCGGTAGCCTCCACCAGATGAGCCCCCTCGAAGTCACGACCGCGGACACCGCTGCGGCGAGCGCCAGCGAACCGATCATCACGGTGACGCCCGAAGCGCTCGAGCACCTGCGTGAGCTGCGCGACGACGAGGTCGACGGCGACAAGCTCGGGCTTCGTCTCGCGATCGCGTCCGACGCCGGCGAGGAGTTCCGCTACGACCTGTCGTTCGAGGAGTTCCTGACCGCGGCGTTCACCGACGAGGTGCGCACCCACGACGGCATGAAGGTCATCATCCCCGGCGACGACGTCGCGCTGCTCACCGGTGCCACGCTCGACTACACCTCCACGCAGGGGCTCGTCATCCGCAATCCGAACCGGCCGCTCGCTCCGTCGGTCGAGGGCCTGACCGCCGACGACGAGCTGTCCGCCGAGATCGACGCCATGATCGCCTCCGAGGTCAACCCGGCACTCGCCGCGCACGGCGGGTTCGTCACCTATGTCGGCCACGACGGCGAGGGCACCGCGTACCTCACGATGGGCGGCGGCTGCCACGGCTGCTCGATGAGCAAGCAGACCATGCTCGACGGTGTGCAGACGATGCTGGTCGACGCCATCGAGGGCGTCGAACGGGTCCGCGACCTGACCGATCACTCCACCGGCGAGAATCCCTTCTACTCCTGAATTCTCGGCGAGGCCTCACGGCGGCGCCGCCGTCCGGGGCGCGATCGGAGCGTGGAGGTTCCAGTTTGCGAGGGCTCGAGCGAGGCGCGGTGGCCCGGTGACGTTGATGCGGCCGTCGCGTCGTGCCGCCGACCACGAGAGGGCTCCTCGATGCCAGTCGACGAACGCCAACGACTCGGCCTCGACGTACAGGTCGGGCGTCCCGCCAGGGTCGGAATAGCACACCTCGGCATCTTGTTGGCGAGCAGCCAGTAGTAGCGGTGCTCGTCCGCAACCGTGCCACCAAGCTCGTGCGTGCCGTTCGCAACCGCCCATGTTCCGCGGCAGCTTCAGCGCTCGTCGAGCATGGCGAGCAGTCTCGTGGTCGTCGACCAGTTGCGGATCGTCATCTTGCGGTAGTGCGGCGTG
>Ga0307378_10004961_pt1 | contig 18727 bp, 15 predicted proteins | sample UN1MG_FD_202238 | JGI IMG/M metagenome (GOLD analysis project Ga0307378, IMG submission 202238) | Soil microbial communities from Risofladan, Vaasa, Finland - UN-1 | ecosystem: Environmental > Terrestrial > Soil > Coastal area > Acid sulfate soil | place: Finland: Risofladan, Vaasa | collected... | reverse complement strand
TGACCGACGCCATTGCCCTGCAGGCCGTCGAGGAACTCGTCAAGGCCCTGCCGGCCGTCGTCACGCAGCCAGAGAACCTGGAACTGCGGACCGCCGCCGCCTGGGGAAGCACGATGGCCGGCCTGGCGCTCGGGAACGCGAGGCTGGGCGTCGTCCACGGCATGGCCCACCCCATCGGGGTCCGCTACGGCGTGCCGCACGGGCTGGTCTGCGGCGTGCTGCTGCCGCCGGCCCTCGAATTCAACCGCGAGGCGATCCCGGAGAAGTTCGAAACCCTCCGCCGCATGCTCGGCGGCGACCCCGTCGGCTACGCCCAGAGCCTGCTGCTGGCGTGCGGCCTGCCGATGCACCTGAAGGAGTTCGGCCTCGACCCCGACACGTTCGAGGCCATGGCCGAGGAAAGCCTGCCGAGCGGCTCGACCAAGGCGAACCCGCGCGACGTGACCAAAGACGACATCATCGCCATGCTCGAAGGAATCAGTTAGCCGGTCGCCCCGGCGACCGCGCGCCGTGTCCAGGCCGAGGGCGCACAATGACACCAGCCAAGTCCCGCGACGCGATCCGCCGGCTCGACCGTCACGCCATCGAGGACCTCGGCATTCCCGGCGCCGTCCTGATGGAGAACGCCGGCCGCCAGATCGCCGACGCGGCGCGCGGCATGATCCAGGACGCTGCCGACCCGAAGGTCCTCATCCTGGCGGGCCGCGGGAACAACGGCGGCGACGGCTTCGTCGTGGCGCGGCACCTGACGATGGACGGGGTCCGGGCCGACGTGGTCCTGCTGGCAGCGCGGGACCAGGTGCGTGGCGACGCCGGGACGAACCTCGACATCCTCGAACGGATGGGCTTTGAGATTCGCGTCCTCGACGGGCCGGCGGGGGGCATCGTCGCCCAACTCGAGCCGCTCCTGGCAGCGGCGGACCTCGTCGTGGACGGTCTGCTGGGCACGGGCACGCGCGGCGAGATCCGACAGCCGTACGCCGACATCATCGACGCCGTCAACGCGGCAGGAAGGCCGGTCCTGGCCATCGACATCCCGAGCGGGATGGACTGCGACACGGGCCGGCCCCTCGGCCCGACGATTCGGGCCACGCGAACGGTCACCATGGCCGCCCTCAAGACAGGCTTTGAGCAACCCGGCGCGGCCGCCTACACCGGCGAGGTCATTCTGGCGGACATCGGCGTGCCGCTTGAGTAACGGTGCGGGCTTGGCCCGTTTAGCCGTCGCCGCCTGCGGCGACGGTCGTTGCCGTTGGCGCACCGGCGCGCGTGTCCGTCGGCGTGCCGCCGACGGCTAAACGTGCCGCCGATGGCTAAACGTACGCCTAACGTACAAAGGACGTTCCGTGCCTGAAACCAAACGCCTGCTCGTCGTGACGCGCGACCGCAGCGGCGCACCGTTCCGCCAGCGGGTCGAGCCGTACCTGCCGCTGCTGGCCGAGCGCGGCATCCGGGCCGAAGTCATCGAACTGGCCGCCGGCGCCTTGGCGCGGCGTGCGGCGTTGTGCCGGGCACGCGAGTTCGACGGCGTGCTCCTGCACCGAAAGACGCTGACCTGGTGGGACGCCCTGGCGCTTGGCGATGCGGGGCCGCTCATCTACGACTTCGACGACGCCGTCATGTACCAGGCCCGGTCGCCCGAGGCCCCGCACCCCGGCCGCGAACGCAGGTTCCAGCGGACGGCGGCGAGGTCGGAACTGATCATCGCGGGGTGTCCCAACCTGGCAACGCACGCCAGCCTTGCCGGGGCGGCACGGGTCGAGGTCATCCCGACGGGACTCGACGCGGACGCATTTCCCCCAAAGGAGATCCACGGGGCGCAGAAGCGCGTGCGGCTGGTGTGGGTCGGCAGCGCCAGCACCCTGAAGCAACTCCAGACACTGGGGCCGGTGTTCGAAGCCGTCGGCCGCGACGTGCCGGGAGCGGTCCTGCGGGTCATCGCCGACGCAAGACTCCAGGTCCCGGGCCTGGAGGTCGAGAACGTGCCATGGAGCCTGGCGGACGAGGCACGGCTTCTGGGGGAGGGCGACATCGGCATCGCGCCGCTTCCGGACACGCCGTACACGCGCGGCAAGTGCGGGTTCAAGGTGCTTCAGTACATGGCGGCCGGGCTGCCGGTCGTGGCGAGCCCGGTCGGCATCAACGCCGAGTACGTGCGTCCGGAGGCAACGGGCCTGCACGCCACGACGGCCGAGCAGTGGACGGCGGCCGTCGAACGCCTGGCAGCCGACGCAGCGCTGCGTCAACGCATGGGCCGCGCGGGACGCGAGCGGGTCGAGAAGGAGTTCGACTTCTCGGTCCTCGGGCCGAAGGTGTGTGACGTGATTGAGCAGGCGTTGGCCTGAGACGCGCTCCCCTTTGGGTCGCGGCTAAAAACGCACAGGCCGCCCACAGTTCGACGCGCCGGCCGACATTGGCGACGCGTGCTACCCTTTCAGGAACGCTTCCAGCCGGTCGAGGCCCTTTTCAATCTGCTCCATGCTGGTGGCGAAGGAGAGGCGGCAGCAGGCATCGTCGCCGAAGGCGGCGCCGGGGACGACGGCCACCTTCGCTTCATCGAGGACCTTGTCGGCAAACGCCACACTCTTCGGACCCGCGACCTCGGCACCGAGAACGCGGTCGTAGGCGCCGCTGACATCGGGGAACGCATAGAACGCCCCCTGCGGTCGGACGCACGTCACGCCGTCGATCCGTGCAAGACGGTCGGCCATGTACACGCGGCGGCGGTCGAACTCCTGGTACATGGCGCGGGTGGGTCCCTCGGGCCCGGAAACGGCGGCGATGGCGGCATACTGGCTGATGGAGGTCGGGTTCGACACCGACTGGCTCTGGATCCGCCCGATGGCGCCGATGACGTCGTGGGGCCCCGCGGCCCAGCCGATGCGCCAACCGGTCATGGCCCACGTCTTGGACGCGCCGCCGAAGGTGATGGTCCGCGCCGGCAGGTCCTCGCGCAGGGTCGCAAACGAGCAGGTCTCCACCCTGTCGTAGACGAGTTCGTTGTAGATCTCGTCGCTGAACGTCCAGATGTCGCGGCCGGCGACCACCTCGGCCAGGGCAGCGAGTTCGTCGCGCGTGTAGACGACGCCGGTGGGGTTCGACGGCGAGTTGAGGATAAACAGGCGTGTCTTCTCCGTGACGGCGGCGGCGAGTTGGTCGGGCGTGATCTTGAAGCCCCGCCCGGCGCCCGCGTGGACGACGACCGGCTCGGCGCCCGCGAAGCGGATCTGCTCGGGGTACGACACCCAGTACGGCGCCGGGAGAATCGCTTCGTCGCCGGGTTCGAGCGTCGCCAGGCACGCCTGGAAGAGGGCGTCCTTGCCGCCGGCCGTGATGCAGATCTGCGCCGGCTCGTACGCGAGGCCGCACTTGCGCTTGAGGTACGCCGCCACGGCCGCCTTCAGCTCCGGCAGGCCCGAGGACGGAACGACATAGCCGTGATGGCCGTCGCGGATCGCCTGGACGGCGGCGTCACAGATATGAGGCGGGGTCTTGAAGTCAGGCTCGCCGGCGCCGAAGCCCACGACGTCGGCGCCGGCGGCCTTCATGGCCTTGGCCTTGGCGCTCGTGGCCAGGGTCATCGACGGCTGGATGGCTGCTGCGCGTTGCGAGATTTGCATCATCGTGCTCCCCACTCAATGTTCGACGTGGCCGGGGTGCTCCCCCTCCCGCCTTCGCCAATACTTCCATCTCCGCCAAGGCTTCCGTCTTCGCCAAAGGCTTCCGTCTTCGCCAGAGGCTACGCCGGACAGGACGCCGGACAGGACGCCGGACAGGCCGGCGGCCAGGCGGGTCGCGGCTACACGTAATCGCCTCGGGCTCGGCGCCAGGATTCACACAAGCCAACGGCCGCCAGGACCACGCCGACACCCGGCCACAGCCACAGCCGCGCGATCCACGGCCACGACGATGCCTCGGGCCAGCCGTCCATCCCGACGCGGACCAGCCCGAACACGGGCGAGACCTCCAGCAGCCAGGGCAGCGACACGCCCATCGTCTCGGCGGCGGCGTATTCAAGAACGAGCGGCCCCACGCACACGAGCAACGCGGCCAGCATCAGCCACCGTGCCGCACCCGGCGCCATCCCCTGGGCAGCGGTCCGAAGTCCCAACCCGAAGACGCCGAGCCCGGCGGCCGACACCACCGCCTGCCACACCGCCAGGTTCCCATCACCTACCGACCACGCCACCAGGGCAAACGGCACAGCCAGCGACACCAAGACGATGAACTCGAGAACACCGGCGCCGAGCCAGCGGAAAAAGGGGACAGGGGAAAAGGGGACTGGCTCCTTTTCCGGCCTTTCGGAAAAGGTGCCTGTCCCCTTTTTCCTGTACGACCCCGCCAGCGCCGGCCAGAACGGCCACACCGCCGCCAGGAAGAACGCCCCCGCCGCAAGCACAGCCGAGGGGGCCGTCTCACGCAAGAGCCACGGCCCCGGCGAGAGAAGATGCGGAGCAACCAACAGTGTGGGAACCAGCGACAACAGGAGCCAAACGCACCATGCCACCGGCAGGAGCACCCAGGCACGGCCGGGGGCGGGCGGCTGGACCGTCTCGGACGGACCGGCACCCGCGTCGCTGTCCGACGTGGCCATCGCCTAACTCCGCAGCCGGGTGCCCGCATCGGCGGGGCGCCGCCGGACGGCCTCGTTCGGAATGTCGATGTACGCCAGGACGCCGTCCACCTGCCCGTTCAGGCGTTTGTACACGAAGTCGAGGTAGGCGACCTTCTCGCCGAGTGTCTTTTCCTGCAGGAGCGCGGCGTCTGGGGTAGGCGCGCGGCCCCACTTGATACACGTACCGCTTTGGGTCAGCAGGGCGATTTCGGTTTCGCGCGGGTCGCGTCGTCCGCCGACGTTCGAGACGTCGATGGAAACCAACCGGAACTGCCGGCGTTTGGGCCCGACGGCCTCGGCCACGCGGACGCCGGCGTCGAGGCGTGCATCGGCCCACACCTGGCCGACGTTCGGCGGTCCCGACGCCACACCGCTGATGACGAGCCGTTCGACGCCGCCCAGCCGTGGCTGGCGATAGACACCCGGCAGCAGCACGCCGCCCGTATCGATCAGGTAGAACCCGCCCCGCGACTCGACGAACGCCGCAGGCCGGCGAAACTTCAGGTGGACCTCCAGCGGCGGACGGTCCGGGTCCACACGCGGATCGTGCTTCACGATCCTCTCGACCCGCTCGACCCACACGCACGTCTCGTAGGCCGCCGCAATCCGTCGCAGCACACCGTCATCCAGCAGACTGAACCGCTGGGGGAAGTCCGGGTCGAGCAAGCCGACGTCCAGTTCAGCCAGGATCGCCGGGGTCATCCATGCGGGTCCCTTGACCAGGCGCAGACTGCCCGCCGACACCTGATGGGTGGGCGTCGCCCGGACGTACCCGCGCAGGAGCCCAAGGCCGTGTACCGCAGCCCCGCCCACGGCGACCGTCGCCAGGGCAATCAGTGCAGCCTTGGCCACACGGCGTGCCACCCGTCGCTCACCGTCCTTCTGCGAGCCCTTGTTGGCGGTGCCTCTTGGCAATCCTGTGCCTCCCAACCGATCTCACTTCATCGACGCGCCGGGCAAGCCCGGCGGCCAAGGGCATCCCGGCCTCAGTCGGGTCGGCCGGCCCGCTGGCGGGCCAGGGCAACGATCCGCTCGCACAGGCGTCCGAACGACAGGCCGACCTGCGCAGCCGCCTTCGGCACGAGACTGTGGCTCGTGAAGCCCGGGATCGTGTTGACTTCAATGATCTCGGGCTCGCCCTCCGGCGTGATCATCATGTCCACGCGCGAGAGGTCGCGGCAGCCAAGTGCGCGGTGCGCCGCCAGCGCCGCCGTCACCGTACGCTGCTCGACGTCGTCCGGCAGACCGTGGTCGAAGATGTACTGCGTGCTTTCCGAGAGGTACTTCTCCTCATAGCCGTACTTGCCGCTCGGCGTGCGGATCTCCAGCATCGGCAGGGACGACTCGCCCACAATCCCGACCGTGAACTCACGGCCCACGATGCGGCGTTCGACCAGCGCCGGCTCGCCGCGCGCCCACACCTTCTCGAGGGCGTCACGGAACGCCGAAAGCGACTCGGTCATGTACACATCGATGCTCGACCCGTCGGCGATGGGCTTGACGACCAGGTCGGGCCCGATTCGCTCCATCGCCTCCTCGAGCATCTCCTCGTCGCCGCTCGCCAGGACGCGGAACGCCGGCGTCGGAATACCCCGTTCGGAGAACCGCTCCTTGGCCGCCACCTTGTCCATGGCAAGGCGGCTGGCCTCGGGTCCGCTGCCCGTGTAGCAGACGCCGAGGGACTCCAGGTCGGTCTGCACGCCCCCGTCCTCGCCCCACGTGCCGTGCAGCGCGAGGAACACCACGTCGATGTCGCGCACGAGTTCGGCCGTGACGTCGCCGGGGCGAACGTCGGCCGGGCGAACGTCGTGACCGAGTTGCTGGAGCGCCTGGGCGACCGCGCGGCCGCTGTCGAGGCTGACCCGGCGCTCGCGCGACAGGCCGCCCATCAGGACGCCGATGGTCAGCGTCCCCGGCTCGATCGCGGTGGCGGGTTGGACCTGCGGCACGTGAGCCGTCATGGCCAGACCTCGATCTCCAGTTCCAGATACACGTCAAAGCGGTCTTTGACGGCCTTGCGGACGAGTTCGATGAGGTCGAGGACGTCGGCGGCCTTGGTCTTTTTCCTGTCCTTGACGACGATGTAGTTGGCGTGTTTGTGTGAGACGGCGGCGCCTCCGACGGCCGTTCCCTTGAGGCCGGCCTGGTCGATAAGGAGGCCGGCCGCCAGACCGCGCGGGTTCTTGAACGCGCACCCGGCGGTCGCGGCGCTCATCGGCTGGCTGTTCTTCTTGGCGATCCAGATCGTCTTCATCCGCTTGCTGATGGCCGAGACGGAATCGGCCAGCAGCCGCAACTCGGCCTCCAGAATGAACCGGGCCGACACGTTGCTGGTGCGGTATCCGAACGCCAGGTCCTCGCGCTCGCGGTGGAACGTCTCGCCGTGGGCGTCCATGACCTTGACGCGTTCGACGGTCTGGCCGATGTCGCCGTAGGCGCCGCCGGCGTTCATGCGGACGCCGCCGCCGACACTTCCCGGAATGCCGACCAGGCACTCGATGCCCGAGAGGCTGTGCCGCGCGGCCTCGGCCACCACCTTCGACAGCGGCGCGGCGGCACCGGCACGCAGCAGATCCTCCTCGACCCCGATGCGGCCGAACCCTTTCGGGTCGAGTTGGATGACGGCGCCTTCGACGCCCTCGTCGCGGACCAGGACGTTCGACCCGCGGCCGATGGTATAGATGTTGAGCCTCTTCTTCGCGCACCGCTCGACGGTCTCGCGGAGTTCGTCTTCGGTGCGGGGACGGACGAAGTACTGGGCCTTGCCGCCGACACCGAACGTAGTCATCGACCCCAGGGGGAAGTCCTCCCGCACGATGTCGTCGAGCCCTTTGAAGGTCGTCATCACGTTTCCTCTGCGTCGGCCCAAGGCTGGGGCGGGGCCCTGCCCGGTACCGCGACGAGGTCTGCCAGGAGCGGCTCCGCCAGGCGCCACACGTCGCCGGCGCCCATGGTCATGAGTACGTCGCCGGGCCCCAGGCTCTCGACCAGGTGCCGGCGGATGGAATCGAAATCCTCGAGGTACCGCGCGTCGCCGCCCAGCGTCGTGATCTCCCGCACGAGGTCTTCGCTGCAGACGGCCTGGCGCTCGTTCTCGCTGTCGCGGACGAAGTAGATGTCCGGGACGATAACCTTATCGGCCAACCTCAACGCCCGCGCAAAGTCTTTCAGGAGAAACCGCGTGCGGCTGTGCTGGTGCGGCTGAAACACCACCCACAGACGCTGCGGCGCGAACTGCCGGCGCGCCGCCTCCAGCGTGGCGCGGATTTCCGTCGGATGGTGCGCGTAGTCGTCCACGACCGTCACGTCGGCCGCCTGGCCGAGGACGTCCATACGCCGCGACGCGCCCTGAAACCGCCCCAGGGCGCCGCCGATCGCCTCGGCCGGCGCGCCTGCCCACGCACACAACGCCGTCGCCGCCAGGGCGTTCAGGACGTGATGCTCGCCGGCCAGCCTCAGGCGGGCCGAGGTGAACGGTTCGTCCCGGCGGTACACGTCGAACGCGAACCGTCCGGCGTCGGCGTCGAGGTTCTCGGCGTGCCAGTCCCACCCGCCGCCGATGCCGAACGTTTCGACACGGCATTCGGCCCGGCCGGCGAGGTCGCCTGCGGCGGGGTCCGTCCCGCTCAAGACGAGCAGACCGTCGGCCGCCACGCGCGACCCGAAATCCGCAAAGGCGTCCCGTATGTCCGCCAGGTCCTTGAAGTAGTCGAGGTGGTCCTCCTCGACGTTCAGGACGGCGGCGGCATGGGGGGCGAAGTTCAGGAACGAGCGGTCGTACTCACAGGCCTCGACCACCAGGTGCGGCCCGTTGCCCGCGTGCGACCCGCCCCGGAGTTGCGGCACGTCGGCGCCGATGACGAAACTCGGGTCCAGGCCCGCCTCCGACAGCACGTACGCCACCATGGCCGTCGTCGTGCTCTTGCCGTGGGTGCCGCTGACGGCGATGCCCAGCCTGAGCGTCATCAGCCGGCCGAGGAATTCGGCGTACTTCAGCGCGGGAATGCCGCGGTCACGGGCCGCGGCGAATTCGGGGTTATCGGCCTTGACGGCGGCGCTGTGGACAAGAAGGTTCGTCGCCGGCGGGACGTTCGCCCCGTCGTGCCCGATGTGGATCGTCGCCCCCAGGCGCGCCAAGCGGTCGGTCGCGGCGCCGGCCTTGAGGTCGGATCCGCTGACCTCGCCGCCCTCGGTCAGGACGAACTCCGCCAGACCGCACATGCCGCACCCGCCCACGCCGACGAAGTGGATCGTCTGGCCGGCGTACGGTGCGGACAGCGGTCGCGGGCTCGGGGGGGCCATCAATCGGCGTCTCCAGAATCGGCGTCTCCAGCCTGAGTGTAAGGTGCGCGGGCGACAGTGTCAACGTCTCGCCCGGCGGCAGCCATCTCCGATTGAATCTGTTCGTGGCGGCGCCCCGTGACGCCGTCCGCGAGTTCCAGGACCTGGCGAGCCACCTCCTCGGCCGCACCGGGGCGGCCGGCCGCGCGGGCCGACTCGCGCATCGCGTCCAGACGACCGGGATCCGCCAGGAGCGCCGTGACCGTCTCCGCCAGGCGCTGCCAGGTGCCCGGATCGTCCGGCCGGTCCTCGACGACGATGGCCGCGCCCGCCGCCTCGACGGCCCGCGCCTGCCGCATCTGATGCTGGTCACGGTGGAACGGGTACGGCATGAAGACGGCCGGGACAGCGGCCGCCAGCAGTTCCGCGATGGTGGACGCCCCCGCCCGGGCCACGGCCAGGTCGGCTGCGGCGTACGCAAGACCCATCTTCTCGGCGTACGGCCGGACCACCGCGGGAACCGAGGTCTCTGTGTAACTCGCCGACACGTCCTTGTACTCCCCGTCGCCCGTGAGATGAAGCACCTGCCAACCCTCCGGCAGAGGGCGCTCGCGGAGCATCGCGACCATCGCCCGGTTGACCGTGCGGGCGCCGAGGCTCGCGCCCGTGACGAGGAGCGTTTGCCGCGCGGCGTCCAGGCCAAACGCCTCGATGCCCTCGTCGCGGGTGCAGGCGAGGAGGCTCGGCCGAACGGGGCAGCCGGTCAGACGGGCCCGCTCGCCGAGCCGTCCGACGGTCTCGGCAAACTGGCAGAAGATGCGGTCGGACCGCTTCGCCAGGCAGCGGTTTGCCCGGCCCGGCACGATGTCCGGGTTCAGGACGGCGGTGGCGGCACCGTACTTCCGGCCGACCCGCACGGGCGCGTAACTGCCGTACCCGCCGAGGCCGAGAACCACGTCGGGACAGAACTCGCGGAACCGGCGTCGGGCCTGGTTCCCGCTCCGCACCAGACTGACCGCCAGGGCCGGCCACGTCCACGGGGCCGTGCGGAACGGCCGAGCGTCGATCGGCGTCACGGGGAAACCGCAGTCCGCGAGGACCTTCCGGTCGATCCGGCGGCGGGTGCAGGAGAAGGCGATGGCCGCCTCGGGTTGCAGGCGGCGAATCGCCTCGGCCACAGCCAGGCCGGGGTACAGATGGCCGCCCGTGCCGCCGCCCGCCATGAAGATTCGCCGCCCCGTTTCGCGCATACCCGTGGGTGTCCTCAGCGTCGCCTGGCCGGCACGTGGACCAGCGGCTCGGCGCGTGTGGCTTGCGCATCGCGCCGCCTTGCGATGGAAGCCAGGAGCCCCGCCGCGAAACTCATCATCACCAGACTCGACCCGCCGTAACTGACGAACGGCAGACCGATGCCTTTGGCCGGCAGGGCGCTCGTCACAACGCCCATGTTCATGATCGCCTGCAGGCCGATCACGAGCAGGATGCCCGAGGCCAGCAGAAAGGCGAACCGGTCCGGCGCCGTCCGGACGATCTTCCCGGCGCGCCACACGAACACGCCGAACAGGCCGATGACCATGATGCCGCCCAGGATGCCCATCTCCTCGCACAGGACCGCGAAGATGAAGTCGGTCGTGTTGTCGGGGATGTACAGTTTCTGGATGCCGGCGCCCAGGCCGACGCCGGTCAGGCCGCCGCTGCCCAGGGCCATCAGGCTCTGGCACACGTGCCAGCCGGCGCCGTCGAAGTACTTCCACGGGTCGATCCACACCTTCAGCCGGTCGAGGCGGTACGGAACCAGCCACACCGTGACGTAAGCGCCCACCGCCGCCGGCGCCAGGAGCAGCGCCGGAAACCACCACCGCCACCCGGCGATCACGCACAGGATCACCGCCACCGCGCCCACCAGCGCCGCCGTGCCGAAATCCTCTTTGACGACAAGCGCGCAGACCAATCCGATGACGCCGATGGCCGGAAGGAGACTCCTGACGATGCCGCGCGGCCGCGCCGCCGACCGGCTGTAGAACCAGGCCAGGAAGATGACAAGGGCGAACTTGGCCAGTTCCGACGGCTGGAAATGCAGCCCGAACGGAAGGGCCAGGAACCGCTTCGCGCCGCCCCGTCCGCTCCCGACAAACAGGACCAGCACCAGAAGGGAGACCGTCAGGCCCAGCACCCCAAGGGCCACCCACCAGCGGTTCAGCCGGTGGTACGGGACAAGCGCCCCAAGGACAAACATCCCGAGCCCCGCCAGGGCGAAGTAGGCCTGCCTGGGGAAGTAGTGCGTCGTGTCGCCGGCGTCGGCGGTCTGGCTGGCGCTGTAGACGAGCAGGACGCCGAACGTCACGAGCGCCAGGACGATCAGGAAGAGGATGCACGGCTCGGGCAGCGGCCGGCCCTCTCTCGCTGCCGTCAGACTGCGGGGCTGGTCCCGCGCGATGGACGGTGCCGTCGTGGTCATGTTGTGCCTCCTGTCGTTCGTTCGAGGCGCATCGAGCGGGTCACCTCAGTTTCAGCGTGGCCAGGGCCAGGGCGGCAAACATGGCGCCGAGGAGCCAGAAACGGACCACGGTCTGCGTCTCGGTCCACCCCCCCAACTGGAAATGGTGGTGGATGGGCGACATCCGAAAGATCCGCCTCCCCCCCGTCATCTTGAAGTAGCCGACCTGGAGGATGACGCTCATCGCCTCCATGACGAACAGGCCCCCGGCAATCAGGAGCATCACCTCCTGCCGCGTCGCCATGGCGACGTACCCGATGGCCCCGCCCAGGGCGAGGCTGCCCGTGTCGCCCATGAACACCTGGGCCGGCGAACAGTTGTACCAGAGGAACCCCAGGCACGCGCCCAGCAGCGCCCCGCAGAAGACCGACAACTCGCCGACGCCGGGCACATACGGAACGTACAGATACGACGAATAGTCTACTCGCCCGGCGACGTAACTGACCACCAGAAAGACGACGGTCGGCGGCACCATGCTGCCGACGGCCAACCCGTCCATGCCGTCGGTCAGATTGACCGCATTGCTCGTTCCGGCCACCACCAGGATACACACGATAAAGAACATCCAGAGCGTCAGGGGAATCGGGAACTTGTAGAAGGGCAGGTTCAGGGCAATGCCGGTGCCGTTCTCCGGCAGCTGCACCTCGTCGCGCATCTGGTAGAGGAAGAACGCGAGCAGAAACGCCAGGCCGATCTGGAAAAGCAGTTTCTCCCACATCCTCAGACCCGCCCGGCTCTTCTTGACGAGTTTCATGTAATCGTCCACGCCGCCGAGCAGGCCGAGCCACACGACCGTCAGGAGGCCGAGGAACACGTGGAAGTTGAAGACGTCGGCCCACAGGGCCGTCGAGGCAAGCACGGCCGGCAGGATCAGAACGCCGCCCATCGTCGGCGTCGAGGCACGCGACGCATAAATCTGGTCGATCGTCTTGTTGCCGAAATCCGCCCCGCCACGCACCTTCAGGTACTTCAGGATACGGATGACCGCCGGCGCCAGCGCCATCAGAAGGAAGAAACTCGTCACAATGGCGAACATCATGCGGAAGGTCTGATAGCGGAACACGTTGGCGTACCGCCAGAGACCCACTTGCTCGAGAGACTCGCGGAAGGCGAACAGTAACTGGTAGAACATCCGTTAGGCTCCACGATATCCCACGGGGCCCTCGAGTTCCGTTGCGCCCGTGACCCAGGTTTCCGGCGCCTGACCCGAGGGCCCGATTCATCCCGCTCGCGCCTGTGGCGGGTCCGGAGGACCGCCCCCCGGTTGTGGGATATCCGTTATGGCTGACTCCACGCCGTCGCCCGCGAGGCCAGGAGCGCTCCCGCCGCGCGGCGCCCTGTTACGGGGCTGTTGCCTGATTCAGCCCTGCTTCCGCGTGGTGGCCTTCCAAGGCCACCACGCCCTGTGCACGTCTCTCGCGGCGGCCTGGGAAGGCCGCCGCGCGGTCTGGGCAACACGCCCTGTTACCGATCGCCGTGCGTCCGTGCGTTCAAGACCCGTCGCCCGGCGAGAATAGCCTCTGCCACCGTCTCCATGTGCACGGCGCGCGAGCCCTTGACGAGCACGACGTCGCCGTCGGCGAGGGTCTCGGACGCCCGTTTGGCCGCGGCGTCGGCGTCCGGGACGCTCGTCACGTCCTCAGGCGCCATGCCGGCCGCGATGGCCGCCTCGGCCGTCACCCGGGACTCGGCGCCGACACAGATGAGGCGCGTCACGCCGGACTCGGCGATCGCCCCCCCGAGTTGCTCGTGATGCGTGCGGCTGCCGGGTCCGAGTTCGAGCATGTCGCCGCAGACGAACACCTTTCGCCTGTCGGGCCAGAGGGTCAGGAGCCCCAGGGCCACGCGCATGCTGCTCGGATTCGCGTTGTAGGCGTCGTTGACGACGACCACGCCGCCGGCCTCTTCGACGGCCAGCCGCATGGGCGGCGGCTGGAACCGGCGCAGCGCCTCGGCCGACTCCTCAAGCGGCACCCCAAGTTCGCGCGCCGCTGCCGCCGCCGCCAACGCCAACACCGCCTGGTGTTCGCCCAGCACGGGAACCTCGAACCCCGCCGAGCCGGTTGCCGTGAAGTACAGGCCGCGGTCCGTCTGGACCACGTGCCCGGCCTGGAGGTCGGCCTCCCAGGTCAGGCCGACGGTGACGACGCGGCCGCGGCATCGCCCGGCCATGGCCGCCACACGCGGGTCGTCGGCGTTCAGGATGGCCACGCCGTCCGGCGGGATCGCCTCGACCAGGGCCGCCTTCTCTTCGGCAACGCCCTCGACCGTGCCGAGCCCCTCCAGGTGAACCGGCGCGACGAGGGTCACGATTCCGATGGTCGGCCGGGCGATCTGGGCCAGGTGCGCGATCTCGCCCGGCGCGTTCGTGCCCAACTCGCACAGGACGAACTCGTCCGTCGGTTCGGCGTCGAGCAGCGTCAGCGGCACACCGATCGGGTTGTTGAAACTGGCGCGCGGCGTCCGGCCGCACAGGTGACGGATCAGAATCTGTCCCAGCATCTCCTTGACGGTCGTCTTTCCGCAAGACCCGGTCACCGCGATGACGGGGCATGCGAGGCGCGCCCGGGCCTCGCGACCGAGGGCGGCCAGGGCCTCAAGCGTGTTCTCGACAACCACCACGGCCACCGTCGGCGGAGGGGGCGCGGGCGGCAGCCGGTCCTCGCGGTCCACGACAAGACAGGCGGCGCCTCGGACGACGGCATCCGGAAGGAAATCGTGACCGTCGAAACGCTCGCCGCGCAGGGCAAGGAACGTCTGGCCCTCGTCGAGCGAGCGCGTGTCGGTACAGACGGCTCCCGCGTCGGCATCCGGTGCCCCGGCAACCAAGCGGCCGCCGGTCGCACGGACGATCTCGTCCACTCGAAACTTCATCTTACCCCGTTTGCGATGCGCCGGGCCTGGCCGGCTATTGCGCCTACTGCGCGGCGGGTCTCCGCACCCGCCGCGCTTTCGACGCGCCTCTCGCGGCGGGTGCGGAGACCCGCCGCGCACGTTGCAGGATCACTTCTGCTCGGCCTCCCGTGTTCGAAGGATCTCGGCGGCAACCTGCCGGTCGTCGAACGGCCGGGTCACGTCGCCGATGATCTGGTACGTCTCGTGGCCCTTGCCGGCGATGATGACGACGTCACCGGGCGTCGCCTCGGCCAGCGCCAGGGCGATGGCCGTCCGCCGGTCGAGTTCCACCGTGACCTTCTCCATCGACGAGAAGCCGGCGAGGATCGCGTCGGCAATCGCCTCGGGCTGCTCGGTCCGGGGGTTGTCGTTGGTGACGAAGATCCGGTCCGCGAGTTCCTCGGCCACCTTCGCCATGGCGGGCCGCTTCTGCCGGTCCCGATCGCCGCCGCACCCAAAGACGACCACCAGCCGCCCCTGCCCCTCGACCAGGTTGCGGACCGTCGAGAGCGCGTGCCTTAGCGCATCGGTCTTGTGCGCGTAGTCCACCAGCACGCCGAACGGCAGCCGCGTCGGGACGGGCTCCAGGCGGCCGCGCACCGTCTCGACGGCCCTGATACCCTCGACGATGGCCTCGTGGGGCACGTCAAGGGCCTCGGCCATGGCGGCGGCCGTCACGCAATTGTACACGTTATGCCGGCCGAGCAGGGCCGTGCGTATCTCGGCCTGCCCGCGTGGGGTCACGAGCGAGAACCGGCAGCCCTCGACGTCGCACCGGATGTCGGTGGCCCGCACGTCGGCCGGGTTGTCGATGCCGTACCACAGCACCCGTGCCTCGGTCGCCTCCTCGAACGCCCGGCTCGCGTCCTCGTCGGCGTTCAGGACCGCGCGGGCGGTCGGTGCCAGGGAAGCGAAGAGCATGCCCTTCGCCTCACGGTACGAGTACATATCCGGATGATAATCTAAATGCTCCGGCGAGAGGTTCGTGAACGCCCCCACGTCGAAGGCGATGCCGGCCGCACGCCGCTGGTGCAGCGCATGGCTCGAGACCTCCATGACGGCCGCCTTCAGGCCGCTCTCGACCATCTCGCGGAAGTAGGCCGCCAGGTCGTCGGCGTCGGGGGTCGTCAACCGGCTTGGAATCTCGCGCCGGCCCATCACGTACCCGATGGTGCCCAGAACGCCGGTCGGCCAACCCGCGCACTCAAAGATGCTGCGCGCCAGGTACGTGGTCGTCGTCTTGCCGTTCGTGCCGGTGACGCCGCAAACGACGAGGCGTTGCGTCGGGTCGCCGGCCAGGGCGTGGGCGCACAGGGCAAGGGCCTCGCGAGCATCGTTCACCACAAGCAGCGCCGGACCGCCGGGAAGGCTCACCTCCCGTTCCACCACCGCCGCCGCTGCGCCCGCCTCCAGCGCCGCCTGGACAAACTGATGACCGTCGATCTGCGTGCCGCCCAGCGCCACGAACAGGTCGCCGGCCCGGACGCGGCGCGAATCGTGAACCGCGCGCGCCACCTGCACGTCGCCCGATCCGATGACGCGCGAGCCGGAAATGCGGGCGGCCAACTCGCTGAGTCTCATGGCACCTCTTCCGACGACACACAACGGCCGGCGCAGCCGTCAGTGCCTCACGGTCTGCCCGGCCAGATACACCTCGCGGCGTTCGGGGGCCGTCTCGCCCGGTTCCATACCCAGGTAGTTAAGTGTCTGCTGGAGGATCTGTTTCACGGCCGGGGCCGCCACCGTCCCGCCGTAGTACCCAAGCGACTTGTCGGGCTCGTTCACCATGACCAGGGCAACGACTTTCGGGTCCTCGGCCGGGACCCCCCCAAGGAACGTTCCCACGTAAAGCGTGTGGCTGATCCGCTTCGTGTCGGGGTCGATCTTCTGAGCGGTTCCGGTCTTGCCGAACACCTTGTATCCGGGGATGCGACACTGTTTCCCGGTGCCGTTCTCAACCACGCCGACCAGGGCGCGGTCGAGCATGCCGCGGGCGGTCTTCTCGCTCATGGCCCGGCCGACGACCTGGGGTTCCGAGAGGTCCACGGCAGCGCGGCCGCAGTTGTCGAGGACGCCGCGCAGGATCTTCGGCTGCATGATTCGCCCCCCGTTGGCAAAGGCCGCAAACGCCGTGATCAACTGGAGCGGCGTCACCATGTACTCCTGGCCGAAGGGGACGCGGGTCGTGCTGAGGCGCGTCCATCGGCGCGTCGGAAACACCAGGCCGGGCGCCTCGCCGGGCAACCAGATGCCGGTCTTGCGTCCGAAGCCGAAGGCCACCAGCGCGTCGTGCAGCCGCTCGTTGCCGAGGCGCACGCCGATCTTGCCCATCATGATGTTGCTCGACTTCTGGATGCCCTCCTCGAAGGTCAGGTTGCCGTAGGCGTGTCCGGCATCGTGGAGGTTGGCGGCAGGCCAGAAGCCGTTCTCGCAGTGGATGACCTCGCCGAACCGGACGACGCCGGCGTCCTTTGCCGCCGCCGCCACGAACGGCTTGCCGCTGGAGCCGGGCGGAAACATGTCGGTGACCGCCCGGTTCCGCCACGCGTCTTCGGGGAACTGGCCGTAACGGGCCGGGTCGTAGGTGGGCACGTTGGCCATGGCCCAGATGGCGCCGGTCGCCGGGTCCATGACGATGGCGGTGGCGCTCTTGGCGCGGTACGTCCGGACGGCGTCGGCGATGGCGCGCTCGGCGGCGGCCTGGATCACCGCGTCGATGGTCAGGACGAGGTGCTGGCCGTCTTCGGCCGGGACGAAGTGGTCGGGCTGCATCCAGATGGGCCGGCGCCGGCAATCGGCCAGGACGAAGGCTTTGCCCGGCCGCCCGCACAGACGCTTGTCGAAAACGCGTTCCAGGCCTTCCAGACCCTGCTCATCGACGCCGACAAACCCGAGAACGTGGGCCGCCAGCGACCCGTTCGGATAGTGCCGGACCCCCTCGGTCACCAGCGCGATGCCGGGGAGTTTGAGGCGGCCGACGGCGTCGGCCGTCTCGGCGGAGACTCGCCGCTTCAGCCAGACGAAGCGGCTGTCGGGATCCTCGGCCAGTTGGCGGTACACCGCGTCGCGGTCGAGGCCGAGAACCGGCGCCACACGCGCCGCCGCCTCGGCCGCATCCGCAACCACCTTCGGGTCCGCAAAAACGCTACGGATCGTCTGGCTGCCTGCCAGGACGCGAAGACGCGCGTCAACGATGTTGCCGCGCATCGGGCGGATCGGAATGCACATGTGGTGCTGCCGCGCCGCCCGCGCCGCCAGCGACCCCGACGAAGCGGCGTAGATGTAAACGAGAAAACCGGCCAGCGCCGCCAGCAACAGCGAAAGCCCAAGCGTCAGGACGGTGGCAACACGGCGTTGGCGGGACTGCGGCGTCACGCGAGAAGTCCCTTCCTTCCTTCGCGTTGGGATGTTCCTCTACGGTGGACCCGGCATGGCGCCGTCCGTGAGGTGCGATTGCGGCCGCCATCCGGCGGTGCCGGACGGTACGCCGCCGTCGCGGTTGCTCAGCCCCTCGTCAGACTCGCCTTCGAGGTCGGCGGCGTGCTCGTGCAGCCGCGCCTGGCTCTTGAGGCGAGCGATCCGAAGTTCAAGCCGGCAGCACTCCTGCTCCAACTGCCGCTTGTCGCTAAACAGCGAGTGGAGCCGGTTGCCGGCCTGGTGCACGTCGGTCCGCAGAGCGATCAGCCCGATGGCCAGTGCCACCAGAAGCGCCGCCAGCACGGCCAGCCTGACACACAGCCTCATCGCCGAGCGACCCCCGAACCGGGCGCCGGGTTCGCCTCCACGCCGTCCAGCAACACGATCCGCTGGCCGATCTGGAGCCTCGTCTCATCCGGCACCAGGTGCTTGTTCTTCAGAATCAGCAAACGGGCGAAACGGCCGTCGCCGTACAGGTTCGTGGCGATGCGGTAGAACGTGTCGCCCCTGCAGACCGTATACGTCGCCGACGGCTCCGGTTGCCGCTCGGTCAGGTCCGACCGGTTGCCGAGCATCTCGGCCAGTTCGTCGGCGGTCACGGTGGGGACCTCGCTGCCATGGGGCGCGTCTGCCGGGTCGGGCTCCGGCGCCTTGGCGATGGCCGTGTCGCGTACCAGCGGCTGCTCGTGAACCGGGAGTCTCGGGATCACGAGTTCCTGGCCTTCCCTGAGACGGTGCGGGTCGGGAACCGCATCCTTGTTCGCCTCCCAGATGCGCCGCCACAGGCGTTCGCCTTCCGTGCCGTAGTGCTCGCGTGCGATGCTGGTCAGGTTCTGGCCCCGCCGCACCTTGTGAACCGGGCGGGACGCCTCCTCGGCCGGAGCCGTCGGCGACCCCGGACGCTTGAAGGCAACCGCCTCTTCAAGGTCGCGTGCCGATTCGTCGCCGGGCGCGAGATCGGGCATCGGCGTGGTCACCCTTTCGGGGACGAACACCACCAGGCCGACGTCGTCGGAATCGGA
>Ga0307378_10004959_pt1 | contig 18731 bp, 12 predicted proteins | sample UN1MG_FD_202238 | JGI IMG/M metagenome (GOLD analysis project Ga0307378, IMG submission 202238) | Soil microbial communities from Risofladan, Vaasa, Finland - UN-1 | ecosystem: Environmental > Terrestrial > Soil > Coastal area > Acid sulfate soil | place: Finland: Risofladan, Vaasa | collected... | reverse complement strand
TAATCAACGGGACGTGCCTGGACTTCCTCGCCGAGTCGTTTATGGCCGGTGACCCTTTGCAAAAGGGCGGTTTCGTCATTCTCAACGGTATCAAGTTTGACGATAACGGACGAATCGTCCCGCTGCCGGAACCTTACCCGGGCAGCAATATGTTCTCGCTGGCCTCGGGCGGAGCAATCTACGTGCGTGACCCGGATAATAAATGTGACGAGCAGCAATTGAACGGCGGCCAGTTTGTCCGACTGACCGATGCGGACTGGGAATTGATACTGCCTTACTTACAGGAAAACAAGCGGCTCTTCGGCATATCCGTCGAAGACCTGTTGACTGTAGACGGCCGGCGATGCGAACCGACGGAAGTCTATCGCAAAGTCACACCTTCGGTAAGTGCGGTTTCCGAGGCCGTTTCGGATACGGATGATGTAGCTACGGATTTCGAGACTGCCGAGCAGGTCGTGGCTTAACGGCAGCAAAAAATAAATCCGGGACTTTGCCGTCCCGGCAAGAGAAAAAAATATGGCAATAACGATTAAAAAAAGCAGCAAAGAAATAGAGGGTCTGATTCGCAGGGTCGAAGAAATCTCCGGCGTTGACCTTGGCGTGTGCTATCAGTGCAAGAAGTGCACGAGCGGATGTCCGGTTGCGAAGATGACCAAATCGCCGCCGTCGGAAATTATGAGAAGGCTGCATCTTGGCGCCGGCGACGAGCTTCTGGGCAGCGATATTATCTGGGTTTGCGTCTCCTGCGAGACTTGCTCGGCGAGATGCCCGATGGGAATCGAAGTTGCGGCGGTAATGGATGCGCTGCGGATTCTGGCACTCGAAAAGAAAGCGGAAAAACAGGAAGGTAACGTGCCGCTGTTTAACCGGGCGTTCCTCTCGACCGTAAGGCTGTTCGGCCGCACGTATGATATCGCAATGATCGCCGCTTATAAAATCGGCACGCTGAAACTGATGAACGACACCGAAAAATTTCCCACGATGCTGAAAAAGCGAAAGATCGCCCTGCTGCCGCCGACCGGCGCCGACAGAAAAACGGTCAGGCGAATCTTCAAAAAATCAAAACATAAGGCGGACAAAGAATGAAATACGCATATTATCCAGGATGTTCGGCCCACTCGACGGCACGTGACATGCACGAATCCGCCGTAGCAGTGGCCGGGGCGCTCGGCATAAACCTCATCGAGCCGGCCGGCTGGACGTGCTGCGGAGCTACCGCCGCCCACCAGACCGACCCGGTCCTGGCCGCATCGCTGCCGGCTGCAAACCTCCTGAAAGTCCAGGACATGGGGCTGGACATGGTCGCCAATTGTGCGGCCTGTTATAACAGAATGAAAGTGGCAAATCACGAGGTATCGACCGACCCGGCCATGCGAAAGAAGGTGAGCGACGCTGTCGGCAGAGATTATGACGGCTCGGTGAAGGTCCGGCACATCGTCGAAGTGCTGCTCGATGACGTCGGGCTTGATAACATTAAAAGTGCTTTCAAACGCTCGCTCAACGGGCTTCTGGTCGCCTGCTATTACGGATGCCTGCTGGTCCGCCCGCACGAAGTGACAAATTTCGACGACCCGGAGAATCCGACTTCGCTGGACCGGCTCGTAACTGCGATGGGCGGAGTCAGCCTTGACTGGCCGCATAAAGTCGAGTGTTGCGGCGGCGGGCTCTCCATGTCGAGAACGGACGTAGTCGTCAGCCTCACGGATTCGATTGTGGGTATGGCAAAAGCCGCAGGCGCAAAGTGCATCGCGGTTAGCTGTCCGATGTGCCAGATCAATCTGGATATGCGGCAGCAGGATATCGAAAAGCAAACGGGGACACGTTACGACATGCCGGTCCTGTATATCACTCAGCTTCTCGGGCTGTGCCTCGGCATTTCGCCCGACGAACTCGGACTTAATAAACTGATGGTTTCTCCGGCAAGTGTTATAGAGAAAATAGAAATACATGCTAATGGGTAAAAACAACGGTAAAAAGATTGGAGCGGTGCTGGTCCAGGGCGGCGGTATTGCCGGTGTCCAGGCATCGCTTGATTTGGCCAACTCCGGCTTCAAAGTCTACCTCGTCGAACGCTCGGCCGCCATCGGGGGGATGATGGCACGGCTCGACAAGACGTTCCCGACCGGCGATTGCGCTACGTGTATCGTCTCGCCAAAGCTCGTCGAATGCGCGCGCAATCTGAATATTGAAATTCTGACCCTCTCGGAATTGACCGATTTGCAGGGCGAGCCCGGCAACTTCAAGGCGACGGTGAAAATACATCCAAGGTACATCGACGAGCAGAAGTGCAACGCTTGCGGCGACTGCACGCAGGCGTGCCCGGCGGATATCCCCGATCCTTTCGACCGCAACCTCGGGACACGCAAGGTCGTCGCCAGGCACTATGCACAGGCGGTTCCGAATGTTTTCAGTATTCTCAAGCAGGGTCACGCACCCTGCAAGACCACGTGTCCGGCAAATATTAACGTTCAGGGTTACGTCCAGCTCATCAAGAAAAAAGAGTATCTCAAAGCGGTCGAGATGATCAGGCGGCGCAATCCGCTCTCGGCCATTTGCGGACGCGTCTGCACGCATCCGTGTGAGGAGGCCTGCACTCGCAAAGACCTCGATGGTCCGGTGGCCGTCAGGCTGCTCAAACGATTCGCTTCCGACAAGGAGATGGAAATGATCGCCTCGGGCGAGCTGACGCTCCCGGAGGAAAAGACTCCCGCTGTGGATGCGAAGAAGGTTGCGGTAATCGGTGCCGGCCCGGCGGGGCTTACCCTTGCCGGCGACCTTGCCGATAGCGGCTTTGCAGTCACGATATACGAGGCGCTGCCCGCCGCGGGCGGAATGCTCCGATGGGGAATACCCGAATACCGCCTGCCCAAGAAAGTGCTCGACCATGAAATCGAGCTGATCCGGCGCAAGGGCGTGACGTTTGTTCTGAACTGCCGCGTCGGAGATGATATTTCCATAGAAAAAATCCGCACCGAAAACGATGCCGTATTTATCGGTGTTGGGGTCCATAAGGGACGCAAACTCGGCGTGGAAGGTGAGAACCTGACGAATGTTCTTCAGGGCATCGATTTTCTCAGGCAGGCCGGCTCTGCGGATGATAAACCCACGGTCCGAAAGAGGGTCGTCGTCATTGGCGGCGGTAACGTAGCCGTCGATGTCGCGCGTACAGCCCTGCGTCTCGGCGCCGAGAACGTCGAGATGATAGCCCTCGAACAGCGTAACGAAATGCCCGCTTATCCTGAAGAAATTGAGGCGACGCTTGCCGAAGGCATCACAATCCGGAACGGCTGGGGGCCTCGCAGAATTCTCGGTGACGGTTCGGCTGCCGGGATTGAGCTCAAGAGATGCACGCAGGTCTTCGACGAAGAGGGACACTTCAACCCGGTCTATGACGAAAATGACCTTATTTCGATTGATGCCGACCAGGTCATTATCGCCATCGGTCAGAAAAATGACGACTCTTTTCTTGAGCACATTGGCGCCCGGACCGAGCGCGGCAGTTTCAAAGCCGACCCTGTCACCCTCCGGACATCGATTGAGGGTGTTTTTGCGGGAGGTGACACCGTCTCCGGTCCCGCGTCCATAATCGAAGCGGTAGCCGCCGGCAAACGGGCCGCCGAATCGATCGAACGATATCTTAAAGGGCAGGACCTTCGTGCCTCCCGCTTCGAAGATACAATCAAACGTATTCCAGAAGAGCTTTTGCCTTCGACAAAGGATGTTGAAAAGAAGCCGCGGGCCGTCTCCGGCGAGCTGGCAGTTCAAAAAAGAATCGGTAACTTCGATGAGGTCGAAACAGGTTTTTCCGAAGAAGCGGCAATCGCCGAGGCTGAGCGGTGCCTCAATTGTGCGTTGTGCTCGGAGTGTGAAGAGTGCGTTCTGGCCTGCGGTCAGGATGCGATAGACCATCAGATGACCGAACGCACCGTCGATCTGGATGTCGGCTCGGTACTCTTGACGCCGGGATTCGATGAGTTCGATGCGGCGAGAAAAGGCGAGTTCGGCTATGGGCGCTATCCCAACGTCGTGACGAGCGTGCAGTTCGAGCGAATGCTTTCGGCCGCCGGCCCGTTCGAAGGCCATGTTGTTCGTCTTACGGATGGCCGGGAAGCGAAACGAATCGCCTGGATACAATGCGTCGGCTCTCGTGACGCCGCCTGCGGCAATGAATACTGCTCGTCGATATGCTGCATGGCCACGACGAAACAGGCGATGGTTGCGATGGACCACGTCTCCGGGCTTGATGCGACGATTTACTATATGGACATTCGTGCACACGGCAAAGATTTCGACCAGTATTACGAGCGAGCCAAAAGCAATGATAATATCCATTACATAAAGAGCATCCCTTCGCGGATCGTTCAAATGCCCGGCACGAGGGACCTTCGCGTGCGTTTTGTCAGCGAGGACGGCCAAATCCGCGAGCGGCAATTCGACCTTGTCGTTCTGTCGGTCGGCATGGAACCCGCCGCATCGGCCAGTGACATTGCATCCCGCTTCGGCATAGAGCTTAATGAGTACGGTTTTTGTGCTACGGACCGTCTGCTGCCTCTGGAGACTTCCCGGCCGGGCGTTTTTGTCGCCGGGGCGTTCCAGGAGCCGAAGGATATTCCCGAGACGGTCACGCAGGCAAGCGGCGCCGCTTCGAAGGCAATGGAGCTGCTCGCGCCGGCACGAAATACTCTGGTTACCAAAAAAGTCTATCCCGACGAGCATGATATCACCGATGAGGAGCCGCGTATCGGCGTCTTCGTATGTCACTGCGGAATCAACATCGCCTCGGTGGTGGACGTCGAACGCGTTACCGAAGCGGTCGCGAATGAACCCGACGTTGTCATGGCGACACATACGATGTTTACCTGCTCGGATACAAGCCTGTCCAATGTAAAGGATATGATTCGAGAGCACCGGCTCAACCGGGTCGTGGTGGCCTCGTGCACGCCTCGAACACATGAGCCTCTGTTCCGCGAGACGCTGCGCGAAGTCGGTCTCAACCAGTACCTGTTCGAATTGGCAAACATCAGAGACCAATGCTCGTGGGTGCACTCGTCCGAGCCCGAAGCCGCTACGGAAAAGGCCATCGAGCTTGTAAGAATGTCTATTGCCCGCGCGCGTCTTCTGGAGCCTCTCGAAGGCACATCTCTGGCGGTTGACCAGAGCGCCCTTGTGATCGGAGGCGGCCTGAGCGGATTGACTGCTGCGCTGTCGCTGGGCGACCAGGGATTCAAGGTGCATCTTGTCGAGCAAACGAATGCTCTCGGCGGACATCTGGCTGAAATATATCGTACGCTGGAGCACGATGATATCTCCGATTTTACTGCTGACTTGATAAGAAGAGTTGAAAGTCACTCGAATATAAATCTCCATATGGAAGCGGAGATTACAGCTATCGCGGGCCACATCGGCAAGTTTCAAACGACGCTCTCGGCCAATGGCAGGAAAACAGAAATCTCCAGCGGTATAATAATCGTCGCGACCGGCGCCGAGCAGGCCGAGACCTCGGAATTCCGGTACGGCCAATCCGACGCCGTAATGACGCAGGTCGAGCTTGAGAAACGCCTGCACGAAAAAACATTCAGCGCCGGCGGCCGGAACATCGTAATGATCCAGTGTGTCGGCTCCCGCAACGACGAGCATCCCTATTGCAGCAGGATTTGCTGCTCGGCCGCCGTTAAGAACGCACTTACTGTCAAAGAACAGTATCCCGACGCCAACATATTTGTCCTTTACCGAGATATCAGAACTTACGGCTTCCGCGAAATATATTATCAGAAGGCTCGCGAGGACGGCGTGCTTTTTATCCGCTACGACCGCGATGAGCCGCCTGTGGTTTTCGATGCCAACGGTCTTATCGTTAAGATCGACAGCCCCGATTTTCCCGAGCCGATTGAAATCGAAGCCGACAACGTCATTCTCAGCACCGGCATCGAGGCCCACCCGGAAAACAAGCGGCTTTCCGACATGCTTAAGGTCCCGCTCAACTCCGACGGCTTCTACGTCGAGGCGCACATGAAGCTGCGTCCCGTCGATTTCGCCACCGAGGGCATTTTCCTCTGCGGGCTGGCCCATTCGCCCAAGTGCATCGACGAGAATATTTCGCAGGCGCGGGCGGCCGCCGCACGTGCCGCCACCGTTCTTTCGAAGACGCATCTCGATGTCAGCGCACAGGTCTCGTACGTCGAGCAGGACAAGTGCATCTCGTGCATGACCTGTGTCACAGTATGCCCGTACAACGCCCCGTTCTGCAATCAGGACGGCAAGGCCCAGATCGAGGCGGCAAAGTGCATGGGATGCGGGATTTGCGCCAGCGAATGTCCCGCCCGAGCGGCACAGCTCTATCACTTCGAGGCCGACCAGTTCAGTGTCATGATCGACAAATTGTTCAGGAGAGAAGTTTTCAATAATGAACTCAGACATATTCGAACCTAAAATTCTGGCTTTCTGCTGCCATTACTGCGCGTACGCATCAGCGGACCTGGCCGGCTCGATGCGGATTCAGTATCCGCCGAACGTCCGCATCATCCGCACGCCGTGCACGGGCCGGCTGGAGATTGAGTATTTCATGAAGGCCTTCGAGCAGGGCGCCGACGGCGTGCTCGTGGCCGGCTGCCTCGAAGGAGGCTGCCATTTCATCGAGGGCAACCTCTGCGCCAAACGCCGGGTAAATGCCGCCCGGGACCTCTTGTCCGAAATCGGGCTCGAAGCCGAACGCCTCCGCATGGTGAACATTTCAGCCGCCATGGCCAGGCCTTTAGCGGATATTATCATCGATATGGTCCAAACCGTTCGCAAGCTGGGCCCAAGCCCGATAGCTGCGAACGCCACGTCAATAATGGAGAATTTTTCATGATAGTCGCACATAGAAAAAGCATACCTGAACTCATAGAAATTTTAACAGGTCACAACAAAGTGCTCGTGCTCGGCTGCGGCACCTGCGTGACAGTGTGTCTGGCAGGCGGCCAGCGCGAGGTCGGCATCATCGCCTCGGCTCTGCGCATGGCATCGAAAATCCGCGGCCAGGCGCTCCAGGTCGAGGAGCTGACAATCGAACGCCAGTGCGACAACGTTTTCATCGAGACCGCCACGGAGGCAATCGAACGAAACGACGCCGTCCTTTCGCTTGGCTGCGGCGCCGGCGTCCAGGCCATCGCGGAGCGTTACAGCCACAAACCCGTTTATGCGGGACTCGATACGACTTTCATCGGCATTCTCGAAGAACGAGGTATCTGGACGGAAAAATGCTCCGCGTGCGGCGCCTGCGTGCTGCACAATTACGGCGGCATCTGCCCGATTACGCAGTGCGCCAAGCGACTGCTCAACGGTCCCTGCGGCGGCTCGCGTGAAGACCGCTGCGAGGTCCGCCCCGACCGCCCGTGCGCATGGCAGCTCATATACCAGCGGCTGAAAGACATCGACCAGCTTGACAGGCTCCGGCAAATACAGTCGCCGAAGAACCGGGCCCCCAGTCTCGACGGCGGGCCCCGCGTCATCATCCGCGAAGACCACAGAATCTAAATGAGGTCGCGATTTTTCGCAACGGTCCAATCTTAGTGTAGCTCCCATGGTGCCCAGATGTCACCTTCCGCCCTTCGACCGAAACGTATGGGCGGCCGTCCCAATTCGAACGCCCCCATGTCTGGCGCTTTTCCTGCGTAATCGTCGTTGAAGTTCGCGAGTCTCACTCCCGAATCGACAATGGGATTCGGGACCGTTGTCACCGGGTCGGTTAAGGTTACGGTTTTGTCTCCAAATTGGGTTGGTACTTTGCCCCATTTGATTCTTGTTGTCGCCGAGGCGGGATAAAACTCCAGTGCGTAGGATTTGGCAAATGCCGGATCGCCTCGAATCGCGTGCCGTTCACGTGCAATGCCTCGATCCATGCCGGTAAAAAGATCGTAATCGAAATCGCAGGGCGTCTCGACTTCTCGTGAAGAAGCCAGGCGGCCCGGGCAGTCAAAAATATTGTTTCGCGTCACCGTGTTCGGATTGACATGGCCGCTGAATACATGAAACGCGCCTTTGGGTTGAATGGCCGTGTTGTGAAAGACGAACTTTCTTCCGCCTCCGAACTCGTCCCGCTCGCCCGTTTTTATCATGCTCCCGCCGAGGGGGTCGCGATGCGTCCGGCGGCTTTGGCCGAAAACATTTCGGAAGATATACAGAGGCCCTTTCGACGTGCACGCGGTGGCGATGTGCTGGAACGTTTTCTCGATATAGTTGTTCCATATCCGAACGTTCATGTTCGCCCCTTCGCTTTCGATCGCATCATCCCAGACATTGGCGATGATGTTGCCGTAGATGTCCGAGTCGCGATTGGGGCTTCCCTCGAAGCTGTAATTGGACCCTCCGCCGATAGCGTCGTTGTAGCCGTGGTCTTCGGTCGATCGAATCTCGTTATAGCGAATGACGTTTCCGCCGCTCGAATTGATCAGAGTAATCGCCTGAGGCCCGGCCGGGTGGCCCGTATCCCAGTCGTTAGATGCGCCGCGCGGATTTTCAATCAGATTACGCTGGATAGTAAGGTTGCCCGAACGGCGTTCGGCATAAATCGCGCTGTCCGTGCCGCCCTCGTTCCCATACGTCCTTGGCCCGCCTATCCTGCCCCAGAACGTGAAACGGCAGTCTTCGACAACATTGTCATGGCGTTTCGGTTTGATTACAAGGCCGTGAACCGCGGCGTTACGGAATTCGAGCCCGCGAACGATGACGTAATCGGCATCGATTATACAGGTGTAATTTTCCGCGTTTCGAACGTCAATCGTCGCCTTCGAATCTTTTGCCGGCGTGATCAAATGGTAGCCTTCCGCTGTGCCCGATTCGGTAATGACCAGGGGTTTCGAATTGATACCGCCTTCAAGATAGGTAATCTTGCCGATGGGAAACGAATCGGTCCTGGTTTTGCATACCAGTTCGCGGCTTTTGCCTTTAAGAGTGATTTTAACGCCATAGCTCGTGTCCGGCTGTAAACCGACGATACTGCCGCGATACTCATTATCGCGCGGATCGAAAACGAGCGGATAACCTTCCCGCCACTCCGATGAGCCATCCTGCCTGAAATTGACATCGCACCGGCCAAGGTCCGGCGATTTGAGATACAGCCCGACGCATTCATAGGTAGCTACGGCGTGAAAATCGTCCTCACCAGCACCGTAAGATACCGAAATGCCGGCCGTCGTGCAGAAAAGAACCAAAAGAAACAGTTTACTGTAACGCATTATTGTGCTCATAGAAATACTCCAAAATTGTTGAATAAAGCCAATTGCCCATCTGGACCCAATCATATCAGGTACCATGTGTTGCGCATTAACATGCGCCATCGCAGCTTTGACATTTTTCCCATACATGCTTCACATAGTAATTGTCTGGTTTAGAACTCATAGCCAATTTGGCGTACTTACGAGCTTGATTTTCGTCTCCCAACGATAAGTAGCAATCAGCTATGTAAGCATTGAGTCCTTGATCTTGATAACCAAGCTTATTCGCTTCAAGATATTTGTTAATGGCTGATTGAAATTCCTCTGATACTTGATACAAATGGCCGAGTTCAAAAAAATCTCTGGCCGAAGACGCGAGTTCTTCGGCCTTTTTCGACATCAGGAGAGCCTTGTCTTTATCACCAGCCTTGGCTGCCTCCCATCCGATATAAGCATTTGCTAAAAAGTTCTTTGGATCTCTTTCGAGAACCTGTTGCCAGACTGTCATGGCGCGTTTGTCGTTATTACAAGACAGAGCCCGAGCGTAATCTGAGAGATAATACAGACTGGAGTCTGCGGCAACGCTTTTCTCATAGAACTGTAGAGCCATTTGGTGTTCGCCAGTTATCCAGAGTGCTTGCGCACGTTCCGCGTAGTAATAGGCAATTTGGGAATAACCCATCTCCTGAGCTTTATCGAGAAGTTCAAGGGTCTTGCGCGCATTACAATTCACCTGTAGTTCCAAGTCAGCCCACATTATATAAACGTCGCCGACCTTAGACAATCGCGGATCATTATCAATGACTTCACAAAAGACACGATACGCCTCGTCGAATGCACCTTTCTCAATAAGGGGAAGAACATCCTGGAAGCTATTGGCTTGTGGCAGATCCGAAAGTAACCTTGAGAAGATTCTTTGTAAAATAGTCATAGCTATTTTGAAACTCCTTTCTAACTCAAGTATCTAACTCCAATATACATTATCACAGTGTGCCACCGATTTCAATACTTACTAAAACTCCATAGCGTTAAGTATTATGTGTAAGTTTAATTTTATTCCATCGTATTCGGCGATGCGGATTATTGTGTTCTGCTTGATTAAATGACCCCGCAATGAATTGCGGGGCTAAATATTTGTTATGTACGCGGGATACCGGATTTATATATTGCTAAGTACCTCGCGGCAATCGGTAAAAACGGGGATAATCGACTCTTCTGACTTCATTTCTTGACATGCCGGGTTGGCTTGGCTAAAATCCGGCGATTTTACTGTAGTCAGAAGACTCAAGGGAATCGTCCAAATACGTAAATATTGGGTCTTGTGCCCTGAGTTTGTTTCCGAAGTCGATGGTTTTTAGAGGAACGTACAATGCCGAAACGTAAGGATATCCACAAGGTACTGATTATAGGCTCGGGCCCGATTATCATCGGCCAGGCCTGTGAATTCGATTATTCCGGCACCCAGGCTTGCAAGGCCCTTCGGAAGCTGGGCTATGAAATCGTGCTGGTCAATTCCAACCCGGCAACCATTATGACCGACCCCGGTACGGCGGATGTTACGTATGTCGAGCCGCTCAATGTCAAAACCATCGAGCAGATTATCGCAAAGGAAAAACCCGATGCACTGCTGCCGAACCTGGGCGGTCAGACGGGCCTGAACCTTTCGGCCGAACTTTCACGCCGGGGAATCCTGGATAAATACGGCGTCCAGATCATAGGCGTTAAGGTCGACGCAATAGAACGCGGGGAAGACCGCCAGGCGTTCAAGGATACGATGAATAAGCTGGGTATCGAGATGCCGAGAAGCGAGATTGCAAACAGTCTCGAAGAAGCGGAAAAATCGCTTGAGAATATCGGCCTGCCCTGCGTCATACGCCCCGCTTATACCATGGGCGGAACGGGCGGCGGACTGGTTTACAACATCGAGGAGTTCCGCACCATCGTAAGCAGAGGCCTTTCCGCCAGCCTTGTCGGGCAGGTGCTCGTCGAGGAATCCGTGCTGGGATGGGAAGAACTGGAGCTTGAGGTCGTACGTGACGCCAAGAATCAGAAAATCACCGTCTGCTTTATAGAAAATGTCGATGCCATGGGCGTTCATACGGGCGATTCGTACTGCACCGCGCCGATGTTGACTATAGACACGGAGCTGCAGAAGCGCCTGCAGAAGTATTCCTATGATATTGTCGAAGCTATCGGCGTTATCGGGGGAACCAACGTTCAGTTCGCCCACGATCCCGAAACCGGCCGGGTCGTGGTCATAGAAATCAATCCGAGAACGTCACGGTCATCGGCACTCGCCTCCAAGGCGACCGGTTTTCCCATCGCTATGGTTTCATCCATGCTGGCGGGCGGCCTGACGATGGACGAGATTCCTTATTGGCGGGACGGCACGCTTGAGAAATACACGCCGTCGGGAGATTACGTCGTTGTAAAGTTCGCGCGCTGGGCTTTTGAGAAATTCAAGGGAATCGAAGACAAGCTGGGTACGCAGATGCGCGCCGTCGGCGAGGTTATGAGCATCGGCAAGAACTATAAGGAAGCGCTTCAAAAGGCGATTCGTTCGCTTGAAATAGGCCGGTACGGGCTGGGCTTTGCAAAAGATTTTAACAAGAAATCCGCCGATGAGCTTCTGGAACTCTTAAGAGAACCGACGAGTGAGCGGCAGTTTATTATGTACGAGGCTCTGCGCAAAGGTGTGAGCGTCGATGTGCTCCACGAAAAGACCTATATCAAGGCCTGGTTCATCGAGCAGATGAAAGAGCTGGTGGAGCTGGAGGAAAAAATCCTGACCTGCAGAGATAAAAAGCTGCCGGACGAGCTTCTGATTCAGGCGAAGAAGGACGGATTCGCGGACAAGTATCTGTCAAAATTACTGGAAGTTCCGGAAAAACAAATCCGGAAACAACGTCTCGGGTTGAAAATAACCGAGGCGTGGGAACCTGTCCCCGTAAGCGGCGTGGAAAACGCGGCCTATTATTTCTCCACGTATAACGCTCCGGACAAGGTCGATGTCAGTAAGAAACGCAAGATAATGGTTCTCGGCGGCGGCCCCAACCGTATCGGCCAGGGAATCGAGTTCGACTACTGCTGTGTCCATGCCGCGTTTGCACTTCGAGATGAGGGCTATGAGACCATCATGGTCAATTGTAACCCTGAGACGGTTTCGACCGACTACGACACTTCGGACAAGCTGTACTTCGAGCCGCTCACAGTCGAAGATGTTCTGAGCATATACAACAAGGAGAAACCGGAAGGCGTGATTGTCCAGTTCGGCGGGCAAACGCCGCTGAATATTGCCGCAGAGCTGGAAGACGCCGGCGTCAAAATCATCGGTACCTCGCCTGAAAAGATAGACCTGGCGGAAGACAGGGACAGGTTCCGAAAGCTGATGAAGAAGCTCGATATTCCGCAGCCTGAATCCGGCATGGCAAGCAACCTGAACGAGGCGCTCAAAATCGCAAAGAAGATTGGCTATCCGTTAATGGTCCGGCCTTCGTATGTCCTCGGGGGCCGTGCAATGGAAGTGGTGCACGATGAAGAGATGCTTCGATACTATGTCGCCAGGGCGACGGATGTTTCGCCGGAGCGGCCGATCCTGATTGACAAGTTTCTGGAAAACGCCATCGAGGTGGAAGCCGATGCCATCGCCGACGGCACGGATGCTTTCGTCCCGGCGATTATGGAGCACATCGAGCTGGCCGGCGTTCATTCGGGTGACTCGGCGTGCGTGCTGCCGCCTGTCAGTATTCCTGAAAAACATCTCAAGACGATTTATGACTACAACCGGAAAATTGCCATCGAGTTTAACGTGGTCGGTTTGATGAACATACAGTATGCCATCGCCGATGACGTCGTTTACATTCTCGAAGCCAATCCGCGTGCATCGAGGACCGTTCCGCTGGTCTCGAAGGTCTGCGGGATTTCAATGGTCCGGGTCGCCACGCAGCTAATGCTGGGCAAGCGTCTTGCGGATATGGACCTGAAGAAATTGACCATTCCGCATTTCGGCGTAAAAGAGGCCGTGTTTCCTTTCAACATGTTCCCCGAAGTCGATCCGCTTTTAGGCCCCGAGATGCGCTCGACCGGCGAAGTCCTCGGCATGGCGGATTCGTTCGGGCTGGCGTTCTATAAATCGCAGGAGGCGACGCAATTGCCGCTGCCCTCGGAGGGAACCGTCCTGATTACTATTTCGGACGAAGACAAACCTTCCGCTCTCCAGACCGCAAAGGAATTCGAGAATCTCGGCTTTAAGATTCTCGCTACCGAGGGGACGCACAAGCTCTTGACGAAGCATGGAGTGAAATCGGAACACATTCTCAAGATGCACGAGGGCCGGCCAAATATTCTCGACAGTATAAAGAACGGCCGGATACAGCTTGTTATCAACACCCCGAGCGGCAAGCAAAGTAAATACGACGACTCCTATATCCGCAAAGCAGCGATTAAATACAAAATCCCTTATATCACGACAGCAGCGGCAGCCGCGGCGGCAGCTAAGGGAATTGCAGCTTTTAAGAAAAACCCCGGGCAGATTAAATCGCTCCAGGAGTACCACGCGGATATAAAGTAAAGAAACTCACAAGACACAAAGACAGATATTTTCGCTCTCCGTTCCATTTGAGCTTATATATAAAAGATTTCACCATTGTGGCTTCGACCCCAAAGATTGATTTGCCGGTTGATGATGTCACTGGCGAGGCTTGCCGGACGCGTACCACTTTCATCGATACGAATCCAGCCTTCGACCTGCCCGAAATCACCGGCCGCAGTTGCTCCAAACCAGCCGTTCGTATGCTGCAATTTCACGTCAAATTGTTCATTGGCGCCGTAAACAGCCATTACTGCAGCGATGCGCGTCTTTTTTGATGTTTTTGCGGTCTGGACTGTGACGTGCCAATGATTGGCTTTTTCCCGGTGATAGGCTTTCGGGATGCCGTAATTGTACGGGGTGTCGAATTGGTCCGTTTGCGCGAGGTTTAGCCCGTGGGAACATGCTAAAGTAACGTCCAACGTTGCCCCGCGGCGACGGGAGGTCACCTGGTTGCCGCGGATTTCCATCTTTTCAAAGGCATGCAGCAGCCACTGGTATCGACTGAGTGTCGGCGCTTCGATTTCATCCAGCAGCAAAAATAGCCCGGGCCGGAGCAGCAGAATATGGCGAACCCATTTGTCAAGTCTGCCCATATATGCCGGCGTGGCGTCACCTGCCACATATGAATAACCGGCAGCATCTTTAAAATCGATGATCGCGCCGGCGGCGTCCGCCGAGCGAATTTTCTGTCCTTCACCGTCGACGAGTATACAATTGTTGGCCTTGGTGGCTCGCGTCCACTGGGCATGGTGGGGTTTGCCGTAGGATGGACCGTAATAGCCCGATGGAATCGCGAGTGCCGTACCGCCTTTCATGATCGCAAAGGCATTCTGGTCGGCGTGGCTATGCGAGACGCTGCCGTAGGGGCTGCTCTTAAAGATTAGGCAGGTGTCGCGCTGCGGCTGGGCTATGTCACTGTGCAGGCCCGCCCAGCCGACGCCTTTGAAGAGGCGCGAATCAGGCAGGTCGGCCGGCACTTTGGCAGGCAGCTCATCCTCGTGCAACAAGGCACCAAAGCCGTCCTTTTGGCCCTGGTAACCCGGGATTTGTTTGACCCACCAGCCGATATACGGATCATTATAGCGGTGAGCGTGGAAAGACATCAATTCGGCATATCCACTGCCCCTGCGAACGCCGGGACCACCGCCTTCGGCGGAGTCGCCAAAGGGGCGGATTTCGCCGTGGTTGGCCGTGCAGTAAAAGAAAAAGTAGCGTATACGGTTGAAGAATGGACGCTGCCAAAGGTTGTAATCCGCTAATTGGCGTAAACTTTCAAAAGCGGGAATATAGAAGCTGTTGTACCAGAGGCCGTAAGGAGTGCCTTCGGCCCAGCCGCCGTCGATACCGGCCCAATGGGGATAAAACGTTAAGAGGGCTTTGAGCGAGTACGTCAGCCATGTTTCGGCTTCGCCCGTTTCGCCTGCCATCGCCAGTGACATGTCGGTAAGATAGGCGATTAATCGTCCATCATGGCTCTCTCCCGGATTTGTAAGATAATTATGTCGCTCAAGCCGGCGGTATGTCTGCCATGCACGGGCCCGGCACATATCGAAAACCTGTTTCTTCTGGTTATCATCCAACGCCGGATACAGCCAGTCGTATGCAATATGGGCGCATTTGGAAAAGGATAGTCCGGCTTCGTCTCCCCACCTGGCGCTGACGGAGGTGACGTCATCGTCATCCGTGGGCCATGATGCTATCTCCAGCAGAATTTTCCTGGCGGCCCGGGCGTACTTGTCTTGCTCGCTCATGAGAAACGCCAGCGAAAGATCCATCAGGGCACCGTCCACATAGCCGCGGAAGTACGAAAAATACTTCCCGTATTCCAGGCGTCTGGTGCCGGCGTCTTCGATCAGGTGGTACCTCGGAAATTCGGGAACGCCTTTGGAGAGGGCCTTGTCGGCTGCGGATTTGCAGGCTCTCCACGACTTAGCGCGCGAAGATGACAATGTAGCTCGGATGCGATCCAGGCTGGCTTTTGGATAGAGAATACGGGGATGCTCGACGGGTACACGACCGAGAAGCTGCCGGGGGGCGATCCAGGGGAGTTTCGCCGCGCCGGGTAAGATGGTGAAGGACCGTCTGCCTCGTCTTGCGATGTCTGTGCCCTGTTCGTCGAACGCAATGATATCCCAGCTATAGTCCCCCGATGGGAAAACTCGATCCGGCAAATGTACAGGGTCCCTGCCCACGTTTTGGCTGTAAATCCGATTGCCGTTTTTCTCGAAGATGTCGACGCAATAGTTTGCAGCCGTCGGACATGGAAGCCAGGCCAAACCGGCCGGGGATATCGGAAGTTCGGCACCGTCTCCGGGACGTGGGAAAAGCATGCGTCCGGAGGATCGTTCTTTTAAGAACCCGGCGGATTTTTGCGCCCGGGCGTAGAGATTCGGCCAGGGCAGGGCCGTGCTCAATCCGAATGCGCCGGTTGCTTTGATGAAAGTGCGCCGTTTCATACCTTGTATCCCGGATGGTTTGGACACCATACGGTCTTGATTGTCCTGTGACTCCACGGATGTGACTCCTTCAGATATAAACTAAAAAAGTCTCACACAAACAGACATATATCATATAAGAATCAATTTGTGATGTCTATAGTCTTCTACATAATGGAACAGCCTGTGGGAGCGGCCGGATTTTACTGCCCATGCAGTTCACTCAACAGGCATGGCGGTCATTCCACAATCTCCAGATCCGCCATGTAGATTGCGGTTATAGTCTTGCCTTCGGCATCTGTTTCGTGCGAGGAATACCATGACATAACGGCGCGGTTCGGGGTTATTTCGACAAAGCCCGGGTAGGAATTGTCGCCGCCGCTTGGAAGCTCGGCAAATTCGTGCAATTGGTCGTTCAGAAGCCAGCACATCGAGGTACTGGGTCCCCTGTCACCAATAATCTTGCGCCCGCCAACCACGTAGCGACCGCCCCAGCGTGTGAGCAATGGTCCTCCGATGTATCGGTCGAGCTCTTTGCGCTGCCACTGCGTGTAAGGCCGCCTGGACCTCAACAGTTGAGCTTTATCTCTACCGCGCCGGCCGCAGAGATACGCCTTTCCGTTAAACGTGTTGGCCCGCCCGACGATAGTAAATATTCCTTTGTCATATGCCTGCGCCTTCTCAGGTCGTATCCTTGATGCCGGGACGCTATTGAGATTGGAAAAACAGTGCGGTTGTAAGGCGGATATTCCCTTCCGGCTGATAAAAATTTGTTTTAAGAGGCCCACAATTTTTGCTTTCGGTCTTTTTGACAGTATACTTTATATAGGAGTGAATAAATGCAATTAGCACATAATTCACTCTGGTGGGGTATGTACATAATCGTTGTGACGACCATTTGAAGAACGTCCAACAGATTGAGCACCGTCGAGTCGGGTCGAATGTTCTGTTTTCACGTGAACCTCTCGATAGTTCACAACCATTTGTATGGTGCCGCGAATAAGAATTATTCATATAAAGACGAAGGTGAAGTACAACACGAACGATTACAAAATAATAACCTCGTTGTGCATTGCGCAACAAAATATGGAGTTTTGCTATGGCCTCATATACAAAAATTAGATTGTTGTTAGGATTGGCAGCCATATTTGTATTTGTATATATGCTCAATGGCCTGCCTTGTTTTGGCGATGCAAATGAGGTTGATGGAGGGACAAGCAGCATCCGCTTCTTCCGGAACAAAAGCAAACTACCGGCATCCCCTCATGAGAAAAGTTTCGGGCAAAGCCTCGTCATACCCAAGCTGATAGCCTCCGAGCTTGACAAGATCAATATTTGGGGTATCTTTCCGAGTTCAATGTTTGAGAAAGTTGAATCCATCGGCAGAAGGCACATTTCGGCTGATAGTCAACAAGCAAATCAGTACATTGTACGAGAAGGCGATAGCTTATGGAGCATCGCCGGCGAGCAGCTCGGAAATGGAAGCAGATACAAAGAGATAAGCAAACTGAATGCAGATGTCCTGGAAGACGAGAACGATCTAACCTTAGGGATGCGGTTGAGCCTTCCGGCTTTATAAGAAGCTATCGGTGTCCTGATCTTTCCGAGTTCTTAAAAGTGTAAAAAGCACGGATTTCTCAGCGGATAGCTTATATGGGTGCCGGATTATCGATACCCGCCAATTCTTTAATCTCCAATCAAAATCATCTTTTCATTCAGCATGAATAATCGACTTGCCTTTGTTGCATTTCGGCATAGAATTTTCTCACTACCGGTACCAAAACGAACAGTATTATCAGGAATCCGTCACCCGCCGTGATGTACTGGATGGCCCACTCGAAGCCGATCAGCAGACCCTCAACTATCAGCCAAACTGCCAATGTCACTCCGAGCCCGAGCGTTCCAATCCAGGCCCAGTGATGTCCGCTCCAGCGGGACAATCTCTCGGCCCATCTCCACTTTGGGCGGGCCAGCAGGCCGTAGATCAGCAGCAGTGGCGCCAGTCCCAGCACGACCGGCAGGAAAACGCCGGGAAGAATATAATCGGACACCGGTAATAGGGGCAGTGTTTCTGTCAACTCCTTTATTGGATGTTTACTGATGGGACACCACCTTGAATCTATAAGGTGACCAGTCGAGCGGGACATCCTTCTTCGAACGAAAACCCTGGCCCAGAATTATCTCGTATTCTTTATCCACTTCAAGTCCTTCCGGATTGATTAGCATGAAATTTTTGTCATCTTGCCAGCGATCCTCACAATGAAATGTGCTAACAAAACTGGAAACTTGGCGCATAGGAACAGAAAATTCAAACATGATTTCCTTCACCGACAAGTGGACATCTTTTGAAAGATCGGGTGTCACATTGACAACTACAGGCTTCAATTCCGGTGGATAACCGGTTTTTTCAAACTGATATGTACACGTGGGATAATTCACCACTACTTTGTAATCCTTCATATGGCGCCAGCCAAGTACGCCATCGATCCTTACCCCGCATGCTCGTCTAAC
>Ga0307378_10004958_pt1 | contig 18732 bp, 17 predicted proteins | sample UN1MG_FD_202238 | JGI IMG/M metagenome (GOLD analysis project Ga0307378, IMG submission 202238) | Soil microbial communities from Risofladan, Vaasa, Finland - UN-1 | ecosystem: Environmental > Terrestrial > Soil > Coastal area > Acid sulfate soil | place: Finland: Risofladan, Vaasa | collected... | reverse complement strand
ATTGTCAGGGACGCGGTTTTGAATAAGATTGGAACCTACAATGTTGCTGTTTTGGCGTTTGAGCATGGGATTCCCTTCTATGTGGCTGCTCCCCTGTCAACTATGGATCAGTCTCGCACTTCCGAGGATGCAATTATCGAAGAAAGAAGCCCACATGAGGTTACGAATGTGGGTTCCGAGAGGATTGCTCCTGAAGGCGTTAAGGTGTTGAATCCTGCTTTTGACATAACTCCGTTAGAGTATGTTGATGCGGTCATAACCGAGGAAGGAATCCTTGTTCCAGAGGTTATTTTGAAACAAAAAAGAAAGGATTAAAGCCGACCGTTTTACTCTAAACTCAAGACTTGCGTTTTGGAGAGTAACAGGCACTTGGCTAAAGTAAAATGCAACCAAAAGCACTGCATGAACAATCGTGATGGCCAATGTCATTCACGAATAAAAAATTGGTTTGGAGTCTGCAGATTCAAACGAAGACCCAAACCAAAACAAGACTAAAAACCAAACAAAACTTGAACCATATCTCGGCTTTCTTCACTCGACGCAATATAGAAAGCCCAGTCTATTTTGCGATTTTATGGAACTCTATCGTTACCTGATAGATGACTTTCTAATCGAATATTCTGGAAATCTCAACCCTAAAGATTTCATTGTAAAGACAGAAAATGTTGGAAGAAAGAAACAAGGTAAAAGAGAGTACTTGAATGATCAATTAACTCGAAACTTGATAAATAAATTGGGCACTTTCTTTGAATCAACGGTTGATATTCCAAGAATAAATATTGGAAAGAAACAGATTGTTGAGACTTTGATCAATGAAGAGGCATTTATTCTTTCAAAGTTTTTACGAAATGAACGTATAGAATGGGTTCCACGAATGTATTCAATTTGAGTTTTATACTAGTTATGCCCAGATGAAGAATTAATTGAAGTAAATCGGGGGGGTAAAATAAATAAAAAAAATTAAAGCACGAATGGCAACAACCCACTTAGATCTTCATGGGGAAAGACTTAGTCTGGAAGCTCTAAACAGCCTTGTTTGTCAGATTAATGAAAGATACCTTCCAATAGATGTGAATCATGATATTCGAAAACCCATAATTGGCAGATTGGTTTCAGCAGAAATAGTAGAATTGCCCGATGGAGAGTACGCTGTGGATGGAATTGGTGAAGTATTCGAACCCTCGGATGCTGGAGCATCCCTAGCTGGTGATGGAAGAAAAATTCTTATTAAAACAGATAATGTTGAGACATTCTCGGTTTATTATGATAGGACATTTATGAATCAAGAGGGAAAAGAGTTACTTCAAGAGTTAGAGGCTTTATCGGGTAGAAAACCGCAACCAACAATCAAAAAAGCCTTAGATCCAATATCTCTGCTTCTAATAGGTGCAGGAATTTTTGCTTTAGGTTCAACTGCAACAGGTTTTTTCTCGAAACTTGGAGAAGATTTGTACGACAAGCTGAAAAAAACGTTAGTTGATTATTATAAAAACAAAGCTTCTGAAGATAAAATAATTGATTTTCGTTTTTCTATTGAAAAAGGCGATAGAGTTTTTGAAATTCACGTTTTGTTAAACTCTCCTACTGAACAAATAATCAATGATTTCTTTAACAATGGACTAAGTAAAATCGACGAAACATTAGAGTTTCTTTATTCAGAATTAGCTAAAGATGTTGCCAGAGTAGTCCTCGAATACAAAGACAACAAACTCACATTCAGTTATGCTGTTAGTTCTGAGTGTGTTCCCATATCATTCACAAAATCAGATTAGAAACTAAATTATCGACAAATATTTAGTGCGTGTGTGTTTTTTGTTTGTATGTGTTTTTGTTGAGAGAGAGTTAGAGGGAGAGAGGTATAGAGAGGGAGTTGGAGAGTGGGCGTCATTGGGTTTGGGTTTGGGGGCTAAATTTTAACACTATAGGTGATGTGTGTTATTTTTTTCTGTTTCTGCTTTTTAGTAGGCTTTTGTTGATGCCGTCTATCATTGCTTCTACGCTTGCCATGACTATATCTTCGTTGACTGCCCGTGAGGAAACCACGTTTCCGTCTTTATCCTCAACTTTTATGATGACTTCCCCGATGGCATCCGAGCCTCCAGTAGTAGCCTCTATCCGATACTCCTTAAGCCTAACATTCACTAGGGGCGATGTCAGTTTCTGGACTGCCTTGATTGCAGCGTCAACAGGACCAAAACCAGTCTCCGAAGCCACATACTCTTTGCCATCCAGCACAAGCCGCACCGAAGCTGTTGGAATAACCCCTATTCCAGTGACAACCGAGAAGCCAGTCAAGTCAACAATCCGTTTCTCCTTGACAACCTTCCCCATCACAGCACGGGCAATAGCCAGCATGTCAGCATCCGTCACCTTCTTGCCCTTGTCGCCCAACTCCTTAACCGTCTTAACGATCTCCGCAAGCTGCTCCTTAGTCGGATGTAACCCAGACTCTTCCAGTTCCGCCCGTATTCCGCTGGTGCCAGCCAGTTTCCCGGCAACAAGTTTCCGTTTTCTTCCAACAAACTCTGGCTTAATCGGCTCAAAGGTTGAGGGCGCCACCGTAACTCCGCGAGTGTGAATTCCTGACTCGTGAGAGAATGCGTTCTCGCCTACGATTGCCTTGTTAGCCTGTATCTGCATGCCAGTTAACTTGGCAACCAGCCGCGAAGTTTCATAAAGCTGCGCGTGATTAATTCTGGTCTTCTTGTTGTAAATCAAATTGAGGGCAACAGCAACCTCCTCAAGCGCCGCGTTTCCTGCCCTCTCCCCCAAACCGTTAACCGCCACATGAATCTGGGAAGCCCCAGCTTCAACTCCAGCCAAAGAGTTGGCAACAGCCATCCCGAAATCGTTGTGACAGTGTACACTGATGGGAACCTTAACCACGCTCTTAACATCACGGATCAGCTGCTGCATGGTCGTGGGAATCATTATGCCAACTGTGTCGGGGATGTTTATTCGGTCGGCTCCAGCCTCTTCTGCTGCTTTGCATATCCGTTTCAGGAATTCTCTGTCTGTTCTTGAGGCATCCATGGGAGAATACTCGCAGACTAAACCATGACTTTTGATGTACTCTATCGAATCTATGGAACTCTCCAGAACCTGCTCCGGCGTCATGTTCACTGCATACTTCATCTGAACCTCTGAAGTGGAAATGAACGTGTGAACTGCATCAACGTCACAAGCGATGGTAACGTCAATGTCGTTTCGTTTGGTGCGAGCTAAACCGCAAATCTCAGCAGTCAACCCTGCCTTAGATATCTCTTTAGCCGCCCTCTTCTCTCCCTCAGAACTGACCGGAGTACCCGCTTCTATAGTGTCTACGCCCAGCTTGTCCAGTTGCAGAGCTATCTCCAGCTTCTCTTCCGTAGTTAAGGAGACGCCGGGAGTCTGCTCCCCATCTCTCAACGTGGTATCGAAGATGCGTACGTAATTTCCGTTTTTTGTTTCCATGTTTTCCCCCTCCTAATATATTCTATCTTTTACTCTTCAGAATTTCCCTAGCCATGGCTTCCGCCATCTCTATGGTTTTGGCGTTGCCGCCGAAGTCTGGAATGGTTATGCCTTTACGTAAAGTTTCTGCAACAGCGTCTTCTATGGCTTGGGCTGCCCTGAAACATTCTTGGTCGCCATATTTTTCGCCCAGCCAATTAAACATCATCTTCGCCGATAATATCATTGAACATGGATTAGCGGTTTGTTTTCCTGCCCTGTTGGGCGCTGAACCGTGAATAGGCTCAAACAACGCAAAATCGTCTCCGATGTTTGCTCCCGGAGCCATTCCCAAGCCTCCGATAAGCTGCGCTGCTTCATCAGAGAGTATGTCGCCAAACATGTTCGGTGTAACAAAAACATCAAACGTTTCTGGCTCCTTGATCAGACGCATCGACGCAGCATCAACATACAACTCGTCAAAGGCTATGTCCGGATACTGTTTGGCTACTTCTCTGCAGGTTCTTGCGAAGAGTCCACAAGTCAGCTTCATAACGTTAGCCTTGTGGATGGCGGTTACTCGTTTCTTTCCGTTTCTTCTTCTGGCTGTTTCGAAAGCTTTCTTGGCTATCCTCTCGCTGTTTTTCTTTGTTATGACCCTTATGCAGAAGGCGGTGTCTTCCATCTCGAATTCTATGCCCCTGTAAACGTCTTCAGTGTTTTCTCGAACGAAAATCATGTCGATGTCAGGCTTCAAGCTGGGAATCGGAGGATACGTCTTGATTGGTCTGATGTTGGCGTAAAGGTCAAACATGATTCTTAGTTTGACGATGACGTCGGCGGCTGTTTCTCCTACTGGACCCTTCATGCACACGTGAGAGTTTCTGATTGTTTCGATGGTTTCTTCTGGAAGTGCCACTCCAGTCTTTTCATAGCATGTGTCGCCAGCCTCAACTTTGAGTATGTCCAAGCCTATGTCGAACTTTTGTTGAACTGCATCCAATATTTTTAGGGTAGCTTCTGTCAGTTCGGGTCCTATACCGTCCCCTGGGATTAAAGATATTTTGTATTTGCTCATTTTGATCCAATTCTCCTTTTCAGATGTTCAATTAATCCTCCATCCTCAAGAATCTCCATAATGAACTCTGGCAGCTGTGTTGCCTGCAATACAGAGCCGCTTGTTTTATCCTCAACTTTGCCTGTCTGCAGATTCACAGCCAGCTCGTCTCCTTCTTTAACCTTGCCTGAAACTCCCGCGCAAACCAGAACAGGCAAGCCTATGGTTATGGCGTTCCTGTAGAATATGCGCGCAAAGGATTCAGCCAGCACACACTTGACTCCCGAATACTTCAATGCGATAGGTGCCTGTTCTCTGCTTGAGCCGCAACCAAAATTTTTGCCGCCAACAACGATTACTCCATCGGCTGCTTTTTCGGGAAATTTTGGGTCTAAGCCCTCCATAGCATGTTTCGCCAACTCGTTGGGGTCTGTGTGAACCAGGTATGGTCCCGGCAGGATAACGTCTGTGTCAATGTTGTCTCCGAACTTTATGACTTTTCCACGTATCGTCAACTTCATCACACCTTCACTGTTTTTCTTGGGTCTGTGATTTTGCCTGTAATGGCTGACGCTGCAACTGTGGCGGGAGAAGCCAGATACACGAAGGATTTGGTGCTTCCCATTCTTCCGATAAAGTTTCTGTTTGAGGTGCTTATGCACGCCTCTCCGTCTGCCATGATGCCCATGTGTCCACCTAGACATGGACCACAGTTTGGGTTACCTATTGTGGCGCCAGCATCCATGAACGTTTTGATTAATGCCTCGTTTAAGGCATTCAAGTATATTTCCTGGGACGCGGGAATCACGATCAACCGAACTCCCCTAGCTATCTTTTTGCCCTTCAGAATCTGGGCAGCGGACCGCAGGTCTTCTAATCGACCGTTAGTGCAGGAGCCTATGAACGCTTGGTCAACCTCTATGCCCTCTACCTCGGATACTGGTTTAACGTTGTCGACCGAGTGGGGAACAGCAACCTGAGGCTCTAATGCAGAAACGTCCACGTCAACAATCTTTTCGTAGACTGAGTCTGGGTCGCTTTTTACGGGCTTAAATGGCTTGTTGGTTCTGGCTTTAACGTAATCTACTGTTTTTTTGTCGGGTTCGATTATGCCTGCTTTGGCTCCCATCTCCACAGCCATGTTGCACAGCACCATTCTGCCGTCAATACTCATGTTTCTTATTGTGGAGCCGCCAAACTCCAGGCCCTTATAGATTGCGCCATCAGCACCAATCCTGCCCACTATATTCAGGGTCAGGTCTTTCGCTGTCACCAGCTTCTGGAATTTGCCTGTCACGTCGACTTTGATGACTTCAGGCACCCTAAACCATAGCTTGCCAGTTGCGAATACGGCAGCCATCTCTGTTGAGCCGATTCCTGTTGCGAAGGCGCCGAAGGCTCCGTAAGTGCATGTGTGAGAATCTGAGCCAACAATCACCTCTCCTGGTCGGACATGACCCTTCTCGGGCATCACCTGATGGCAGACTCCTCCTCTGCCTACGTCATAGAAGTTTTTGATGTTCTGTTCTTCAACAAACTTTCTTACCGTCCTGTGCAAGTTGGCTGATATTATTGAGCTTGCTGGAACCAGATGGTCTAGGATGACGACTACTTTGTTGTTGTTCCAGACTTTTTTGGCTCCAATCTCTCGGAATGATTTGATGGCTAAAGGACCCGTCAGGTCATGGGTCATTGCCACGTCAATGCTTGCTTCTATTATCTCTCCCGGAGAGACCTCCTGTTTGCCTGAAGCATTGGCTAAAATTTTTTCTATAATGTTCATGATACGTCACCTTCAATCTGCAGTTTCCATATAAATATATCCACTATCCAACATGTTGTAGTCTCATGCTCTGGTAAACTAAAAACGGTTTTGTAAGAGGCTGTGCTAACAAAGTTTGGCATATTTGGGCGAACTGCTTTATCGGAGGAGGAAACGATCCCTCATTTTTGCAACCTCTAGCAAGCCAATCTGGTTTCTGTCTTAAAAAGTTTTAGGATTCATCAAGTTCGATTCATTAAATTACTTATCTGCTGTATACTGCTTAATCTGGACTAATTTTTGTTTGCCAAATGATGTTCTAAAAATCAACTGTAGGTGCCCTATCTTGTTGGGGGTTACACGGGTAATCGAAAAAAATATTAGCTGCAATTTTTTCATTCTTTCCGAACAGACTTAATCTGTAGAGCATCTGGAACGTGATTTTATGGCTCAGGATGATTCCAAAGAACCTCAAGAGCAGACTCAAGATTTAGAGGAGCGCCTAGCTCAGGAACAGGAGAAGGCGCAAGATTACTTGAGGAGACTAAAGTATCTGCAGGCAGATTTTGAGAATTATCGGAAACGGACAGAAAGAGAAGTTAAAGAGTTGACTGTCCGAAGCAATGAGAAGCTGGTTGCCGAACTCTTATGTGTTCTTGATGACCTTGAGAGAGCTCTTGATTGCGGAAAAGCAACAGATGATGCGTCAACTCTTTTGGAGGGCGTCGAAATGGTTCATCAAAACCTAACCAAAATGTTAGAACACGAAGGGTTAGAGCGTATCGACGCTTTGGGTAAAGTTTTTGATCCAAAGTTTCATGAGATAGTGGTTAAGATACCCCGAAACGATTGCGAAGAGGGCTTAGTCCTCGAGGAAGTGCGAAGAGGATTTGTATTTAAAGGGCGGGTTCTTAGACCATGCATGGTTAACGTTTCTTGCATAGATGAAGAGGCGAAAAACGATGAGTAAAAACGAAAAGAGAGAAAAAATTTTAGGAATAGACCTTGGAACAACCAACTCTGCTGCGGCTATCATGGAAGCTGGCAGACCCGTAACAATTCCCAGCGCGGAAGGACCAACTATTGCGGGCAAAATGTTTCCGTCAGTAGTAGCTTTCACCAAAGAAGGACAGTTGCTTGTGGGCGAACCAGCAAAGAGGCAGGCAGTCACAAACCCTGAAGGGTCCATCTTTGAGATAAAACGGAAGATGGGAACAAACGAGAAAGTGACAATCCGCGGAAAAGAGTATACTCCGCAGCAGATTTCGGCGTTTATTCTGCAAAAAATAAAGCGGGATGCAGAAACTTTTCTGGGCGAAAAAATCCGAAAGTGTGTAATTACTGTTCCCGCCCACTTTAATGATAACCAGAGGCAGGCTACTAAGGATGCGGGAGAGATTGCGGGATTCGAAGTTTCCCGTATAATTAATGAGCCGACAGCCGCCTCTCTAGCGTATGGGCTGGACAAGCTTGAAAACGAAATGAAAATACTTGTTTTCAGTTTCGGCGGCGGCACCAACGACACTACAATCATGGATTTTGGCGCAGGCGTCTTTGAGGTCTTAGCCACCAGTGGCGATACGCAGCTTGGAGGAACTGACGTAGACAAAACGGTAGTCAATTATATCTTGAACGAATTCAAAACTCAGTCTGGCATCGACCTTAGCGGCGACCCCATGGCGTTACGCAGACTAAAAGAAGCAGCTGAAAATGCGAAGATAGAGCTTTCCACTCTTTTTACTACAGACATTAATCTTCCTTTCATCGCCTCTGACTCAGCAGGACCCAAACACTTGCACATTACGCTTACCCGTGCTAAGCTTGAGCAGTTAGCTACGCCAATCGTAGAGAAGATTAGAGACCCAATACTGAGAACCCTCAAAGACACAAAACTTGAACCAAAAGACATTGACAAAATCATTTTGATTGGCGGACAAACCAGAATGCCGCTTGTCAAAAAGTTTGTTGAAGATTCGCTGGGCAAACAGGCAGAACGTGGAGTAGACCCGATGGAGTGTGTTGCTGTAGGCGCGGCGATTCAAGGCGGTGTTTTAGCCGGTGAAGTAAAGGATCTGCTGCTGTTGGATGTTACGCCGCTCTCTTTGGGCGTTGAGACTTTAGGAGGCGTCTCCACGAAGATTATAGAACGTAACACCACTATTCCAACAAAGAAAAGTCAGATATTCTCAACAGCCGCGGACTTCCAGACTGCCGTGACCATCAACGTTTTGCAGGGAGAACGGGCAATGGCACAAGACAATGTTTCGTTAGGAACCTTCAATTTGACCGGAATTCCGCCTGCACCACGGGGTGTTCCCCAGATTGAGGTGTCCTTTGATATTGACGCTGACGGAATACTGAATGTTTCAGCCAAGGATTTGGCTACTGGAAAGGAACAAAAAATCACTATCACCGCGTCAACGAAGTTGTCTGAAAGCGAGAAGGAGCGTATGATGAAAGAGTCTGAACAGTTTGCTGAGGAGGACAAGAAGAGGAGAGAGGAAGTTGAGGTGCGTAACAATGCTGATTCTCTTCTTTACACTGCTGAAAAAACAAAGAAGGATTTGGGTGATAAACTCAGCAAGGATCAGACGCAGAAGATAGATGATGCAGCAGCTAAACTAAGAGAAGCAGTCAATGGCGGCGATGTTGCGAAGATTAAAGCAGAGAATGAGGCTTTTTCGAAGGTTCTGCAAGAGGTTGGAACAGTTATTTATCAGCAAGCAGCAGCGGCTCAGGCGGCGGCTCAAAAACCTGAAGAAACAACTGAAGATGGCAAGAAGGTTGTTGATGCCGAATACGAAGACGTTAAAGACGAGAAATAACATTGAAGGGTGCATCTTTAGGCTGAGTACCAAATGACCAAAAAGCGAGATTACTACGAGGTTCTGAATGTTTCCAAGGATGCGTCTAAAGAGGATATCAAAAAAGCCTATCGAAAGCTTGCTTTGAAGTATCACCCAGACAGAAATAAGGCTCCGGAGGCTGAATCCCAGTTCAAGGAGATATCTGAAGCCTATGCTGTTTTGTCTGATGACGAAAAACGGAGCCAATACGACCGTTTTGGTCACGAGGGAATAAACGGCAGATACACCCCAGAGGACATCTTCAGGGGAGCAGACTTCGAGTCAATCTTTCGGGGCGCAGGCTTTGGTGTTGGAGACATCTTAGACGCATTATTTGGAAGAAGCAGTCGAAGCAGCAGCCAAAGAGGAGCAGACCTCAGATACGATTTGCCCATAACCTTGGAGGATGTCGCGTTTGGACTAAAAAAAGAGGTTCAGATGCTCGGCTTTGAGTCATGCAGCACCTGTGGGGGTAGTGGAGTGAAGCCGGGAGCTGATTCCAGAAAATGTCCAGAATGCGACGGGAACGGTGAGATTAAGATCGTCAGAACTTTCGGGTTCATGAGATTCGCAGAAGTTCAGGTATGTCCAAAATGTCGCGGTAAAGGTGTACCTGCCAAAAACCTCTGTGGTGCATGTAAGGGTGCAGGTGCAGTGCAGAGCCTACGCAAAATTATGCTAAATATTCCTGCTGGAATTGAAGAGGGATACAACCTCAGGCTTGCCGGAGAGGGCGCACCCAGTAATACCACGGGTCAAAGAGGCGACTTATACGTTGTTTTACATGTTAAGCCCCATAAACTCTTTGTGAGAAGAGGAGATCACATCTATTACCAGACAAAAGTTGGCTTTCCTCAGCTGGCTTTAGGAGCAAAAATTTCTGTGCCAACATTGTATGGCGAAACCAAGCTGAAGATACCTGCAGGAACCCAGACTGGAACACTCTTCAAGTTACGAAACAAGGGATTGCCCCATTTTCACGGATTCGGGAAAGGAGACCAGTTTGTTGAGGTCACTGCAGAAACACCAACAAAAATGTCACAAAAACAAAAAGAACTCTTCGCAGCGCTGGAAGAGGAGATCAAGGATTAGGTTCTGCATGTTTTTTGGTTGACTAAAGATTAAAATCTTAAGACAATATGATAAGCTGGATAGTAGAGAGTTGAAGGTTTTAGAATTGGATAAACCGGAGCTTGAGGCTGAGAAGAGCCAAGAAATTGAAATGCCGGTTGGCGCTTCTCTAAAAGAAAACGTTGTTACGGTCTCTTCGCCGGAAGCAGTAGAAGATTTTTCTTTGAAAGGCTACGGCGTCACCGAAGACGGCAAGCTGCGCCTCACCTTCTATGAAGCCCTGTTTCTTCTAGGCAAAGGAGCAATAGAAATCAAAGACGAAGAAACAGGAAAAAAACTGGTTTTTCAGGACCTGCTCAAACGTTTCCAGTCTGTCGACAAAGACGCCTGGGTAAGATACCTCATTTACCGGGACCTGAGGAGCCGCGGGTACGTGGCGCGGGAAGGCTTCGGGTTGGGAATCGATTTTCGAATCTACGAACGAGGCGACTACGGCAAAGGAACCGCCAAGCACCTCATATTCGGCATACAGGAGGGGCAGCCCGTCACCGTGGAGAAGCTGGCGAGAACCCAGCGGTACGTTCAGAACTTGAAGAAAAACTTGATTCTTGCGGTTATTAACCGTAGAGGCGAAATCGTTTACTATTCTCTTTCAGAACTTAACCTAAAATAGAAAGTTGGTGAAATGAAGTGTTCAAGACTGTTCGCGGAATGAGAGACCTGCTGCCCGTAGACGCCAAGAGAATGCGTTATGTCGAGCAGGTTTCGAGGGAAGTTTCTAAGCTTTACGGCTACGACGAGATAATTACTCCAGTTTTGGAATCGTATGACCTTTTGGCGGCTAAGACCAGCAACGAAATCCGTGAACGAATGTACACCTTCAATGACTTGGGAGACAGAAAGGTGGCTTTGCGTCCAGAATTCACAGCATCCGTCGCCCGCTTGGTGGCTACTAAACTGAGGAACGAGCCTAAACCCATGAGGCTCTTCAGTGTAGGCAGCCTGTATCGCTACGACGAGCCCCAGTATGGACGGTTCCGAGAGTTTTGGCAAGCCAACTATGAACTTTTTGGCTCCGCCAGACCAGAAGCAGACGCAGAAATCCTCATACTAACCAACAATCTCCTCAAGAAGCTGGGACTCCAGAACTTTTGTTTCAAGATTGGACACACAGGAATCCTCAGGGAGATACTGACTCAGGAGGGGATGGATGACGAAAAACAGAACAGCGTCAGGCAGCTGCTGGACAAGAAAAGCTGGGCAGATGCTCTTACAGTCGCCAGTGAAGCAAACGTTTCACAAGAGTGTCTAGCGACTCTGGAGAGCCTCTTCGAAACAAGTGGTGAAGACGCCTTTAAAGTTCTTGAAAGCGTGAAAGAAACTGTTCAGGACTACGAGAGCGCTCTTGCTGCCGTAGAAAACCTCTGGAAAATCCTTGAGCTGATAAAAGACAGCGGAGAACAACTTGAGGTGTTGGTGGAGGCGGGCTTCGCTAGGGGTCTAGAATACTATACTGGAATGATCTTTGAAGCATATATTCCGGGGCTCGACATTGCTCTGGGCGGCGGAGGACGCTACGACAAGCTGATTGAACTCTTTGGCGGAGAGCCTATTCCTGCAGTGGGAGTTGCCCAAGGAATCGATCGAATCGTTCTGGCTCTAACGAAGCAAGAGGTTACTCCAAAAACCGCAAAGGACCGGAGTGTTGTGGTCATCTCGGTGAAGGACGAGTCTATGGCTAAGGCGCTGGAGCTGTCAGCAATGCTTAGGAACAGGGGGTTGCCTGTGGAAGTCGCGGTTATGGGACGTTCCATATCAAGGGCTTTGGCGGATGCCGACAGAAGGGGCGTCGCCTACGCTGTGATCGTTGGTCCCAAGGAACTTGAGGAAGAGAAAGTGGTTCTGCGGGAAATGAAAAAGAGCACACAACGAACTGTCAAGATCAGTAATCTCACCGAGGAGATATTGGCAAACTCGGCGTAGTTTGGTACTGCCTGTTTTTTTCTTTTTCTTCAATAGCTCTAACTAGCTTAATGGAGCCTAAGGTTGCTGCCGCTAGCCATCCGATGATTCCCAGAATGAATGTGATTATCAGTATTGCGTTAACAAAGGGCAACACAATCGGGTAGATTTCTGAAAAGAGAATGTAAGTGTCAGTGTAAGCGTTAAAGAACCAATGCATGATTATGGGTGCCTGAGCGCCATATACCAGATAACTTAAGCCAATAACTAGACCTGCAACCGCGGCAGAGCTGATTTTTCCGATTTCCCAACTGACTCCCGGGTCAAAGTGAGCCAAACCAAAAATTATTGAAGTAAAGACAACTATTCCCCACTCGCCATAACTGATTCCACCCCTGACTCCATGTTCATTCACCGTTTTCGCGCCAACCATCTTCTTGGCTTTGTCTGGAAACAAAATTGCCGTAAAGAAAAGCTTCATTTTTTGCCTCAAACTAAACGTCGCTGCCTTCTTGTTGGTTATGAATAAGTAGATGATGAGAAAAGCGCCAATTGGAATAAATCGGAAGCCCACCTCTTCGACCACGGCAGAATATGACAGATCAAAAAAATCTAGGAAAGGTTCACCCTGCAGAGGAGACGTCCCTGTTGGAATCCCTCCTAGTTCTTGAAGGCTGTTGATTGCTACGACAGCGATTAATGTCATGCTGTTTATGATGGGCATGGCAAAGAGGCAGTTGCTGAAAAGTTTCTCCGTTGGTCGAGCAATGCTTTCTTTGACTGTTTTGTGGAAGTTTTCTCCGAGTTTCCAAGCCGCAACGAAGCTTAAAGTGAAGATGCTCCAAAGCCCAAAGAAGATTACGCCTACGTCGAGTCCTATGGGGATATGTGCTGTTATGTTGAATACCCAGAATGGCAGAGCTGACAAGTGAATCATGCTGGTGTTTAGCCCTTGCGGCGTGAAATAGAACAATGCTGGTCCCAACGCGATTGTGAAGAGATACAAGAAAACCGTGAAAACCACTGTGATTACGAGAAACATTTTGGCGAACAGTTTCAGCGCATCGGACATTATGTGGCTACTCCGCTCGTATATTAAACAGCTAAACTGTAATTAACTTATTTTCAAAGAGCCTAGCAACAAAAAAAGGGTTCGGCAAAGGTTACACCCTGAGAAAACCTAATGGCTTGAGGCATCTTCCTCTTCAAGGCGTTGGATTTCCTCGATGAATTCAAGTATTGAGGGTTGAATTTTAACTCTTTTTGTGTTTTCGTTTAGCTGAATGAAATCGTATTCTCCTAAGAAGCTGACAACCATTTCTGCCTTAACTTTGGGCAGTGCAACTTTTTCTGTGATTTCTTTTATGTCATGCCACTCGCCGTCTTTGAGCAACCACAGAACCTCGTCGATAGTTGACATATGTTCTCCTCTAGCGAGGTGAAGTTGTTGCTATAATGCATAAATTTGTTGTGAATTTGTTCTTCATATCTTTCGTCTTCTAGAATGTTATAGAAAATATGCATCAATTTTCTATATTTTATTTATATATGATGGTTCTAGAAAACTAGTAGGGAACTTCCTTTCTTATGTCTTTATATTCCCGAAAAACAGAAGCCAATAAAGAAATCCAAGCGCCTAAAAAAAGCCAAAGCAACACCGCATCAACATCTTGTGGTTTGTTTGGCAGAGAAATCGCAGAAGTAATCTGTCCGCGGGTGCAAGGAGGAAGCAAATAATGGAACATAATAACGTAAAAGAATTCGTTGACGAGTTAAGGACCGAGTGGAAAAGTCTGTGGCAAAATAGAATAGATGACAAGGTGAGAGCAGAGGGTATAGCTAAACAAGACTATTCTAAGCTGTTTGTTGAACGAGGAACAGTGATTATGGCAACAAGAGACTATAAGCCTCTAGAATTCTTTGATATAGTGCAAGATTACCTGGCATTTGACGCAGAAAAAGCACTTCCTCCAAATGCTACAGTAGGCGGATGGGGCAAATTCGTCCGAAATAACATAAACAAAAAGAAAACCACAACTAGAAGATTTGCTCCGCCTAAACCAACTCCCAAAAAGGGTCAGCAACAAAAGAAGGGCGGAAGAGGATGGCTACACGCTAAACGGCTGTAAGCCTTTTTCTTAAGTTCAATTAAATTTTCCAATACCCATTTCCCATAGAATCAACATTTCGCTCACTTCACATAAGCATCGTTTTTCGTTTTCTTTATACTCAAAGATTCGAAAGCAACACGCGATCTAATTCTTATTGAAGCTCCTCTAGAGAAATGTAAGCTCGGGCAAACAACTTTCTTTGCGCGCCTGTGGATGGCGGGCGGGACGGGAGTTGAACCCGTGACCCCGAGCTCTCTCCCTTTTCCCTGTTAGGAGGCTTGCACCGGCTTGTTCTGCCGTTCGTGCCCTGTCCTGGCTAGGCTTCGGTAGAAAGTTGAATGGACCTTCTATACCCGCCCAGGCTTTTCCCGCCAAAATATGTCTTACATGTTGACTGTTATAACCATAACGCCAAAAGAAAAGCGACGAAGACAGCCATCGAGTTACGTTGCGACTACAAAAAACAAAACAAACCCACCCATAAAGGAGACAGCAACTGCTGACGGTTATGTCCATATCTGCTGGTCAGGTAACATTTATGTCGAAGGTGCGTTGTGAATATTGAGGTGGCGGGGGTACCCGAGCCAGGTCTAATTAGCGGGTCAAACAGATCCCCTAGGAGAAGGGGGAGGACTTAAGATCCTCTGGCGCAGGCCTCCACGGGTTCAAATCCCGTCCCCCGCACCATCAAGTTTCTGAGAGATTTTAGAACTGGCAAAATCATATTTGAAGCCTAATAACAGCGTATTGTTGAAAACAATACTTTTTCTGAAAAAACAGGTTGCTAAAAAGAGGTAAGCACGTCATTTCCGATTCTGATTACTTAACAAATGATTTTAATAACTGTTCCGAATCTGAGTTAGCTATGCCCCCGATTCATATTTTGATTTCACAAGTATTATCGACTCTAGCCGCTATTATGACCTTTAAGAGTGCAAATTGGTCGTTGAATAGGAGACGCATCGCGAAATGAAAGAGATTTCCCCATCATTGCCCAAGGGTAGCATAGCCGCCATTGAAGAACAGCCGATTCGTGTTTTGTGTGTAGACGACGAAGCTGCTTTTCTGAAAGGTGCAAAGCAAATCTTGGAAATGCAGGGTTCGTTCCATGTGGAAACTGCTTCATCTGTCACTAAGCCCTACAGAAAATGATGGACAAAGTGTTTGATGTAATTGTTTCTGACTACCAGATGCCTGAAAAAGATGGTTTGGACTTTTTGAGAGAACTTAGAGAAAGCGGAAACAATATTCCGTTTATCTTATTCACGGGAAAAGGCAGAGAAGAAGTGGCTGTCAAGGCGCTGAATCTTGGTGCAGACAGATACTTCAACAAAATTGGGCATCCGGAAACCGTGTATGGTGAACTTGCTCATGGCATACGTCAGGCAGTAGCTCGGAGAAGAGCAGAACTGGAGATATGGGATAGGGAGGAGCGGCTAAGGGCAATACTTGCTTCATCTCCTGACGCTATGATCGTCACTGATTTGTATGGAAATGTTACTGATTGCAACTTAGAGACTTTGAAACTGTTGGAATTTTCGTCCAAGCCTGATATAATTGGTAAGGACTGTTACGCTTTCGTAGCAAAGGAGGACCAAGAACAGATAACTGCAGCAGTTAAGGAATTATTCGAACACGGATTCACAAATAGCCTAGAATGTAGGTTGTTGACAACAAGTGGGCGTGAGATTCCTTGAGTTCTCTGCAAACATCCTCAAAGATGCTTATGGTAACCCCGCAGGCGTTGTAGGTTTAGCAAGAAACATCGCCGATCGCAAGAAAGCGGAGACGACTTTGCGGCAGAGTGAAACAAAGTTCAGGCATTTTTTTGAAAAGTCTCCTGATTACTGCTACATAATTTCGCCAGAAGGAACGATTTTGGAAGTCAATAAGAGTGGCCTAGAAGCGCTTGGCTACAACAAAAAAGAACTTCTTGGAAAGCCGCTGCTTTCAACAGTTTATGCTCCATACTCGCGAAAAAAGGCTAAACAATTATTTGAAATGTGGAAGAGCACTGGCAAAATTCAAAATGAGGAACTTGACATAATCACTAAGCGAGGCGAAAAGAGGACCGTTCTGCTCAGCGTCCATTCTGTTGAAGATATTGCTGGTCGGCTACTGCACTCCGTTTCAGTTCAAAGAGACATTACTGAACACAAGAAAGCAGATGAGACGTTAAAAAAGTCTGAGGAAAAGTATCGAAGTATTGTTGAGCTTTCTCCTGACGGAATTGTTACTGCGAATATAAAGGGCGTAGTTACTTCCGTCAATAAGGCATTCTTGGACCTAACAGGTTTCTCTGAGGATGAAATTGTTGGGAAACATTTCACAAAACTGGGAACTCTCAGAATAAAGGACATTCCCAAATATACAAAATTGCTCGGTTCTATCTTAAGAGGAAAAAAACTGGATATTACTGAATTTGTTTATTTACGCAAAGATGGGACTCAACGTTTGGCTGAAGCGCATATCAGTTTGCTGGAAGAAAAGGGCAAAAAGGTAGGTTTTCAAGCGATCTTAAGGGACATCACTGACCGCAAACAGATGGAATGGGAACTGAAGAAATCGGAAGAAAAATATCGGAAACAGTTTGAGGGAGCTCTGGACGCTATTTTCTTGGCTGATGTCGAAACAGGCATATTAGTTGACTGTAATCGTGCTGCTACAAAATTAGTTGGCAGAAAGAAATCTGAGCTGGTTGGTGAGCATCAGCGGATTCTTCATCCTCCTGAAGAAAGCGTAGGAGAATTTAGCAGAACTTTCAAACAGCATCTAAAAGAAAAAGAAGGGGATGTTCTAGAGGCTCAGATAATTACTAAAGACGGCAAAATCAGAGATGTTGCAATCAAAGCCAACATCTTTGAACTGGGAAACAAGTTAATTCTTCAAGGAATATTCCGAGACGTCACCGAACGCAAGAAAACAGAAGACGAATTGAAAGAATCTGAAGAAAAATTCAGGAATCTTGCGGAACAATCCCCAAACATGATCTTCATCAACCAAGAAGGGAGAATACTGTATGCAAATAGGGAATGCGAAGAACTCATGGGATATACAAAGGAAGAATTCTACTCTCCTGATTTCAACTTCCTTACTCTGATTTCCCCCGAAACTATGGAGTCAATAAAGTCAAGTTTTTCCAAACACCTGAAAGAAGAAGAGGTTCCTCCATACGAGTATTCACTCATAACAAAAGAAGGAAAACAAATAGAAGCAATACTCACGACAAAATTAATCACATACCAAGGTCGGAAGGCCATCCTTGGAACAGTAACAAACATCACTGAACACAAAAAAGCCGAGGAAACTCTACGTAAGGAGCGAGAGACTCTTGAAAGGGTTACAGGAAACTTGAACGTTGTACTTACAATGATTTCGAAGGATCACCGTATTCTATGGGCAAACAAGTTTCTCAAAGATTTCTTGGGCGATGTAAACGGAAAGATGTGCTACTCAACACTCAACAGGCTAGACCACATCTACCCCGGATGCAGAGTCAAAGAAGTTTTTGAAACCGGAAAACAAGCCATACACGAACAACCAGTGGTCAGTCCTGACGGTCAAGATGTCTGGTTAGAGATTACTGCAATTCCAATCAGAGACAAAAACGGAAACGTTGCCGAAGTCTTGGAAATGGCTATCAACATAACCGAACGCAAACAGGCAGAGGAAAAGATGGATGAGATGATGAAGGACTTGGTGATGATTAATGAGAAGTTGGGTGTTGTCGGCAAGTTGACTCGGCATGATGCCCGGAACAAACTCTCAGTCATCGCAAACAACATTTATCTTGCTAAGCGACAACTAGCTGGCAATCATGCTGCCCTAGAATATTTGGATGCCCTCGAATCAGCTGTTGAACAGATGGAGAAAATTTTTGAATTCGCAAGAATCTACGAAATGCTGGGTGCAGAAGAGCTATCGTATGTAGATGTGGAGAAGAATGTGAAAGAAGCAGCTATGCTGTTTTCAGACTTAGCTGGTGGGAAACTTGTGAATGAATGTGACGGTTTGACGCTGCTGGCGGATTCACTGCTGAGACAAATTTTTGGTAATGTCCTAATTTGAGATACTTATTTGGAAGTGGAGTAGTTCATGCCATGTCCAGACATGATCTGTTAAGCCTTCTATTTTTGCTGGAGAAGCGCCTCGTTTAAACTTATTGATAAAGTTCCAGTAAAACTGAAACAACCCAACTGCGCAAACAAGCCGCCTCTTAGTCTTAGCAAAACACTTCGTCTTCCTCGCCAACCTACCTAACCTTTCACGGAGTATGCCGTTAAAATTCTCAACATCAGTCGTCTCAATCTCCTCAAGAACCACATCTCCATAAACAACCCATCTCTCCTTGCCAACAAGTCGCCCTTTCTCCTTTATTTTTACAAGCTGCCCATAATCAACCAACCCAAGCGGAAAACACCTAGGCAACACATACGAATAATCATCGTTCCCATCCGTAAACATCACGAGCGATTCCAGCCAAGAAGGCTG
>Ga0307378_10004957_pt1 | contig 18733 bp, 13 predicted proteins | sample UN1MG_FD_202238 | JGI IMG/M metagenome (GOLD analysis project Ga0307378, IMG submission 202238) | Soil microbial communities from Risofladan, Vaasa, Finland - UN-1 | ecosystem: Environmental > Terrestrial > Soil > Coastal area > Acid sulfate soil | place: Finland: Risofladan, Vaasa | collected... | reverse complement strand
GGGGACGGGGAGAGGGGGAGATAGAAGACGCTTCAACGCAACATCCTGGCCTTAGCCCCGGAGTTTTGCCCAGGACTCAGGCGGAAACCCTTGATCTCCTAGAAAAGATGGGGTTTAAGGTCACCCCTGAACGGAGAGTCTGCTGCGGGATACAGGCAGTTATCGACTGTTGTCAGGAGTGGGAGAAAAAGCGGGAGAGCCTGCCTTTTGATATCGACGGCTTAGTGATCAAAGTCGATTCATTTGCCCAGCAGAGGCAGCTTGGTGAGACCTCCAAAAGCCCCAGATGGGCCATCTCATACAAATTTCCCAGCAAGCAGGCCACAACGCGTCTTACGGCTATCCACCTGCAGGTAGGAAGAACCGGAACGATTACGCCGGTGGCTATTCTGGAGCCTGTAGCCCTTTCCGGATCGACCATCAGCCGTGCCACGCTCCATAACGAAGACGAAATTTACCGAAAAGATATCCGCGTCGGAGACAGGGTTATCATTGAAAAGGGAGGAGAGGTTATCCCCAAGGTAGTTAAGGTGGTTACTTCGACTCGAACCGGGGAGGAGAAACCCTTTATTATGCCGCCCTTTTGTCCTGTCTGCGGCGGAAAGATTGTCCGGGAGGAAGAGGAGTCCGCCTACCGGTGCCAGAATCTTGATTGCCCTGCCCAACTGGAAAGAATACTGCGACACTTTGCTTCTCGAAATGCTATGGATATCGAGGAATTGGGACCTGCCCTCATCCGGCAATTAGTGGCCAGTGGAAAGGTAAAACATCCCGCAGATCTCTATGATCTTCGCTTGGAAGACCTCATGCCCCTGGAGCGGATGGCAGAGAAGTCCGCAACCAATTTTTTATCAGCACTGGAAAAGAGTAAAAGCAGGCCTTTGTCCGCTTTGATTTTTGCCCTGGGTATCCGTCATGTCGGCGTGGTAGCAGCCGATAACATGGCCAGGCATTTTCGCTCTCTCGATGCAGTCAGGGCTGCCAGTCAGGAGGAATTGCAAAAAATTTCTGGAGTCGGGACGGTTATGGCCAAGAGTATTGAATCCTTCTTTCAATCAGGGAGGGAGATTCTGGAAAAGCTGCGCCAGGCAGGACTGGTCTTGACAGCACAGGGAGCCCCTGGGACGCAAGGAGCCACCGTAGCACAGGGAACTCCTAATGCACAGCCCGCCCCTGTGGCAGGAGATGCAGCGCAGGCAAAAGGGGAGGGGATGCTGGCAGGACAGCGCTTTATCTTCACCGGATCGCTCCAGCACTTCACCCGCTCTCAGGCGGAAAGGCTGGTCAAAAGTCTGGGAGGCACCATTGGCACTAGCATTGGCAAATCTATTGATTTTGTCGTGGCAGGTGCAGATCCCGGCTCAAAGTTTCAAAAAGCACTGGATCTTGGCCTGAAGATATTGAAAGAAGATGATTTTCGCCGGATGATTGAGAATATATAAATATCTTAGCAGCCTGTCGGAGAAGAAAAAAGACACCACAGAGGCACAGAGACACGGAGAATAATACGGCACGATAACCTCAGTGTCTCTGTGTCTCTGTGGTTTCATTTGTATTTAAGTTTCATCACTCCGACAGACTGTTAGGACGTTCGGTAGTGTTCATCTTCACGATAGGGCACTTTTGGGTTTTGAAGGTGGGCAATGCTTTGACATGGCATTAACATGCTGTTATACTTAAAAGGTTAAGAAATAAAAATATCATCAATATACTTATTAATACATATAATACAGGGAGGTTTTGTTTTTTTTATGGATCATGATGAATCGGATGATCACGAAAAGCTGAAAGCAATAGACAATAAGAAGAACGAGGAAAAATCTACAGAAACCAATGGTAAAAAAAAGAGGCTTGAGGTTAATCTCAGGGAGATGGAGATAGACGATATCCCGGAGGTTTTCCACATAGGTGAATTTATTTTTACCGCACAGGAAGTGCCCACTCTTTACCGTACGTGGGATGAATACGAGGTGACCTCTCTTTTCAATTCGGATAGTGAATACTGCTTGGTGGCGGAGATTGACAAGAAGATAATAGGGTTTGCTTTGGGGACCACGGTCTCCAAGAAAAAATCATCATGGAAGTACGGATACCTTGTCTGGTTGGGAATACTGCCCGACTACCAGAGACAGGGAGTTGCCAGCAGGCTGTTTGACAAGCTTGCCGAGAAAATGATTGTGGATGGAGTGCGCATGTTCATGGTGGACACGGGGGCAACTGACGTTGCTGCACTCCAGCTTTTCAAGAAAAAGGGTTTCCGCAATCCCCAGAAACATATATATCTGACCATGAATCTAAGGACTTACCAAGGGCTGCAAAACAAAACGGGAAATTCCGGAAAGAGGCAGAGGAATGGAAACAACCGAGACCACGTCAGCGGGTGTTCAACCTGAAAGGCTGAAAAATCTCCTTCGGGACCTGGTGGACATATACAGCCCTTCAGGGAAAGAAGAAGAAATTGTTAAATATTCAGAAGAATATCTTAAAAAACATGGTTTATCCGTAACCAAACAACCGGTTGACGAGAATCGTTTCAATATCCTGGTGTTGCCTGAAGGGGCGGATGAGGTGGACCTTTGCTTTGTCGGGCATCTGGATACGATTACAGCTTTTGATCTTGAAAATTATGGCTTCTATGAAGAGGGAGACTCGGCCTTTGGCTTGGGAATCTCGGACATGAAAGCAGGCTGTGCAGCCATGATGGAAGCATTTGTCGCCTTGGCCGAGAGAGGAAAACCCCTTCCCCCTGTGGGCCTTGCCCTGGTGGTGGGTGAGGAGGAAGAGAGCGATGGCGCTAAAACTCTGGTCAGGGAATATAGCTTCCCCTGGGCCGTGGTTGGTGAGCCCTCCAATATGACACCCTGTCTTGGGCACTATGGTTATCTGGAAGTTCTTTTGCGTACTCGCGGGAAGAGAGCCCATTCCTCCCTGCCGGAGCTTGGGCAGAATGCAATTGAAACCATGCTCAAGCTTCTTTTGCAGGTCACCGAGTATACGACTTCCGTGCCTCAGGGGCTGGTGTACAATATCAGGCAGCTTGTGGGCTTTCCTGGCGGATTTGTGGTGCCGGATACCTGTGAAGCCTGGCTTGACCTCCATGCTCCCCCTGACTCAAGAATAGATGTGCTCAAGGCGGAACTGGAGCAAATCGTGGAAACAGCGGCTCAGAATATTACCGGCCTGGATGCTTATATCAGATTTGAAAATACTCACTCAGGCTATAGGATTTCCCCGGAGAGACTCCTGGTAAAGAAGTTGAAAGCAGTGTACCAGTCTATGTCGATTCCCTGGGACCCCCAGGTCTTCAGAAGCCATTCGGATGGAAACGTGCTGTGGGCCGCAGGCGTGGACCCCATTATCCTTGGCCCTGGCCGTCTCGAAACTGCCCATACTCCTGATGAATTAGTGACTTTTTTTCAGGTAGTGCAAACTGCCCAGCTCTACCTGAATTTTGCTTTGTCTTTGTAGGGTGAGTGGGTATAATCGGGAGGCAGGTGTTCGCGGCTTTTGCATGTTTGGTTTATGCTTTCCTAATCTCCATAATAGAGCTGATCTTACAACAATAGAGCTGATCTTACAACGAAGACTTACGTATCTTCCTAAAACTTTCAAATTATCATTCAAAATAATTTTCACAATTATCGGCTACCACCATAAGGCGGGACATCCTGCCTGTTTGGTGTTTCTCCCGCAGAGGCGCAGAGACGCAGAGGATGTCATTTTCGGTCATTCTCTGCGCCTTTGCGCCTCTGCGTCTCTGCGGGAGATCATTTGAGGCGGTGCAGGCATGAGCACATCACACCAATTCACTATACGGCCAGAGAATGCTCATCAGCGCATTGATCGTTTCTTAAGCCAGCAAGGGCTTGATCTATCCAGGTCACAGATCCAGAGGCTTTTAGAAATGGGCGAGGTTAGTGTCAATGGCCTTTTGATGAGCAAGGCAGGATATTCGCTCCGACCGGGGGACAACATTGAAATCACCCTGCCTGAGCCGAAAGAAACTAACGTAGTACCCCAGAACATTCCCCTCGATATCGTGTATGAGGATGATGCTATCATCGTCGTCAATAAGCCCGCAGGTATGGTGGTCCATCCGGCAGCAGGCAACTTCGACGGCACCCTGGTGAATGCGCTCCTCCACCACTGCCGGTTCCTTTCCGGTATCGGCGGGGTGATGAGGCCCGGAATTGTCCATCGGCTGGACAAGAACACTTCCGGTCTCCTGATTGTAGCCAAGACCGATGCCGCCCACCACAGCTTAAGCGAGCAGATAAAAGCCAGGATGGTCAAGCGGATTTACAAGGCCCTGGTTTATGGAGTTTTGCCTCAGCCTGAAGGGGAAATCGAAACCCAGATTGGCAGGCATGTTACCGACCGGAAAAAAATGTCCACCGTGACCCGAAGGGGACGGCAGGCCATAACGCACTATACGGTGCAAGAGGTTTTCCCCGACTTCAATCCCCTTTTCAGCCTCCTCCGAGTCTCCCTCAAAACCGGACGAACCCATCAGATTCGGGTCCATTTGAATCATATCGGGCATCCGGTGGTAGGAGATCCGGTCTACGGATACCACCAGCCACCCCCATCTATTAAAAAGTACCCAAAAGTGTATCAAGCTATTACCGACATGAAACGTCAGGCCCTGCATGCTGAAAGCCTGGGTTTTACTCATCCCGAACAGAAAACCTACCAGGAATTCACTGCTCCCCTGCCTGAAGACTTTGCTCATTTGCTGGATTTGCTGCGAGAGATCGAAGAGTGATCATGGGGGGAGATATGCCAAAAGCTTCTATCAAATTCATCCGGCTATGACGACCATAATTGGCAATCTCTATCTTTTCCCCCCTTTGGTCCCCGCGCAATATGTTGTATTCAAAAACAAAGCTGAATACCATATTCCAGAATTATATTGACATTTATGCACAAATGATGCATATTTATGCATATGAGGACGACATTAAACATTGATGACAAAATCTTAGAGAAGGCTTCACAGTTAACAGGTGTAAAGGAAAAGACCGCCTTAGTGCGCCTTGGATTAGAGGCACTTATTGCTCGTGAAAGCAGTAAACGACTCGCAAGGCTGGGCGGCTCTGAAAAGGATCTTCGGCCCATTCCAAGACGAAGGTTTAAAGAATCAGAACCATGATTATCGTCGATACTTCTCTATGGGTTACCCACCTGAGAGAAGGCAATCACCACCTTGAAGAATTGCTGTTGGATGGAGAAGTAGGTTGTCATCCCTTCATAGTCGGTGAATTAGCATGTGGTAACATCAAAAACAGAACTGAGTTTCTGACCCTTCTTCATTCACTTCCAATGGCTCCAACTGTCTCCTTGGATGAACTATTGTATTTTGTTGAGCGAAATACATTAATGGGCAAGGGGATCGGATTTGTAGACGCACACCTATTAGCCTCAGCCCAATTAGCGAAAGCGCCTTTGTGGACTTCTGATAAGAAATTGAAATCAGCGGCAATTGACCTTAAAGTCGCCTATAAAATCGGGGGCCATATATCCTGAAGGATGATATGGAATGTGAACCTGTCCCCGGTTACTCCTTATAAAGAGTATGGAAAATCGTAACTACTCAGGTTGTTTAGGCTGTTAGGCTGTTAGGCTAAAAGCCTACAGCCTATCTACCTACACAGCCTATCTACCTACAGCCTAAATGCCTACAGCCTATCTACCTGAGTAGTTACGGAAAATCAAATGCCTATATGGTCAAGCGGATTTACAAGGCCTTGGTTTATGGAGTTTTGCCTCAGCCTGAAGACTTTGCTCATTTGCTGGATTTGCTGCGAGAGATTGAAGAGTGAGCATGGGGGGAGATATGGGGTGACGGGAATTTTTTATAGCCTTTAATAGGTAATCAGGGTAAAATAATATAAGCAATTCAAAGGAGCATTGATAATAACCAATCAGTTGTAATCTTGAGGACCGCTGGACTATGGATCACATGAAGATGCTGTGCGACATTGGGGAATTGAGTCAGATTTTTGCTGATTCCCTTAGTATTAAAGCCTTTCTTCAAAAAATTGTCGTGATGGTGGCTAAGCATATGGAAGCTGATGTCTGCTCCATCTATTTATTTGATGATGGGAGACAGGAACTGACCCTGAAGGCCACAGAGGGGTTGAATCCCATAGCTATCGGCAAGGTAAAGCTTAAGCTTGGGGAAGGGCTGGCTGGTCTTGCCCTGAAAGAACTTAGACCTATCTGCGAGATGATTGGGAGCCAACATCCGAACTTTAAATTTTTTCCAGGGATTTTTGAAGAGCGCTATGAATCTTTTTTAGCTGTTCCCATACTTCGGGGAATTCTCAAAATAGGTGTTTTGGTAGTCCAGAGAGAGAAAAAGAACCCCTTTACCGAGCCGGATTCTATGGCCTTGCGGGTCGTAACTTCGCAACTGGCTAATATTATTGAAAACGCAAGGCTTTTAACCACACTTCAGGTAAAGCATGAAGAAAAAATCGATGACAGCTTCCTCCACACCCAAAAAATCATCAAAGGAAAAGTCGCTTCGGAAGGCTTTGCACTGGCCAATGTATTCATCCTTGATCAGGAAAAGGCTCTCGATTCGTTTATCCGCAAAGATCTTGATGGATCAACCTATACACCAGATGACTTCCGCCAGGCAGTAGCAGCTACTGAACAGCAACTGAAAGCCCTCCAGCAGCAAGTCGAAGAGAAACTGTCCGATGTTGCCTCACTGATTTTCACTGCCCACCTGTTGATGCTGAAAGACAAACAATTCGCCGGAGCCATGACCAGACGCATAGAAAAGGGGGAGAGCCCGCCGGCTGTGATTTTAAGCATTGCCCAAAAATATATAGAAATCTTTTCTCACAGTAAGTACTTAGACGAAATTATTTTAATAAATTAAAACCGATTAATCTCACGTAATTTAGTGTGAATATTTCGCATCAATTTTATGATACTAAATTGTGAGGTTAAATATGAGATTCGTTAAAGGTTTGAGCCAGGAGACAATAAGTTTGTTGTGGAGGATTTACAGACAAAGCAAGTTTTATCGAGTTCGCCAACGTGCCCATTGCATTCTTTTAAGTAATCAAGGGCATACAACAACTGAGTTGATGAAAATTTTTAACGTTAATCTCATAACGATTTATAACTGGTTTAATGCTTGGGAATTAAGGAGGTTATTGGGTCTTTATGATGGAAAGGGAAAGGGGAGAAAAGGCAAGTTATCTTATGAACAGCGTGTAAAAGTAAAGGAATGGGCTAAAGCGTTCCCCAAAAATCTATCAAAGGTTTGTGCTTTGGTCCAGGAAGAATTCGATATTTCAGTGAGTAAAAAGACCATTAGCCGAATATTGAAAGCCCTCAATCTTACTTGGCGTAGGGTTCGTCGTAAAACCAAGGGGGAACCTGATCCGAAAGAATATCAACAAAAAAAAGAAGAGATAGAAGAGCTTAAGCAACAAGAAGCCCAAGGGAAAATAGACTTACGTTATTTTGATGAATCTGGTTTTTGTTTAACTCCTTATGTACCTTATGCTTGGCAGGAAAAAGGAGAAATAATCGAAATAGAATCATCTAATAGTAAGCGTCTTAATGTCTTGGGATTTTTGAACAAAAATAATGACTTACAAGCGTATACCTTTGAAGACTCAGTTAATAGTGATGTAGTCATAGCTTGCATTGATGATTTCTGTAGAAATTTAAAGAAAAGAACAGTCTTAGTCGTTGATAATGCTTCAATTCATGCCAGTGAGGCTTTTGAAGCTAAATTGACTGAATGGAAAGAAAAAGGTTTAGAGATATTTTATTTACCTACATATTCTCCCGAATTGAATCTAATCGAAATACTATGGAGGTTCATGAAGTATGAATGGATAAAATTTGAGGCTTATAAGAGTTGGCACCATATGGTGGAATATGTAGAAACCGTCATTAACAACTTTGGGGTAAACTATAGAATTAATTTTGTCTAGGTACTTACCAACCCCTATATAAGAGAAAAGGTTCAGGATGTCAAAGACCTCGCTTTACGGCTTCTGGGAAACCTGATTCCTGACAGCAGGGCACTCGGTAATTTTCAAGGCCACATCGTGATCGCCAGGGAACTTTTCCCTTCCGATATCTTGAAACTATCTTCTGAAAAGGTGGGTGGAATTATTCTGGTAACCGGTGGAGTTACCTCACACCTTTCCATTCTGGCCAGATCACTCCGTATTCCACTCGTCATAGTCGATTTACCGCAGCTTCTTATGGTTCCTGAAGATACCTGGATATTGCTTGATGCAGAATTGGGAAATATCTATATAAACCCATCTGAAGAAGTTATCCAGAGCTTTCAAGCTCGAAATGATGACCGGGCCAGGATCGGGGAACAAAAATACTCGATGACGGCCACCACTGCCACCAGTGATGGAATACGGGTAAAATTGATGGCCAATATCAATTTATTGACCGATCTTAAGCTTGCCTGCGAACTCCATGCAGAAGGAGTCGGCCTTTACCGCACGGAATTTCCCTTTTTGATCAGAAGCAATTTCCCGACTGAAGAGGAACAATTCGTCATTTATCGAAAATTGGTCAAAGGCATGCCAGGTAACGTAACCACCCTCAGAACGCTGGATATCGGCGGTGACAAAATTCTCCCCTACTATCCTGATACCAAGGAAAAAAACCCTTTTTTAGGCATGCGCTCAATCCGGTTTTCCCTGCACAATAAGGAGGTTTTTCGACAGCAGATTCGGGCCATATTGCGGGCTGGTACAGGTGCTGATGCAAGGATTATGTTTCCTATGATTTCCTCCGTTGATGAGTTCCAGGAGGCACGGGAAACCGTTTTGGAGTGTATGGAGGCACTAAGAAAGGAAAATATTTCCTATAACGAAAAGCTGAAAATCGGGATGATGGTTGAGATCCCTTCCGTAGTTGATATCATAGATGAATTGGCTCAAGAGGCGGATTTTTTCTGTATTGGAACCAACGACTTTATTCAATATATGCTCGCTGTAGACAGAACCAACGAAAAGGTGGCCGGTTTTTACCTACCGTACCACCCATCCGTCTTAAGAGCGATAAAAAAGGTTGTCGATGCAGCATGTCGTCATGGAATCGAGGTATCAATTTGCGGAGACATGGCGCATGAAGAAAAGTATCTCTCCTACTTTTTAGGAATTGGTGTTCGGGTGCTAAGCCTGGACCCTGCCTATCTCCCGAAAATCCAAAAAGCCATATCGGAAATAAGCCTTGACCAGGCAATACGGACAGCCGAGACTATCCTCAGTCTCGGAAAGGTGAGTGATATTGCCCGAATTTTAGATTAGCAGCCTGTCGGAGAAAAAATCCATGTGATGAAAAGTGATGAAAAGTGGAAGCGGCTTCCAGTCGCTTAAATAAGCGCGAGGATAGGGCTTCTACTTTATAAAACGATATATAACGATAGGCAGTATCTTACTCCTCGCCTGCCCGCCTCTTTTGCCTATGTAGTTTCCTCAGCTATCTGAATTCCCGAAGCGACTCCGGGAATAGCGCCCATCTTCACATAGAGCGGGTAAATCATTTCACTGAGGGCCGGAAGCTTTATGGCGAATACAATCGAGCCAAAGATACAGCAGACTCCGCCGATCATGAGGGTTTTGGGTGCACCTATCGCACCGGCCAGACTGCCTGCCAGCAGGCTGCCAATGGGTTCCATGCCGATAAAAGCCATGATGAAAAAGCTCATGACCCGGCCACGTTTATCTTCATCCACAATAGTTTGCAAAAGTGTATTACTTGAAGCTATTTGCACCATTATGCCAAAGCCGACCGGCAGAAGGAAGCATAACGAGGGGAAAAGGGCGCGAGATTGAGAAAAAGCAACAACTCCCACCCCAAAAATACCTGAAGAAACAGCGATCATTTTCCCCAGCCCCATGACGCTTTTTTGTGACGCAAGGTATATTGCGCCCAGCAGGGCTCCCACGCCCGAAGCCGCTATAAGGATACCGAGGGTATCAGGGCCGCCGTGAAGAATATTTTTAGCATAAATAGGCATCAATACCGCGTAAGGCAAGCCCATAAAACTAACCAGGGCAAGAAGCAGGATAACAGATCTGATGGGTGCAAAGCCGAAGGTATACGTAAATCCGTCTTGCAACTCCTGCATTACGTAGGACCTTGTGGAGGCACCTGCATTTTTCGGCGTAATCTTCATGGCAAATAAGGCCGCAATAACAGCGAGGAAAGTTACTCCATTGAGAAGGAAGCACATGCCCTCTCCGACGAAGGCAATCAGGATGCCAGCTATGGATGGCCCCACCAGTCTGGCCCCGTTAAACATCGAAGAGTTGAGGGCAATAGCATTGCCTAAATCATCCTTGCCTTCAATCATATCCACGAAAAACGCCTGTCGTCCCGGCATATCAAAGCCATTAACCAGGCCAATAAATATACTGAGGGATATGATGTGCCAGGCTTCAATCCGGCCAGTCAGAGCCAGAGCCGCCAGGATGAAGGCCTGAATCATAGACAGAGCCTGGGTAATAATCAGAAGGCGACGGCGGTTCCACCTATCGATCATCACCCCGGCCAACGGGGCAAAAACGAAGGCAGGGAATTGACTTGCAAACTCAACCAGCCCAAGCAGGAACATCGAATGAGTCAAATTATATACCAGCCAACCCATAGCTACTATCTGCATCCACGTACCAACCAGAGAGATACTCTGGCCAAAGAAAAAAAGACGAAAGTTTCTATGTCGCAGAGAACGAATAAGCAGCTTTAGTCCTTTTACCTCATGAGAATTTGTTTGTGCAGGTTGTTCCATATATTTTTAATTTATTTCCTCACCCTATAATGAGCACTCCTTTTTCTGTAGGCCACCGTGATCATGAACAAGAGACATGTTTTCCCCTCCTTTTTTAACCCTCAATTATACAAGCTCTCTCGGTGAATGACAATTGAAATAATGCAGGGGCAGATGTTCCTCGAACCATGCGGACAGGGGCAGACACATACGTTCATAACTTGCGGTGTAAGTGATGATTATCGCCAGAAAAATTTACATAAAGGCCGATTGATTACCTAAACGAATATATTATTCTTAACGATATCTTACATAAGGAGAACTTAAGAAATAAACCGTAAGAAGGGGAGATTAAAGTAAATCTTCAGAAGGGAAGATTAAGAGTGGACTCAATTATTTTAAGAAAGGATCGATGAGATATGAAAAGAATTATCCTTTTGGTTTTGGCAGGATTGTTGGTGCTCGGTTTCATGAGTGAACCAGGATTTGCCTGGGCACCCGCTACTCACATTTATATTACCAGGAAACTGGATAGAAGGTTTGGACTGATAAATTTTCAAAAGATGTATGGAGGTATAGCCCCGGACATATTCAGCTATGTATACAGGGTGCCCGGTCGGAAGTATTTTGAAGATGCAATGCATAACGATTTCATGGGAGTTCTGACCGCAGCCGATCAGAATAATCTGAAAGCCTTTGCCCTTGGGTTTATTGGCCATAATGAGGTTTGGGGAGCGGATTATATCGCTCTCCATGAGCCGGACTACATAGGCAAGAAGGCTGATCAACTCATAACGAAAATACTTGAACAAAACCCGGATCAATTTTCCAAAGAGCTGAAAAGTGCCTTAAATGCTTTGACTGCTCTTGATTATGAACATGCCCACGATCTGTGCTGCATTGCCATAGAGTACAGTGTGGACCTGCTGATAAAGCGAAAAGAGGACCCCCAAGTCGGAGCCAGGCTCATCCTCGCGACTACGCTTCGAGATCCCAATATCCCTTTCTTACTCGCCAGGGTTTACGGCCGCGATCAGGAGGAGAGCAAAACCGTTATCAATGGTGAAACAGAATTCAGGAAGACGATGTCAGCTTATGGAAATGATCTTATGCAGGATGAGAAAACAGCGATTAAAGCAGTTGCCGTCCTGATTGCTGACATTGCCCCTGAGGCACTTTGCATAAATCTCCCTGACAAAGATAAGTTGGTTACTTTTGGCATTGAGTTAATCGGCGAAGCAATGAATGTCTGCCAGCCAGACTATTCTCAGCTCCTGTCAACAACTATTGAAACCGTGAAAAAAAAGATCAATGCGGATAATTTTGGTGCTGATGAAGATACTCCAGATACTATGGAGCCAGATACAATGGGACTAGGTACTGTGGAATAGGTACTGTGGAATAGTGATAAATCCCCTCCCGTCCAAGCCATGCCGAAGGCATGGTAAAGGGAGGGGAAATGTCTTTTTTTTCTGAAGAGTGTTCGCCAGCCCAATACAATTAATCAATTTGATATTCCATTTACCGTAGATCACAATAATAAATTGTACTGAGGTTCATAGGGGCAAAGGCACTGGGAGAATTATCTCAATTGTCCTGGGCATTACCTACAATCTAGCTAATGTTACATTGTCCAGATATTTAGTGGTATAATAACCCATAAAAAAATTGGAGAGCGCTTATATCTTCTTAAACTCTGTAGAAATACATAGAGATCTATAAAAATGCGTAAAATAAGCGACAAATTAGCTATAACTTTTGGATTGTTGATCTTTTCGGCGATCCTTGTATGTGGATGGTATTTTTACCGGTATACCAAATATTATCTTGATAGAGAGTTAAACCAGCGTTTAGTCGCTATCGCTCAAACCATAGCCCTCCAATCAGATGGGGATATCATCACACAGCTTGCTCCTGGCAACGAGGCTGGCCTGACCTACAGCAATCTGGTCTCCCAGTTAAACCGAATCAAACAAAAGATCGACATCAAACGAGTTTATATTTTCGATAAAAATCATCGAAGCCTTGTAGATACACAACCTGGAGTCCCGATTGGAACTGAATATTTGAGATTGAAATTTGACCAGTTGGAGCTTGAAAGCGTTTGGCAGAAAAAAGGCATGGCCTCGGTTTTATTTTTAGGCGAGGATGGGAATTATTATAAGTCGGGATATGCTCCCATTCTGGTAGATGGCAAGGTTATTGCAATAGTAGGAGTAGACGCCAGTGCGGCTTTCCTTCAAATCCTAAAGAGGTTTCGACGCAATGTGCTGACCTTTGGGTTGGCCTGTATTCTCATCAGTCTGGCTATCGTTTATATTGTGTCTAAAACCATTACCAATCAGATTCATAAATTGGTTGCCGCTATTGAGAACATCAGCTCAGGTGATTTTAAAACCGAAATCAAGGTCCAGGCTAATGATGAGATAGGGTTTTTGGGAATGACAATAGAAGAGATGCGCCTGAATATTTTAAAGAGGGATGCTCAAATGAAACTCATGCTAGCCAATGTTGCCCATGAGATCAGGAATCCTCTCGGTGGCATTGAATTATTCGCCGACATTCTTGCAGAAGAGCTTGGGCAGGCGGAAGATCAGCCAGGCTCCTATGCAAGCATTGTCCCGGCTAAGGAACATCTTGAGAAAATCAGCAAGGAAGTGAAAAAGCTGAACCAGATTATTACCGAGTTTCTGGATTTTGCCAAGTCCAAGCCGCCTCAGAAAACTGATACCTCTGTGGAGGAATTGATCCAGGCAGCTTATTCCATGCTGGCCTTAGAATTTGAGGGAGCCGAAATTGAGTTTCAGTCTCAGGTCAACCCTCTTACGAAGATTCTTGTAGACCCGGAGCAATTTAAGCGCGTATTCGTCAATATATTTAAAAATTCGCTGCAAGCAATACAGCAAGGCGGAGTTAGTAAGGGAAAAATTACGGTTCAATCATCAGAAAACAAGTCAGGAAATGAATCAGAAAATAAGTCAGAAAACAAGAATGGCTTCGTGGAAATCATGGTCAATGACAATGGGCCTGGAATCCCCCATGAAACCATGCAAAGGCTGTTTGAACCATTTTTTACTACCAAAGAGAAGGGTGCAGGATTAGGCTTGGCTATAGTACAAAAAATTATTTCCGATCATGGGGCGAGTATTGATATAAAGAGCCAAAAAGGTGGATTGACAACGGTTATTATAAGGGTTCAGGGTTTGGCCTGACCCCCCTCTCTCCTGTGGTGAGGGGGAACTTTTAGGCTAACTGGCCTGGTAATTCCCACGCAGTGTACTTAGCCTGCAATGGTAAAGGAGCAACTGGAATGAGCAGAATTCTGGTAATTGAAGATGACAGCACTATGCGGGAAGGAATGTGCTATAGCCTCAGGAAAGAGGGGCACGAGGTTTCTTCTGCCAAAGATGGGAAGGAAGGGCTTTTACTGGGCAAGAAGGGTGATTTTGACCTTGTCATCACTGATTACCGTATGGAGCCGATGAGTGGCCTTGAGGTACTTGATGAAATAAAAAAAATCAATTCAGAAACTGCTGTGGTTTTAATAACAGCCTACGGAACAATGGAGCTCGCGGTCAAGGCCATGAACAGGGGCGCAGCGGACTGTGTGAGTAAACCTCTTGCCCTTGAGGAGTTTCGGACAAGAATCAGAAAAGTGCTTGAAAATAAAGCAATCAGGGAAGAAAATCAGCGCCTGGGCGAGGAGAATCAGTATTTACGCACCCAGGTCTCCCAGCACTATAACTTTGGCCGGATTATCGGGCACTCAAAGCCGATGCAGCTTATTTTCGAGCAAATACGCAAAATCGCTCCAACGGATTCGTCCGTTCTCATCTCAGGGGAGAGCGGCACAGGCAAAGAGCTAATAGCCCACTCGATCCATAATTTCAGTCCTCGACAGGACAAGTCCTTCATTAAAGTGAATTGTGGTGCCCTGGCTGAGGGTTTGCTGGAAAGCGAGCTGTTCGGGCATGAGAAGGGCGCGTTTACCAATGCCATCAGGCAAAAGCGTGGAAAATTTGAATTAGCTGATGGCGGTTCTATTTTTCTTGATGAAATCGGCGACATTTCTGAAAATGTGCAGGTGAAGCTGCTGCGGGTTCTTCAGGAAAAAGAAATCGATAGAGTAGGCGGAGAGCAGACGAAAAAGGTCGATGTCCGCATTATTGCTGCTAGCAATCGTAATCTCTTTGAATTAGTTCAAAAATTTAAATTCCGCGAGGATTTATATTATCGTTTGAATGTGATCCCTATTGACCTGCCACCCTTACGGCATCGTAAGGACGATATCCCCCTTTTGGTCGATCATTTTTTGAAAAAGAAAGGGGTTGAAATGAAAAAACCGATATTGAAAATGAGCCAGCAGACTTTGGAAGCATTGCAGGAATACAACTGGCCAGGCAATATCCGGGAGCTTGAGAACCTGATAGAACGGGCACTGGTCCTGTGCGATAGAGATGAAATTCATTTGTGCGATTTCCCTGTCCTCCTGGAGAAAGGAATGCAAAATATTCTCCACTTTTCTGAAGAGGATCTATCGCTTACGCCAACTTTGGAAAATCTCGAACTTCAGCTCCTCAAGCGGGCGATGGAAAAAGCGGGCGGGGTAAAAACGAAGGCAGCAGAGATATTGGGAATTAAAACGAGCGCTTTATACTATAAACTGGAAAAATACAAACTAATAGAGTAATCTATAAGGTAATCAGCAATCTATAGACTAATCCATAGGGTACTCTATAGAGTAAAAGGCAAGGAACGATGAATACAATACAACGAAAAATAATAAAGTCAACAATATGGGTTTTGCCTTTTTTTATCTATATTCTGGTTTTAGGAGTATCTCCCGGATACTCCGGCCTGGCATCTCAAGCTGGCCTGGCTCTTCAAACCGGCCTGGCATCTCAAAGTATCTCCTCTGTCTGGTCTCCGTCTATGAATAGTGATATTTCCAGGCTCGGCAAGATGTTAAAAGAACAGCAATCGGAAAGAAACAGATTACTCAAGGAAAGCGATAGGTTAGCAGAGAAGATTTTGCGGGAGAAACAAAAATCTGAGGGCGGGGGCAATAGAAAACTCGATTCGCTGATGAGGGAATCTCAGCGGCTTGTATCCGACATGGAATCCCTTTCAAAGCAGATAGAGGGAACTGAATTGCACCTTCGGCAAAGATATTCGCTGGCCATTACAGCCCTTGTGAAGCGGATCGAAGAGCAATCGAATGATAAAAAGCGATCGAATGATAAGGAGCGGAAAACCCTTTTGAAGCAATTGCTGACTTATTTGAAAGAATCAGAGATGCTTGAAAAACCAATAGGATTTGAGGTGCCAAAGGTAAGCCTGGAGCTCCGGGATAATGATACTTCTTTGGAAATCCGAAAAAAAGCGGACTTTCTCTCTGATCAGGCCGCCTTACTCAAGGCGAGGATTTTCCAGGTAGAGGCGCAGGTTGCCAAGCTGGAGAAAGATAAGGCTCTTCGTAATAAAGTGAGAAAATTTGCCGATGATATGAGCTTTTTTGATGATACGGTTCTGGTCAAAGAAAGAAAGATTGCCCATGGGGATTCGGCCATTAAGGATAGCGGTCCGTCAGGGGACTCTGGGAATCAGGATGAGAATCCTTTGTCTGCTCCCCCATCTATGCTCGGTGGGGATATAGGTGATATGCCGATTCCGTCGGGCAAATCAGAGGAAACATCCATTTCTTTCATTCTTGGGAAAGAAGCTTTTGATTCTTCGCCTTCAGATCTCGTTTTTTCTCAAAAAAGCATAGATAAACAAATTGAGCTTCTTGAGGTGCAAAAGTCTCAGATCGCAAATCAGGTTCAGCAATTGTTACAAAAAACGCAAAATTTCTATAAGCGGGCTGAGGAGCTGGGTTCACTGGAACGGCCATAGTAAAAGAAACTGGGGTCATCGCAAAGTCCATATAGAGAGGGCATAAGAAAGCCTGATGCAGTGAGAAAGATTATCGTTTTATTTGTCTTCATGGGAGTATTTTCCCATCCTTGTTCAGCTTTAGGAAGTAAGAACAGCAAGATTACCGGTAAAATTTCGCTAGGATACGATAACCTTATCATCACGCAGGCTGAATCAAAGATAACTCATTCTTTTTCAAGTCTTTATTTGGATTCCAAACTCCCATTATTTCCTCACCGGAAACGCCGTGGCGGTGTATTTCGATTGCAAAACGGTTTCAAATTTCAAAACGGATTCAGGGCAATAAATGAGAGTGAGAGCGTTCTCTTCAATCAGGCTAACCTGGGACTTGCCTTTCTCATCTCACCCAAAATCACCACTGAGATTCTCGGTGATATAAAATGCAAGAGCATCTTTTCTGCTGAGGATCTATCAGTTAAGGGCGAATACGGCTATCTATACTGGCATAGTGGCGTGTCATTGAAATACACTGGGAACGATTTTACCAGCAGTATCAGATACCTGCACCATCAACGAGATTATACTGACAAGGATTTTTTTGATTCAAAAGACCATCAGATTCAGTTGATGACCAACGCCTTTTTCTCCCACACACTAACCGGATGCCTTATGGGAAAAGTGGAAACTTCCCGGCTCTCAAGGCAGCAGGAGGCTTCCCTTCAAGAGCATGCTGACACCTTATATGAGATGTCTCTCGGAGCTCAGTGGGTGGACGATTTTCTCATCAACCCCAGCTATGCTTTTCAAATGAATAAGTCCGATCATTCGGAATATTCGTTTAATGCACATCAGCTTTCGATTCTTGCTGCCTTGCCGCTTTACTGGGAGATGACCCTCCAATGCTATGTGCACTTACAGTTATGCAAGTATAAATCTCAAAAAGTTCCCTCCCTCTCCCCACCGGATGAGGATAACATTGAGCAATCGCATAATGTATTTGTTTTCAGTCTCTCAAGGGATATTTTCAAAAATTATTCTGTGGAAATGAGATATCTGCTCTCTCGAACAGACATTTCTTCGTCATCCGAAAAGTATGCAAGGCAATCCTGTTCCCTTACCGTGAGCTATGAATTTTGAAAAGCTTCCAAAAGGCCGTTTCGAGCTATAGATCTCCAGGTAAATAGTTGCAGGACAAAAGAAGGCTTCTTGGAAGAAACCCTTTTAAAAAAGGGTTTCTTCCAAACCATCTTCCCAAAATTTTTAATATCTTACTGCAACTTAATTTCTGGAAATCTATAATATCAAATCCAGGATCAAATTCAGGATTAAATCCGGTATTAAATCCAGTATCAAAATTCAGTATCAAATTTTTGATAGGGGCTCTCAGAAATCTGATGCGTATTTGTGGCAGGACTCTCAGAAATCTGGTATGCAGTGAAGATAATTCCTCAAAATAAGATAAGGGATCAGGCCCAAAAATAAATTCCCACCAGCCGCTAGACTAATCCTCTGGCTCATTTTCCCTTTATGCTAATTTTTTTGATTCAATTTGAATTAAATTTGGTATGGGTATTGCAAGTAGTTATTGCATATTCAACTTCTTATATATTTCCGAGTAAAAAGTAAATTTCATGTCAGCAAAACTTGATGTTTTTAGATTTATTATTTTAGACTTACTATTTTCTGCCGGGGGGAGAGTATAAGAGGTAGAAAGGAGGTATGAGGGTATCATGAAGAGAAAGTAGTCAGGAAAAAAAGTAGTCAGTAGTCTTGATGGAAAGTTTCATTAATAAAGTTCCGTTGAAAAGTATACAATATCGTCTCCTCTTTACGAAGAGAGGGGAAATCGTGTGATTCCGGAAGTTGTCATCTGGTTCACTATATAATAATTACCTATACAATAAGTATCTACCTAATAATTATCTATCTTTAAGTAACTTTTTTCTTTTACCGTAGTCTTTTTACCGTAAGGGGGGTATCCACTTCGCTCAAGTTGAGTTATACTTCTCCGTATGGAAGAGCAAAAGTTATATCCAGTTGGTGGGGTAGACTATCCCCGAACCCTTCAAGAGTTTGATGCATGGT
>Ga0307378_10004956_pt1 | contig 18733 bp, 15 predicted proteins | sample UN1MG_FD_202238 | JGI IMG/M metagenome (GOLD analysis project Ga0307378, IMG submission 202238) | Soil microbial communities from Risofladan, Vaasa, Finland - UN-1 | ecosystem: Environmental > Terrestrial > Soil > Coastal area > Acid sulfate soil | place: Finland: Risofladan, Vaasa | collected... | reverse complement strand
CACCTAACGTCCCGGCCTGGCGGCCCTTGTACTCGGCGCCGGTGGCCTCACAGGCGTCCTCGATGACCACCAGCCCATGCCGCCTGGCCACCTCGCCGATCGCATCGTAATCCGCCGGCTGGCCGAAGGCATCCACTGGAAGAATGGCTTTCAACTGGTGAGTGGAGGATGGAGAATGGAGAATGGTAGGTGGGAGCCAGCGGTTGGCGGCGTCGCCTCCCTGGGCCAGGTCGTTAGCTGCGGCAGCCACCAGCGCCGGGTCCACGTTGAGCGTGTGGGGGTCTACGTCCACGAAGATGGGGATGGCGCGCTCGTAGAGGATGCAGTTGGCCGAGGCGACGAAGGAGAAGGGCGTAGTGATGACCAGGTCACCTTCACCCACACCGGCGGCGATGACGGCCAGGTGCAGCCCGGCCGTGCCGCTGGAGACGGCAACGGCGTGGCGAGCGCCCACGAATCGAGCAAAGCACTCCTCGAACTCAGCAATGCGTGGGCCAATGCTGAGGTGGGGAGTTTGCAGAACCTGATTTACCGCCACCATCTCGGCGTCGGTCAAGTCGGGAGACGACATGGGAATGCGCATAGGGACTCATCCTCACACTATAGAATACGGTCCGCAATCAATGACGTTCCAGCGGTTTGGCTGGCACACCGACCACGGTCAGGCCAGCGGGCACCGATTTGGTCACGCAGGCACCAGCACCGATCACTGCATCGTCCCCGATCACAATGGGCTCTTCTCGCGTACCATTGATGATGACTGCGCCCGTGCCAATGTATACCCGCTGGCCAAGATGAACACAACCAGAAACGTGCACGCCAGGAGCCAGAGTGGCGTAATCACCCATGACCACATCGTGGCCGATAGTACAATCCAGGTTAATTTGCACATGCTGGCCTAACACAATGTTCGTCGTCAGGATGCTGCCAGCGCAGATCACTGCACCCACGCCGATATCAATCCATTGCGAACGTTCGACCCTGGGATGGACAATCGTCTCGAATCCAAAACCTGCCGCGGCCGCCTTTTCCATCAAGCGCTGGCGGGTACCGGGTGAGCCCACTCCGCCAACGGCACGGGCTTCGGGAAATCTCTCACGGGCCTCGGCCAGGCTCACAACGGGTATCTCATTCAGCAGGCTTCCCTGGGCAGCCACGTTGTCGTCAATGAAACAAACCACCTGGAAAACCTCAGAGTCCACGTTGCATGCCTGGACCAGCCATGCGACCTCCCTGGCGAATCCCCCTCCTCCGTAAATGGCAATCTGCCTTGCTCGCATGGCAACCCCCTCAAAGTGACTGCTTGAATGGTATGGGGCCGATCACGTCGTTGAATGGAGTGTCTGCTGCACCAGTCGTTGCGCCTCGCTGGTTATGCGGGCCAACAGGGCATCATCGTAGCGCACCTCACCGTAGCGGGCATCCACGTCCACCTCCCCGACGCACCCAACCCGCCCGTGGGTGGGGAATGTAAGATCCACGGGCACACGCCATACCCAATCCCGGTCGGATGTCTGCTCCAACGTAGGGTCGCCCGCCAGAAGCAGATTGCTTACCTGCTCCAACATCAACACGTTCACTTTCTGTCGGGCCACAAAAGCCGAGAAATGACACCCTTTCATACGCACTATACTACACTTCTTGAGGCCGTGAAACGACGGTCGGTTGTCAGGTGAGCACCGGGTGGTCCACGACGTCGGCCTCGTTGCATATACGATCAATACCGGCCGCAGCACCGTTGCTTCCCATGAACTCCTCCATCGTCGCCTGCCCCGGCTGGCTGATCCCCTCGCGCTTGAGGATCTTCCACAGCGTGAGGGCCAGGATTTTGAGGTCCAGCCCCAGCGACCAATGGTCCACGTACCACACGTCCAGCGCGAACTTGTGCTCCCACGTGATCGCGTTGCGGCCGTTGACCTGCGCCCAGCCGGTGATGCCGGGCTTGACTTCGTGGCGGCGCATCTGTTCGGGGGTGTAGCGGTCCAGGTATTGCATCATCAAAGGGCGCGGCCCCACCAGGCTCATGTCCCCCTTCAGCACGTTCAAGAGTTCCGGCAGTTCGTCCAGGCTGGTGCTGCGCAAGAAGCGCCCCAGGGGGGTCAACCGCTCGGCGTCCGGCAGCAAGTTCCCCTGAGCATCCCGCGCATCGGTCATCGTGCGGAACTTGAAGATCGTGAACGGCCTCCCGTGCAGGCCAGGGCGCACTTGACAGAACAGGACGGAAGAACCAAGTCGAACGCGCACCATGAGTGCCACCGACGCTAGTATTGGGGAAAGCATAATCAGAGCCAAAACGGTCAGCACCAGATCCAAGACGCGCTTACCACAACACTCGTAGGAGGCAGAGAACGTTGATAATGCGTTCACGGCTTGTCATTCTGTCCCGATGGGAGTATGGTCACCATCACATCTCCCAGGCAAGTTTCGAACGAGTCATGCAAGTTGGAACGCTCTCCCACGTAGAGGCCGTGTTGAGCTATTTCCTCCAGTAACGCAATGTCCTTCCTGATCTTGCCGGCAACTGCAGTCCAATGGTGCCACATTATGTAATCTTCGTGAATCTGGTAGTCAGCATCGTCGGTAAGTCCGTCTACATCCAACCGGGCCAGGGTAATCTTGTATTTCTCTTCAAAGTGCTGCACCTTGCTCTCAGCCAGAAAGAGTCGCTTTCTCAAGTCGGACAGCCTCAGGGCCGCCCCGTGGCTGATGATGGCATTTCTCTCCTCAAGGGGAAGGGACAAGAAAGTCCTCTCCATCTGTGCTCTGACACCCACGTTATCCATCCCTCTACCTCCATTGTGACATCCTGTACCCACCTCACTTGCATAATCGCACCCTCTCACGCACTGCTCGCGTGGTGGGCATTATACACCATGTCTTGGGGCAGCAAAACGCTGCCCCATTATCCTGGAAGCACCGAGCTGTCCATAATGCTTGCCTCATTGGGCCCACGCTCGGCACCGGCCGCCGCGCCGCCGCTGCCCATGAACTCTTCCATCGCCGCCTGGCTCGGCTGGCTGATCCCCTCGCGCTTGAGGATTTTCCACAGCGTCAGGGCCAAGATTTTAAGGTCCAGTCCCAGCGACCGGTGGTCCACGTACCACACGTCCAGCGCAAACTTTTGCTCCCACGTGACAGCGTTGCGACCGTTGACCTGCGCCCAACCGGTGATGCCAGGCTTTACCTCGTGGCGGCGCATCTGTTCAGGGGTGTAACGATCCAGGTATTGCATCAACAGGGGGCGCGGCCCCACCAGACTCATGTCGCCTCTCAGGACATTGAACACTTCCGGCAGTTCGTCCAGGCTGGTGCTGCGTAAGAAGCGCCCCAGAGGGGTCAGACGTTCAGCGTCGGGCAGCAAGTTCCCCTGGGCATCGCGGGCGTCGGTCATGGTACGGAATTTATGGAGCGTGAATGGCTGGCCATGCAGACCCGGACGTTGTTGGCGGAAGAGAACTGGAGACCCCATGGTTAACCGCACGACCAGGGCGATCAGACCCAGCAGCGGTGATAACAAGATTACCCCCACCAGACTGCCGGCGACATCGAAAGTGCACTTGATAGCGCATTGAGAATCTTGGCGCGTCATATCACGAGTTGCACGGAAATAATGACAACACTGCATCAAATAGTTGCTCTATCGCAATACCGCAAAAGCCACCCTGATAACCATGTGTCATTCTGAACGTAGCGAAAAATCTCCTGGGCGCGATGCAGAACCTCCTAGTTCGTGAACACGACGGTGGAGCCCCTTCACTGTACTCAGAGTGACAGAGCAGGTTTTGTGCCATTGTACCTTATCGTTCTCTCCTTACCAGCCGATAGTACTCGTCAATCACAGCCTGGTTGATAACCTTTGCATCGAAATGCTTCACAACATGGAGACGAGCGGCTTGTCCCATGCGGCAGCGCAGCTCAGGTGACTCAACCATGGTCCGCAGCGCCCAAGTTAGCGCTGCTACATCTTTCGGTGGCACAAGGATACCCGTCTCTCCGTCTACTACTGCATCCACCACACCGGTGACATGCGTTGCAGCAGTTGGTAAATTCATCGCTCCTGCTTCAATGACCACGGAACCAAAACCTTCGCGATAACTAGGCAAACAGAAGATGTCAGCAATCGCAAGATATTGTTCCGGTTGTGACACAAAACCTACGGTATGGACCTGCGCGTCGGTTGACAGTGCATCCAACGTCTCAGATGGCAGGGGGTCGCGTTCAGGCTCCAGTGGCCCCACCAACACCAAATGAATATTATCATAATGCTCACGCAGCATACGAAAAGCAGTCATCAGTTCCACGACGCCCTTGTCCCTGGTCACACGCCCTACGAAAATGATCACCAGGGCCGTTTCTGCAATTCCCAGTCGGCGGCGCATATCAGTGCGTGCCTCAATGGCAACAGCCGGGTTAAACCGCTGCAAGTCTACGCCACTAATTGAACCAGCGCCAACTACCATAATCTTAGTGGCTTCAATCAAGCCTTCCGCGATCAGAAAATCGCGCTGCGAGTTGCTATCGGCATAAGAATATGTGTTTAGCCGGCCGATGAGTCGGTCGGCCTCACGGGCAATCCGGCGCATCGGCCCCCGCAGCTCAATCCATGCTTGACCAGTATAAGTGTGAATGCGAACCGGTACTCGCGCGATGGCACCAGCAAGTGCGCTCAGGAGCCCAGCCTTGGGAGTTGAGGAATGGACAATATCGAACCGCTCACGACGCAAAAAACGTGTGAGTGCTAACAGAGAATGTGCATCGTGCACAGGAGCCGGCTGACGTGTCATTGGTATTGAGTAACCATGTACCGGTATGGCACGACATATCTCATCAAGTTCAGAGCCTGGACTGGACACGAGGGTCAGATCGATACCTGCGCCTACAATGCAACTTATCTGCTGACGCAGCAAAGTGGCAAATGTGATCGGCACAGTAACAATCCGACATAGCCGCAAACAGTGCCCGATAGAAGTGTCCTTTTGCATCCTTAAACTCTCACGCCAATTGTCCAGTTTGGCGATACCAGTTTACCGTGCGTTGCAGGCCAATCCTATACCCTATTGCAGGCTGCCAGTCCATTGTGGCCGCGATTCGAGTCGAGTAATAACGGGTACGATTGGACAGAGCCCGCACTCGTGCAACAGTCAGCGGTGCGCTTTTGAGGCGCAGGAATCGTCCCAACAATTGCAGGCTAAATGCTAAAGCATAAGCGATCGGCAACGGCACAACTCGGCTCGGAGTTGGTACACCAATTGCTTCGGCGGCTGCTGTAACAAAGTCAACAAGCGGACATGGGTCGGCAACGATATATACCCCTGTTACTTTGGTCTGTGCCGCCCGACGGCAGGCCATGGCCACATCGCCAACATACACGTAGTTTGCCACTGCCTGTTTATCGAAGAACACGAAGCGCCCGGCTTGAATAGTGCGCAGCCAAGCTAGCATACTATCACCAGTGACACGCGGCCCGTCCCCAAAAACTATAGTTGGGCGGAGCACCGTAACCGGTATATCCTCTTGAGCAGACCAAGCCAGAACCAGTTGCTCGGCGACATACTTGCTCCGCTCATAAGCATTCTGAGGATGGCAAGGGGCCGTCTCATCTACTAAGCCGGGTTTACGCACGCCCATCACACCAACGCTGCTGAGATACACCACCTGAGCAATGCCTTCTGCCCGGCAAGCTGCCAGCAGGTGTTGCGTACCCTGCACGTTAGTGACCTGCATTCGCGTCGGATCGTTGACCTCCCCAGCTAGGTGATAAACCAATTCACGGCCATCCACAGCAGATAATAAAACTGCCGGATCGGTCAAATCGCCTAGTGCAATTTCAACTTGCCCGGTCCAACATTCGGGCAACGGTCGAATGCCGCGCGTCAAGATACGCACCATCTTCCCCTCGGCAAGCAGTTGATGCACCAGGTGTTGTCCGATAAAGCCAGTCGCGCCGGTTATCAATATATGCATAGTGGACATCGTTTATTCAACACCCGATCTTTCTTTGCCCTTTAAGAGCAGCTAAGCATCCATTAGGAATTCATTCTGGCTCACCATCCAGGGAGATGCAATACCAAAACATAAAGTTAATCAACAGCACATATTAGGCTTCCAAAGTTAAGGGTGTCATATGACGATCAGCGTTCGCAGGCGATCTATTAATTTGCAGTGCGCCGGGACATCTCGATGGCTTGCTTCCAAAACTCTCGACGTTTGGCTTCGAGTATGGGTTGCTGAAAATCCTGCGCCAACCGCCAGTTACGCTCACTGAACTCAGTCAGGCGAATAGGGTCATTTATTAACTCCGCCAGGCGGTGCGCATAAGTATTGATGTCGCCCACAGGTACTAAAACTGATTCATCAAGTAATTCAGGTGTGATGCCTACAGAAGTGCTGATCACCGGCAGTCCAGAAGCCATTGCTTCCACTGCGACACGTGGTCCCGACTCTGTGGTGGATGCAAGTAACAGAATATCGGCCTGGTGATAAAACTTCTTAATCGGATCTCCCCACTGAACCCGACCGTGAAAGGAGACATGCTCTCCGAGTTCAAGCTGGTCGACCAACGCGCGCAGATCAGCTTCCAGCGGTCCTGAGCCGACAATGGCGAAATGCCATCCATGAGGCAGATACTCACGGGCCAAATGTAGCGCCCTGAGAATCAAGTCCACTCGCTTAACGGTTTCCAGATGGCCGACGTATAGGTAGCGACGAGCCGGACCTGTGAAATGACGAGGCGCACTGCCAAAATCTTCAGGAAGATAAGCGTCGCTGATCTCACACCGGAGACTACCAGCAACTGGATAGCGCTGCATAAGATCTTTACTAATGTAAAGACCAGCCACGGACTGTCGCCGCACATAGGCAGAAAAGACGTGATGCAGCGATTGATAAGCCAATCCGGGCAGCCCGAATCGCTGGCGCATATAGTGTCTGTTAAACACAACACTACCGCGCATCTCCAGTATTAAACAGCGTCCCATCTGTCTGGCAATCTGCGCAGTCAAGAAAGCCACAGGGCTGGTTCCTCCTTCTACATAGATAAACTCCGCTTGCTCAAGGAGAGCCCTTAGTGAGCGGCGGATAGTTGGACTCGTAAGTATTATAAATGTACGGAGAAAGCCTTGCCAGCCGCCGATGCCATAGTCAGGCAGGGCCAGCGCCAGTTTTGCACATACATCTTCCAGACGCGCATGAAATCCATGGGAAGTTTTATGCTCCCTGGTACGAGCCACAATCATGGACATTGGAACAAATTCCCTGGTAAAGCTCAGGGTTTCGGCGTAGCAGCGGTCTCCAAACCGGATTCCGTCATGACGAACCAGGACAGGATACCCCAGTACGAATAGACCGAAAGGTGATGTGGTTTTCATGAAAAGGATCTTCTCAGTCCCAATTGCCTCAAGAGGGTGACCACCAGGGGGCGCAATGCATACCAACCATAAGTCAGCGGTTTCCTGTCCCGGTTAATCGCTTTCATTATCACACAGGCGGAATAAATGGCATCGCGCCAACTAGGGGCCGTGTTTCGCCGATAATAAACCAGCGGCACCTGCAGATTGTGGTAGTGAAACTGGCGATAACCGCGATGCCAGAGGTCGTAATCCTCCACCCGGCGTAAGCGCAAGGTTTCACTGAATCCGCCTGATACGCGAAAAAACGCGGGACGCGCCATCACCGTAGAGGTAGAAAAAGGGCAGCGACAATAGATGTCAGCGACCAAGGTGTCATGATCAGGCGACAATCTACTCACGCCCAGATTTTCGCCTGTTTCTGATACATTGATGATGGCCGCCCCCAAAACATCCACATCGGGATGCGCGCCTAAAAAGGCAACCTGCAACTCAAGACGCTCGGGCAGCGAGCGGTCGTCAGCATCCAAGAGGGCAATGTACCTACCCCTGGCCTTCTCAATCGCCACATTGCGGGCTTTCCCCTGACCCGCATTGGCCTGGCGCATGATCTGTAAACGCGAATCTTCCTCGGCGAGTTTGTTGAGCAGATCCCAAGTGGAGTCTGTCGAGCCATCGTCGACGATGATGTGCTCCCAGTCCGAGAGACTCTGCGCCCGGATGCTATCAACGCAGGCCCGCAGGGTTTGGGCAGCGTTATATGCCGGTGTGATCACACTTACGGTTGGTTCGGACATGTTGTATTGTATCCTGTTCATATCTTGCCGCGTTGAACTACACGTGGCTGAGCAGCCGGCAAGGCTGGATCAGTGACGGACGAATACCCAGATCGACTCAAGGCCGACTGTCGCCTTGCTGCCTTGATTCGCTGCCATTCAACAACAGCCGCTGCGGCAATGGCAAGACGCAGCACCAGTCCACCGTCAAAAATGCTGAAACCGAAACTTGCCGGTGACGTCACCCAGATGAAGATAAAGCCACTGGATGGCAGCCAGGCGGCAGGATATCCCCGGCGCATGTAATACAGGTCCACCCTGACCACGTAGTACGTCAGCACCAGCCAGGTAATCAGATAAAGAGTGCCGCCGACTGCCCCCAACTCGATTAAAATACGAATGAAAAATGATTCCACGGCAATGTCGCCTGTCGTGAACGAACCCAACAGCACCCCGGAGCCGGTTCCCCAGACCAGGTGCGATCTGTACGCGGAGATGCCCTCCAGTGCAAGGCTAAGGCGGTCGTTCCAGAAGGCTTCCTGCAGAGATGGCGCTCCATGCCTCAGGAAAAGCCCAGACAAGATACCGGTCAGCGGAACTAAAGCCAGTCCTAGCGCAAATAGCGCCAACATCGCTCTGAACCGATGCTTGCCGCCTCGGGTAACCATTATCAGTAAAAGGAGCAGGACAACCGTGCCGCCAAAAGCCAGCATGGCTGTACGCCCTGCCGACCAGAGAAGGACAACAGTTGTGATAGCTAACATGACTGCCAGCACAATCCGCCTCGATATTGCCCTGGCCCAATTCTGCCACCAGTGGACGATCAGAAGGATCGAAGTTGCTGCACTCATGGCAAGACCGGTGGCTGGTAGAAAATCCACATGTAACCTCATCCCGCGGTATGGTCCTAACGTGATCACTGCACGTAGATCACTGATCTCACCGCTGGCAGCAGATGGGCCGATCAGGATCAACGTGGCAACCAGCATCACAAGCGTCCACGAGCCACCTGTATATAATATGGTGAACATCCGCGCGCGCGCCAATTGAGGGCGCCGTGCAAAAATCAACGCAAAAATACCCCAACCCAACAGGTAGACCAGTGTGTAGGAGAGACTTCTTCGTATACTTTCAACCCGCTCGATAGACACGAGCGGTGAGATCAGCAGAATATAGTAGAGAGTAAGGAACAAGAGGAGCCCGGGCCAGCCAGGCAAAGGAAAGAGCAGCCTTACAGGGTTCAACCGGTAACACAGGAGCAGGACGAGAATCACGCCGCCCATCAGAAACCAGGCGCTGCCCAAGCCCAACCCCAGGTCAGCGGTGATGGTGACCACAGGCGCGGAGTTGGCGTTGACCAGAATCAAGGTCGTGGCAACAAGAGCCAGCCTGTCCCTTCGTAAGAAAGCGGCGACTACCAGTAGCAGCAAGGACAGACCCGTAGCAACGATGGGCAAATTCCAGAGAATTTGGTAAGGCGTCATACGCGCATATCTCAAGCGCGGCCGGCAAGTGACCGCTTAATCTTCCAGTGTACGCACTGGAAACAGAAAGAGACTATCAAAGTATGTATCTACTGCCCCACCCATACGCACGCCTTCCGGTGGTGTGCGCCAATCGGTTGAGAGACCGATCCAGGGCGAGAACTTGATAGCCTCGGCGGGTGGTCGGACGATCCGAGCCAACTTAAGCCACTCAGTGAGGTTCCCTGCTCCTGAAGACTCAAGGGGCAACACGACGAACTCCTGCAGACAACTGTCTCCCACCGAATAAGGCCCGCTCACATGAACATCATGCTCATCCAGCCAGAACCCGCCGAGTATTGCATAGGCAAACTCGGCATCAGTGTTCAGACCCCAGTGAAAGCGACCGCCGATTACGTACATTGGCGCATCTGACAGGTACCGGGGCACTGGCTGTCCCACAGCACTGGTACCGCGTTGGGCAGGTCTTGTAACATGGAGCACTCGGTTAGTGTCGTACACAACAACATCACAGCACCTCGGTGGGGACTCACAAACTGTCGTTTCCTCGCCGGGCAACTCCCACTCAAAACCCGCATTAATAAACCCATTCGGCGCCAGGTACTGAGGCTGAATCCAGTATCGGCCCGTCTCAATTAAGCCATACTCCTGGGCTGACCGGTTGCATTGCGGCAGCCAGTATAGATCGGCCACAAGCTCCAGGCCGGCTTCCAGCACATCCTCGTCCAAGTCAAATCCGGCTAGCTCCCATCCATCATTTACACATTCATCTTCTGTCGAGGCCAACTCCCAATCCGGATTGAGACCGGAAAGGTGATTCCTGGCAGCATTTGCAGCGGCTGCATGATTCGCCATCTGCGCCAGTTCCAGCAACAGAGCGGCTGCTTCTGGACTCTTCCCAGCATTGATTGAGACTTGAAGCAGCGCTATGGCTTCCCTGGTATCGCCGCGCTGATGGGCAGCCTGGGCCAGAATCCAACTGGCCCAGCTTACTGCTGCCGCATTCTCGGATACCACCTCTGAGTGGATATCGATCTGATGCGCTTGTTCCAACGCCAGATCCGGTTCTCCGGCAAGCGCAAACAGATTGCCGGCCTTCCGATGGCACTCTGGGCCGGGTGGCTCACCGTCAGACAACGTGAATTGGGCCAGCGTGCGATAGAACCGTGCGAGTCTTTCAGGATCAGGAGACTGCGGCGAGCGGAACAAGGCAAGGAAATAGTGTTTGACGGCCTCAGCAAGTTGTCCAGCTTCAGCGTACGCTTTGGCCTTGTCCCATGCATATTCGGCAAAGAACCAGGCCGTGTCAGGCCAAGCCATGAAAAACTGAAATCGGTCGGCTATTGGAATCCAGCGAGCAGCTTTATAAAGCTGTCCGGTGGCGCGCAGCCATCGGAACTCCTGTGTTTGGGCGGATACGTTATTGGGATCGAGGATTAGAGCGGTTGCCCGTATCTCCTTCCACTTGTCGTCTCGGTCTGTCAACACACCCACGTCCTGAATGTTCGGCAGCGCGAATGCCGATAGATTGGATAAGGCTCGACTGGCCAATTGACGGCCGTGCAGAACGCCAAGCAATAAGAGCAACAAACTGACCAGTACAGGGAAACGCAATCGCTCGAACATCTCGCTCAATTCTACTTCCTTGCATCATTCAAGTCCAATTGCGCGGAACAACTGCCGAAAACGATGATGGTAGGTATGCTCCTGCAAGGCGCGCGCTTGACCGGCCAGCCGGACGCACTCGGCCTGTCCGGGGTTGGCAAGGTAATAGCGGACTTTATCCAGTAGTTCATGCTGGTTGCGATAGACCACAACCTCTTTGTCCGGCTCAAACATCTCGGCCAGCTCGTCAGTGTAACCGGTGCAGTACAATGCGCCGCTCATCGGCGCTTCGAACTCCCGCAGATGCAGGTGCTGCGTCACAGGCCGGCTCGGATCATGGCGATCGTACACCTCCAGGAAACCCAGGCTGATATGGCTTCGGCTATACAGGGCGATCAACTCCTCGTCGGAAATAGGCGAATGCACGTTGTTAGGGAACGACGTGGCCAGGCTGCGACGGAAATCATGGTCGGCCAGGTGAGCCGAGGCAGAATACTGGGCTTGGGGCGAGCGCGCAATTGCTGCCAGCAGCAGGTATTTGATGCGTTTGGCGACAGAGCGCCACGAAGAGGTTGTCCCCCAAAGCCAGCCAAGTCCGAAGACATGCACATCCACGCCGTTCTCCAACAAGTGCGCCACATATCGGGCTCGCAGCGCATAGTTGGCCCCCACAAACGAGGCCTCAATTGTGCGCGGCACCTCTATCGGCTTGAAATACTTGGGATTGGATGCCATCGGCCACCAGAGCGGAGTTGCCCCGATCGCCAAAAATTTCTCTCTCGCATCCTTTTCCGAGTGGAGGTTGTAGTCGAAGTGCGGAGAGATGTGCTGCACAAGATAGAACTGGTGCGCGTTGTTGCAGGAGAAATTGCAGGTAGGCACCCCCATCTTGCCAATCTCATCGATGACATCAACCTCGATCATGCCATCGGTGAAGTAGCTGAAAAAGAGATCATAGGGGCGGCGGGTGTGCTCCTGGCGAAAGGCGTCAAGAAGCTTCTGGCTAAACCGCGCACGCAAGCCATCATCCTTCCGTTGACAAGCCTGGCGACCCTCTTCTGTTGAAAAGAGGGTGACTTTATGACCCAGATCAACCAATGGCTCGTACAGGTTTCTGTGCCAGGTCAAACTACCAGGAACACCCGGATTGGTCGCGCTGTGAATTGCTTGAAAGATTCTCATTCTGCATATCCAATGAACGTTTTGTTAATCATGCCTGAGATGCAGTTTGCATAGCCAGAACATCCGAGGAGCATAGCGGCTGCCGGAGGATTCATCCAGGATCACCTGCTCCACGTCCGCCCGTCGAAGAACACAATTAGCCCCACTACCCAGGAGTACTCTCAACTGCTTTCGTTGTAGAACAAGTAGTTGCCTGTCGCCCAGTCTGGTTTTATTCCGGTGTTAGCATATTCCTCAATTTCACAGTGCGAAATATCTCTGCTATGCTGGCCTACCGCTCTCGCTTTGTAGCCGAAGGACCAGAATATCTCAAACGTATCCAAAAAATGCGGGTTCAATTCACCTTGGCGATGCTCGGAAAGCGTAATTTCAACCAACCAGGTGGGGCGCGGAACAGCTTGCAGAATATTCGATGCACCCAATAATGCCGCATATTCAGCACCCTCTACATCCATTTTAATGACTATTTGCTTGCCGCGAAACCGATCTCCGAGAAGAATGTCGAGTGTGGACAGAGGTATGGTTTGCTGGAAGGAAGATGAAACGCCAGCCCAGCCATGAACCAAAGATGCGCCGGTGCCAGCGCCGTAAAATGTTGCCAGTCCAGGTCTGTCCGCCAAACCTACAGGATAGATTTCAACGCCGTCCTTCCACCCATTTACCTGAAGATTTGCATACAAATAACGAAGATTACCCGGGTGTGGCTCAACGGCAATAACATGTCTCCCCATCGAACAGGCCAGACAAGTGAAATAACCGATATCCGCACCTATATCCACGAATACATCTGCGGAAGCGAGGTATTGTTGAATTATTGCTCTCTCCTCTGGCTCGAAAGAGCCATCCTGCATTTTAAGTTGACCAGCAAATCTGTAACCAAACGGGGTTGCTTCGAATTTCTGACCAGCAAATCTCAATTCATCGCGCGTCACTCGATATATAACAGCAAGGGTAGTGCCCTCAATAACGCTTTTAAGAAACCGCATCATCTGCTCATCCTCCAAACTCCTGAGTCAACTTCACGTTCCTGCAGTGACACGATACAACCAGAACAGTCCACAGGCATAGTAGCTGCTGGAAAATTCGTCCAAACCCACATGTTCCACATACCGCCCGTCATCATACACGGCCGAAAACTCCAGAAGCTCTAGCCCGACAAAGTAATCCATAATCACCCGCGGAGCATGGATACGGCATCCATTGAAGCAGACTCGTGGCCTGCCCACAGGCAGGGCAAAGTAGAGATTTCCGCCCGGCGCCAGCACCCGCTGCAACTCGGCACAGGCTTGGCGAGTACCGTACGGATTGAGCGGATCGCCGTATCGCCCTAGGCCGATGTGCTCGGCCACATGGAGGCAGGAAAGCGACACGATCGAACCGTCGGCAAAGGGCAAGTTGAGGATATCGCCACCAAGGTTGGTTAATCCTGTTATCTTTGCATCAAGAGACCGGTAGTCCATAAAGGTGACGGGCAGCACGGCGCTGAGCAAGTTGACGAACATCGTCTGCGAGCCAATGTCTACGTGCTGCACTGGTCGTTGCGCCACGATACGGCGCATGGCCCAGCCATTCATCCAGAAGTAATGTGCATCAAACGGGGTCTTGGATGTGCGATCATGCAGTTGAGGCCAGGAATCGACGAAACGGATCGGCTCTGCGCCTGGAAGGTGGGCATATCTATGCCAATCCTGTAGGTACCAGACTAGGTTGTGTAGCGCACGCATCATGCTGATCGGATCCGCAACCTGGGTCATCCAACTGTACACAGTGCGCAAATACCGGCTCTTCCTTGCATGTTTCTTTAAATCACGCATACACCACCAAATCAGAGAGCATTGTGGGAGCTGGATGATAAGGCGCTGCCCATACTCACAAGTTGATTGCGCCGAGTTCTGACCAGATGCAGTATCCAGAGCAAATAGAAAGCAGAGGTAATGACACCTGCGCCCACCACACCTAAAATACCCCACCAAGCAGCCCCAAGCATGTTCAGCAGCACTCCGACAACTGCCGTTATGACTTTTGGCACAATCAGACTGCGCGTTTCAGCTCCGCTGAGTAGAGAGATGACGGCGAATTGACCGGTAGCGAACAGGCCACCGGCCAGCATCATACCTGGCAACAGCCGAGACACGGCGCGATAGTCCGGCGCCACCAGCCACCTGAAAACAAGCCTGTGTAGGGCAAAGGCGAGCAGTGTCACAATGCCTGTCAGGAGCAGCGCCACCATGGTCAAACGCCAGTTAAGGGTGTGAACCTGCTGCATCCGAGAAGGATCGGAGGCATCGCCGGCGCGCTGAAAGAACACTGGCGTCACCAACTGCACCATCAGCCCGGTAAGAATCGTAATCGGATAATACCCCAACTGGTACAGGACCGCATACAATCCTACCTCCCGAGTGGAGGCAAACATTTGCAGAGCCCAACGGTCGGAGACGATCTGCGACCAGGTGAAGATTCCCCATGCAGCAAAAGGCCAGGCGTAGGCGAGCATCTGGGTTTCCCAGTGCTGTGGCGAGACCGTTCCGCCAGATGAAAGACCGTTTGTGTGCAGCAATGTGCACCTGAAAAACCAGAGCTGGGAAAGCAGCACTAGCAGGGTTGCCAGCACATATCCCAGCATAGCGATCGCACTGTTAGCGCCGAGCCACAACACCAGCCCTGCCGCTGCCAGAAACCGTACCCAGGAGGCCAGCGCTTGATGCCAGGCCACAATCGGGCGTTGCCGTGCGGCGTTCTGCATGCCGTCCAGAGCAGAATTGTAACCGGAGAACAGGGCGAAACCAAATGCAGCAGCGCCCAACCATAGCCAATTTGATTGCCTGCTCAACAGTAGAGACAGACACACGCCACCGGCAACCAACAGCACCACGCCCGTGGCCCTGGCCAGCAATCGACGCAGCGCCGTCAAAAAAACCACAAGCTCACCGACCTCGCTCGCTAGTGAGAAGAAACGCAACGCAGCGCCGCTCAGCGGCCCCAGCACAACTTGACTCACAAGTGTAGCCAGTGTCATCCCCAGCGCCAGCTCTCCGTAAATGTCGGGGGAAAGAACACTGGTCAGCAGGCGCACCCCCACCAGCGCCCCTAGGGTCGCCACCGCCTGTCCGGAGCCAATCCACAAGAACTCGCGTCCCAGGTGCTGAAATCGTTCAGAAGTAATCTGGCGAAGCCAGCCAATTTTCGGCAGTGTCATCTAATTCGTCTCTTGATAACCATGTGCGCCAGGTAGGACACGTTCATTCATTGTCGACGTATACCAGGCGATAGTGCGCATCAATCCTACTGCAAACGGCGTCTGGGACACGAACCCAAACAACTCCCGTGCCGCCACCGTGCCAGTTTGGCCGCCTTGGGCTACGTGGAGAGGACCAAAGCGCTTAATGTGTTGACACGGACGCATCCACTCTGTACAGTGCCACTATCTCTTCAGCGGTAAGCGCACGGTCGAAAACAGCAAACGTGGCAAAGGCACCGTCAAGATACGCTGGCGGATCATAAACCTCGTGCCCGAGATACATGTGTGGCGCAAGAGTAACCCCGCTCCAGGCATTGCCGTCATAGGTCGCCTGGAGAGAGCCGTCCAGGTATAACCCCGACCCCGAGGTATCCCAACACCAAGCCAAATGATGCCAGTCAGTATCAATAGTGGTTGTGATGGACGCAAGCACCTCATTTCCAGAACCAATGTTTCTGAACAGCGTGATCCTGTCGGCACGAGGCCAGTAGGCAAACAATTGTAATCGGTCGTCTGCCGCAGTGTGGTTTGACCAGATACCCCTGATGTGCGATATCTCATCGCTGCTGAAACGGAACCATAGCGCCATCGTTCCGGCTGCTGGATTGATACTGTCTGCCGTGCCAACGGCTACTGCTGTCGCTGGCCGCGCACTGGTGCTGCCGTGCGGGATGCCGGACCAGGAACAAGCCTCGCTCTGATCGCCGTCACAGTACGAAGTTGAATAGTCCTGTCCCTGCTCGATCTGGAATCCGTCGAGCAGGAACGATTGGCCATCCGCCGTTGCCCCCTCAATTGTCAAGTGAGAATAAGCCTTGGTCCTGTCCCCATAATCCGGCGCCAACACTGCGCTCACGTAGTGCCACCCTCCCTCTTCGCTGGCTCCCACCATCACACCTGTGACCGCATTATCTTGCGCCCCACCCTCCCAATGCACCCACAGGCTGACATTCCCTCCCGGTGGTAGATTCTCCAGTTTGTACCACGCGCTTACAGCATAGCCCACAGTCGCGTTGGATGTTGTCACGCCCTCAAGGTAGCACGCTTGCGCAAAGCTCTGCCCCCCACCGCTGGAGCATCGTAAACTGGCATCTCCATACCACGCATCATCTGTCGTCCTTGCGACCGAGCCAAGGCTGGCTGAACCCCAATACATTGCATCTATCTCAAACGATGGATTCTTGCACTCATTCGTCGTCTCCTCCTCCACCACCAGCGCCTGCGAGCCCTCCCACGGCCCCTCCACCAGCCGCACGGGACCACCGATCTCTACCCTCTGCCCCGCCCTGGCGATGGCGTAGGTTTCATCCCCCTCGGTCACGACGTTAGAAAAGTCCAGGTCCAGTATCGCTTGCTCCATCACACTCTGGGCCAGTCCCGCATACGCCTCGTCCAGGTTCGCGCGGGCCTCCTCCGCCCGGGCGGACCTGCCCTCCGGGTCGAGCGCCTGCGCCTGCTCGTAGAGGTGAATCGCCTGCTCGTAGTCTTGCATCTCGAAATAACAGTCCCCCAGTACGTAATCCAGGTCCGCCAACTCGGCGTCGGAGCGGCCAACGCCGACCGCCAGGGCCTCGCTCAGGTGCTCCGCCGCCGGCTCGAACTGGCCCTGAGCGTACAGCGACAGTCCCAGCGCCCGCCGCAACTGAAAGTCTTCGGGATTCTGCTCCACGGCACGCTGCAGGTGCTCGATCGCCTGGTCATATTGGGCCAGTTCAAAGTACGCCAGGCCCAGGTGTGTATCCAGGTCGGCAGAAGCAGCGCCGAGCGACTGTGCCTGCTCGTAGGCCGCCACCACCCTGTCATGCTCTTCCAGGTGGAAACGGGCATTCCCTAATGCCAGGAAAGCCCCTCCTTCTCCCGGCGCTGCCTGAGTCCATTTTTCGTACCCGTTGGCCGCCTCGCCCCATGCCCCCTTGGCCTCGTAGGCTCGACCCAGGCCCTGCAACGCTCGGACCTCCTGCGGCTTGACCCGCTCCACCGTCTCGTAGGCCGCGATCGCCGGGTCGAACTGCCCGGCCTGAGACAGATTGTCCGCTGCCTCCAACAGCCCCTCGATGGCCTGTGCATTGTCAGGGCTGCGCTCCAAAGTCTGACTAAACCCTTCCACCGCTCTGGCATAATCACCGGCCCTCAACGCTCTCTGGGCGTTCCACAGCGGATACCACCTGCCCAGCAGCAGCGCTGCCACCACGATCCCCAGGATCAACACGATCCCCGCTGCTATTCCCAGTTCGAGCGCCAGGGGTGAACGGCGACGACGGGCTGGCACAGGCGTTGGTGTGGGTGGTCCCACCGGCTGCCACACCGCCGGCGGCGGCGTGGGTGGCCCTCCCGGCTGCCTCACCGTCGGCGGCGGCGTGGGTGGCCCCGCCGGCTGCTTCGTCGCCGGCACAGTCACCCCGCCCGCTGCCCCGCCTGCCACCGCTGTACCGCCGCCCATGTGGCCCACGACGGCCGTCTCCCCACCGATGCCAGCCGGCCATACGCCGGCTGCCGCCTGGGCCAGGTCGCGGGCGAACTCGCCCGCGCTACCGTAGCGGCTCTCGCGATCCTTGGCCAGCATCTTGTTCATGGCCGCCTCCACCGGGGCCGGCACCTCCAGGCCCACAAACTTGCGCAATGGGGGAGGCGGGGTGTTGACCTGCGCGTAGAGGATCGCGTGGGTGGTCGTGCCGTCGAAGGGCACCTGCCCGCTGAGCATCTCGAAACACACGATCCCCAGCGAATACAGGTCAGAGCGATGGTCCAGCGGCTCATCTTTGACCTGCTCCGGGCTCATGTACTGGGGCGTGCCGACGATGGTGCCCGCCTGGGTCAACGCCGACGTCACGCCGCTTTCGCTGAGCGCCTTGACGATGCCAAAGTCGGTCAACACGGCCCGGCCAGACGATTCAATCAGGATGTTGGCCGGCTTGATGTCGCGGTGGATAAAGCCCCGCTGGTGGGCGTAATCCAGGGCCGCGCCAACCTGCGAGACGACGTCCACCACCTCATCCAGGGTGAAAGCCTGGCCGGAGCGCAACCGTTCCTGGAGCGAGGTCCCCTCAATGAACTCCATGGCCATGTAATGATAGTCACCCTCCACTCCCACGTCGTAGACGG